>Ga0207706_10003224_pt1 | contig 15663 bp, 18 predicted proteins | sample KBSC53metaG_FD_184318 | JGI IMG/M metagenome (GOLD analysis project Ga0207706, IMG submission 184318) | Corn rhizosphere microbial communities from Kellogg Biological Station, Michigan, USA - KBS C5-3 metaG (SPAdes) (version 2) | ecosystem: Host-associated > Plants > Roots > Rhizosphere > Soil ... | reverse complement strand
CGAAATTAACGATTAAGCATACAAAAACTTAGCTAAGAAAATAATAAGAGATATATTATTTTTGCGAGGAAGCATAAGAATGATATTGGTCCCGTAGTTCAATGGATAGAATAGAAGTTTCCTAAACTTTAGATACAAGTTCGATTCTTGTCGGGACTACAATTTTTTAAAATCCTTCACGCCATCACCGCTTCCTTATTATATTTATTCCTGTATTCAACAGGTGCAAGACCCGTTATCTTTTTAAATATTGTTCTGAATGCTTTCACATCTGAATAACCAACATCATACATTACTTCATTGATATTTTTTCTGCTGCTCTCAAGATCTTTTTTCGCCACTTCAACTTTCACGCGTTGTATGTATTCCACAACCGTATTAGCGGTTGCTTTTTTAAATCTGCGTTCAAGATTTCTTCTGCTTAATGCATGCATGGTTGCAAGTTGATCCACTGTCATCTTTTCCTGGAAATTTTTTTCAATAAATTCCTGCGCTTGTTTTATCGGTTCATCGTCATGTTCCTTTTGTCCTTTGAAAATAATAAATGGCGATTGACTGCTGCGATCTATGTCAATCATAAATGCTTTCGAAATAAGTATCGCAATTTCACGCCCGGCATATTTTTCAATCAAATACAAAAGAAGATTCAAATAAGAATATGCCCCGCCGCTTGTGTACAAGCCATCTTCGGCAGTCATTATTTTATCATCAACAAGATTTACATCAGGATACATGCTTCTGAATTCATTTGCTAAACTCCAGTGCGTTGCACATTGTTTTCCGTTTAACAATCCCGTTGCTGCAAGAAAAAAAGCTCCGATGCAAAAGCTTACAACTTCTGCACCTTTTTTATATTGATCAGTTATCCATGGAAGAAAAGCGCCGTTAACTTCAAGCGCTTTCTTTTGATCGCCGTGCATTGCAGGGATAATTATAAGATCAGTCTTCTTTACATCCTGCATTAACTGGTGTGGCTTCACTGTAAATAACCCGTTTTGTTGCGTTGCTTCTTTTGAAAGACCAACAAAATAAATCTCAAACAAAGGTGTGTTTCCTCTTGCCACACGCAATGTATTTACTTCAGAAAGTATCTGGTGTGTTCCTGCGATATTAACAAGGCTTGTGTGTCCGCGCGGAACAAGAATAGAAACATGTTTCATACGATCGTTTTAATTTTTAGGAGAGTAAAGATAAAAAATAGAGTTGTCGCAATCAACACCTCACATTGCCGTATTTACACCCTGTAAATTTTATTTTGTAACAGTAGGTTTGTGTTGTCAAAAGAAAAAATTATGACAACAGAAAAAATCGAGGCGAAAGAAATATTAGATCAATTAGATGAAACAACATCAGCGTTTCTTAATGTTATCTCATCATTTAATGAAGAAGAAATTAACATAATTCCGTGTGAAAAAGGTTGGAGTGCCGCACAGGTAGCGGATCATGTTATGCAATCAACTGATTCAATGGTCAACTCATTAAACACAAAGGGAAAAATAACTTTGAGAAGTATCGATGAAGGCGTACAGGGATTGAAGGATGTCTTCTTAAATTTTGATACAAAACTTCAATCGCCAAAATTTATTTTACCAGGCAAGGATTTATACAACAGGGAAGAATTAATTGAGAAATTGAATAATTCCTTTTGGCAGTTGAAAACACTAAGTAATACTGTTGATCTTTCTGAGACCATTAATCACGTTGTATTTGGTGATATAACAAAACTGGAGATCGTTCACTTTGTAGTATATCATACACAAAGACATATTCATCAACTGAAAAATATTTTCCAAACAGTAGCGAACAGATAAAATGCGAAAAGTAATTTCTTTCATGCATGTGTCACTGGATGGATTTGTAGCAGGACCAAATGGCGAAATGGATTGGATTATTATGGATGATGAAATTTTCAAAGATGCAATCGACCTGGCGTCAACTATTGATACAGCTTTATACGGCAGAACAACCTATCAAATGATGGAAGCCTACTGGCCGACAGTTCTTTCAAATCCGCTGAGCAATGAACTTGAATTACATCATGCGCGTTGGGTGGAAAATGTTCACAAAATAGTTTTTTCAAAAACATTGAAAAAAGCGGAATGGAACAACACAAGGTTAATAAAAGAAAATATTGTCGAAAAAGTTCCACTGTTAAAACAACAGGATGGAAAGAGCATGATGATATTCGGAAGTCCGACATTGACACACAGTTTTATGCAGATGAATTTAATTGATGAATACAGAATAAATGTGAATCCGGTTGTATTAGGCAAAGGCGTTCCTCTTTTTAAAAATATTGATCATATGATTGATCTTAAACTTTTAAAAACAAAAAAATTTAATTCGGGAGTTGTAGGATTTTATTATAAACAAAAAAATAATAACAACAAATAATTAAAAACAAAAAATATGACAACACAAATCAATGCTTACGTAGGCTTCAACGGCAACTGCACTGAAGCTATGAACTTTTACAAAGAATGTTTGGGTGGAGAATTGATGCTGCAAAAAATTGCTGATTCTCCGATAGCTGATCAATTTCCTGAAACAATGCGCAATCAGATCCTTCACTCATCACTCATGAAAAACGGAACATTATTATTAATGGCCACCGATTGCGTGGCGCCCGGCGGTTTTCAACATGGAAACAATGTTGCACTCTCTCTTAACTGCAGCAGTGAAGAAGAGATCAACACCTTCTATTCAAAACTTTCTGAAGGTGGGAAAATTATTGATTCACTGAAACAACAATTCTGGGGCGCAATATTCGGCGTGTTTGATGACAAGTTTGGTATCAGGTGGATGCTGAATTACGACAAGAATCAACAACAATAATTCGTCGTGAGACAAGCTTGCGGCAGCATAAGCATTAGTGTGTTATAATTAAATTCTTTTAGGAGCCCGGCTTTTGTATCTTATGCATCGTTCCTTGCGTCGCACTCTTGTACGACATAACATTTCGCAGCAATAAACGATAAGAATTATTAACCACTAAATACAACAACCATGAGAAGATTAGTTTTATTCATGCATGTTTCGGTTGATGGTTTTGTTGGCGGACCAAACGGTGAGATGGATTGGATTCATGTTGATGAGGATATGTTTGAGTACGCAGGTCAGCAAACCGATAATGCAGACACGGCATTGTACGGAAGAAGAACTTTTGAAATGATGCAAGGCTATTGGCCAACAGCAGCAGACTTGCCCAATGCAACAAAGCACGATATTCAACATTCGCAATGGTATAGCAGTGTTGAGAAGTTGGTTGTATCACGTACTATGCAAAATGAATTTAAAAATGTAACTATGCTTCGCGAAAACATTGCGGATGAAGTTGCGAAACGCAAACAAGAATCGGGAAAGAACATCGTGATCTTCGGAAGCCCGTCTGCTGCACATTTGCTGATGCAATATAATTTGATAGATGATTACTGGTTGTTTATAAATCCTGTCATCCTTGGAGGAGGTATTCCTTTATTTAAAGACGTACAGGAAAGATTAAAGCTGAAACTTGTCTGGAATAAAACATTTGATTCACAAGTTGTGGGGCTTCATTACGAGAAAGAATAATTGTCGTTATGCTAATGGCTGTGTTGCACTTTTCGTGAAACGTGAAAGGTGAAACGTTAGAATCTGTCGTTTGTCGTTTCACGATTTAAGTAGCATAATAATAATCACTAAAAATATAACAATGAGAAAGCTAAAACTCCAGGTACAAATGTCTGTTGACGGATTCGTTGGCGGTCCAAACGGCGAACTGGATTGGATGACATGGAACTGGGACGATGCATTGAAAAATTTTGTAAATGAATTAACTGATTCTGTTGATACCATTCTGCTCGGAAGAAAAATGACAGATGGATTTGTAAATCATTGGACAAATATTGTTAAGAACCGACCTGATGATGAATCATATCCTTTTGCGAAAAAAATGGTTGATAAACCAAAGATAGTTTTTACAAAAACACTTGATGAATCGAATCCGATCAGTGCGGAATGGGAAAATACACGGCTTGCAAAGGGCGATATTGTTGAGGAAGTGAATAAAATAAAAAATGAACAATCCGGTAAAGACATTGTTGTTTACGGTGGTGCGGGCTTTGTGAGTTCCCTGATAAAAAATAATTTGATCGATGAGTTTTATCTTTTTGTAAATCCTGCAGCAATTGGAAATGGTTTAAGCATTTTTGAAGGAAGAACAAATTTGAAATTCGTAAAATCAATTCCTTTCAGTTGCGGCGTTGTTGTGCTTAATTATGAACCCGTGAAATGATCGCTGCTGATGCCATGTGCACTGCAGATAAAGTGATTGCGACGCAACAATGACGCCATGAAAAACTATCGCTTGTATCAAAAATATTTTCACACAAAAGCTTTTTCATCTGCGCAAAAACAATTCCTCTCATTAGAAATAAAATCAAAAATAAAGCACTATGCAAAAGATAACACCATTCCTGTGGTTCGACACACAAGCCGAAGAAGCTGTAAATTTTTACACATCTGTTTTTAAAAATTCGAAAATCGGTAAAACCGCACGCTATGATGAAGCCGGGGCAAAGGCTTCCGGAAGACCTGCGGGTTCTGTTATGACAACGAGTTTTCAACTTCAGGGACAAGAGTTTGTGGCGCTTAACGGTGGTCCAATATTTAAGTTGAATCCTTCAATTTCATTTTTTGCAAACTCTAAAGATGAAAGTGAAGTAGTTGAGTTGTATGAAAAACTTTCTGAAGGAGGAGCAGTGCTTATGCCACTCGATAAATATCCTTTTAGCGATAAGTATGCATGGATACAGGACAAGTACGGTGTATCATGGCAATTAATTTTGTCAATGGGTGAAATAAAACAAAGGATCGTTCCTTCAATGATGTTTGTTGGTAATGTGTGCGGCAAAGCTGAAGAAGCAATTAATTTTTATACCTCAATATTTAAAAACTCAGAGATTGGAAATATTTTCAGATACCCGGCTAACCAGGAACCTGATAAGGAAGGAACAATTGCATTTGCAGATTTTGCGCTCGATGGCGAATGGTTTGCTGCAATGGACAGTGCACACGAGCACAAATTTAATTTTAATGAAGCAATTTCATTTGTAGTGAATTGCGAATCTCAACAAGAAATAGATTACTTCTGGAACAAGCTTACAGAGGGCGGACAAGAAAGTGTCTGCGGATGGTTGAAAGATAAATTTGGTGTATCATGGCAGATAGTTCCGACAGCATTAAGTAAGATGTTCAGTGATCCTGATGCGCAAAAATCGCAAAGAGTAATGAAAGCAATGCTTCAAATGAAAAAGATCGATTTGCCTGCACTGCAAAAAGCGTATGATGAAGAATTAGTACATCCTTAAATATTTAAAACAAAAAAGATGAAAGCGGCCTCAACCAAATTCAAAACTGTAGATGAGTACATCTCTGCATTTCCTCCATCCACACAAAAAATTTTAAAGGATGTAAGAAAGATAATTCATGAAGCTGCGCCACAAGCAGAAGATGTTATCAGTTACAACATGCCTGCCACAAAACTGAAAAGCATACTTGTTTATTATGCAGCGTATGAAAAACATATTGGCTTTTATCCAACCGCATCACCAATTGACGTTTTCAAAGATCAATTAAGTGATTATAAATTTTCAAAAGGCGCCATTCAATTTCCGATTGATAAACCCATGCCTTTTGATTTAATTACCAGGATTGTAAAATTCAGAATGAAAGAAGTTCAGGAAAAGGAAAAAGCAAAAAAGAATCTTGCCTGATTTGAGTTGAAAATTTTTATGATCAAAACATAAAGCTATGTCAACACCGGAAAAATATTCTATTGACGAAGACATCCAAGTAGTATGTGTAAAGGCAGCATCTTTTCCTGAAGGGATCGGGGATGCCTGGCACCAGTTATTTTCCAAAGTTCCCAATGCAGAGCAAAGAAAATTGTATGGCATTTCTTATGGCGGCGAAAATGGAAAAATCATTTATCATGCAGGGGCTGAAGAATTGCATGGAGGAGAAGCGGAGCAACTTGGTCTTGAAATTTTTACTATAAAAAAAGGTGAATACATCAGCGAAGTTTTGGAAGATTGGCGTAAGAATGAACAGGAGATCGGTAAAATATTTCATAGTCTTTTAGATGATCCGCGTATTGATAAAAAGCAAGGATATTGCCTGGAAATCTATTTCAACGAAAAAGATGTCCGATGCGCGGTGTTATTGGATTCCTCAATTAATTCTTAATTTTTTCTCACACAATTATTTCCAACATTAAAAATAAAACAACATGCCTGCATTAAATCCGTATTTAAACTTCAACGGCAACACAGAAGAAGTGTTCAACTTTTACAAATCAGTTTTTGGTGGAGAGTTCGCAACTGTAATGCGATTCAAAGACACGCCTTCCGAACATCCGATGCCTGAAACCGAAGGTAATAAGATCATGCACATCGCTTTGCCTATCGGAAAGGTCAATGTGCTTATGGGCAGCGATGTTCCCCCTTCATACCCTCAAGCCACACACGGTTCGGATTTTTATATTTCTATAAGTGCGGACAGTGAAGAGGAAGCAAAGAAATTATTCGAGGGACTTTCACAAGGTGGAAACGTTGTGATGCCACTTAGCAAAGCATTCTGGGGCGCCCTGTTTGCAATGTTTTCTGATAAGTTCGGGATACAGTGGATGGTAAGCTATGATTATAATCGTCAGCAATAATGTTGTAGGAATAAGTATGTACTTAGCTGCATTGCTGCTATCATCGTCCCTTGCGTCGCACTCTTGTACTGCAGGAGATTTATTGAGCTGTGAATTTCACGGCTCAATAAATTTTTAAAAATCTTCAATCACTCCCACCTGTATTTTCTGAAAAAATTTTCTTTCGCATTAATGATCCACATCAAAGTATCAGGATGATGATTTCCGTTTTCATCATACAAGCCAAGCATTGCAATCTGTGATGAATCAAGCCAGCGCCCATCAACAATTGTGGTTCCCGGTCCGAAAAAAAGTAATCTTACTTTATTTTTTTCTTTCGGATAAAGCAATGATACTTCCGTATCAGGTTCACCACCTTCGATACGTGTGTGACCTGAATTATCTTTTATTTTTACACTGCCGTAGCTTCCAATATCAAGAACATAACTGCTGTCAGGCGACCATCGAAGCACCTGTGCATAGTCTTTATAAAATTCTTTGTCAGGTTGAAAAGATTTTTTTTGCAGACTATCATCGCTCCAAAACTCTTCGAGATGAAAACGATTCCAATCAATGTTATTCTTTTTAATTGATTCACTTAGCCAGTCTGCGTTATTATTAAAGATCATCATGCTGTCTTCAGATGCGATGCTTTTTGCTGTTTGAAGGGAATCATCAACAACCATATTTTCTTTTGGTTGTTTTTTTTCATTGCCTGAACATGATGTAATTAAAAAAACAAAAATCATCAGGCATGTAAAAAATAAAAATGAAACAGAAGAAGTCTTATTTTGAAAAATTGCGCGAGGTATCATAGTGTAACAAAGATATTACTACATGGAAATGAGTGAAGAAATCGGAAACTATAATAACAAATCATTTATGGTTGAACCACCTCAGCATACAGCATTTGTTTGAGCCGTTCTCTTATCAGCTTGATATGATGTTCATCGGCATAAAACCCGGGAATGCTTAATAACAAATACGATTTTCCTTTTTTTACATGGAGTGTAAAGAAAGCGCCGATAGATCTTCCTCTCCTTTTTTTGAAAGTTATTTTTTCAACTTCCTCTAAAGGTATTGTTACTTCTTTTGAACCGTTCACAGTTTTTTGAATAAAGAAAATTTTTTCTTGCGCAATTTTTATTTCGGTGATATACGTCTTAAAAAATAAGATTGCTGAAACAATTATTGCCAATACTATAAATACATAATTCCAAATTGTCGGAATCTTTGTTCCTATCTTCTGCATAATATACCACACTAAGAACAAGAGAAATATCGGCAACACACGAAACACAACGAAATGAATACGTTCGCGTGTTTCAGTTTCTTTCAAATGCAGGCAGTCTTCCGTATCTGCTAAAACTTCATAAGGTTGATAAATATTCATAGTGTTAAGTTAGCAAACACGAAGGAAAAATTTAAATGCCGGAAATTTTTTTGCAAAAAGTTTAGAGTGAATAGTAAATAATCAATCAATGTTACTTACGAAGAAGATGCTTGTCGACATGACAAAAATCCCGCTATGAAGCTTGTCATTCCGATGATAGGAGGAATCTAATTCCCATTTAGTTCGAAAGTAAACGACATTAAATGTTCAGCAGGCAATAGTTATTGGCGACCCTTTTATCTTTGCACTTAATTATTTACGCTCAATGCATGGCAAAAAATCGCAAAAAGAAATTTGGACGATCGGTCATTCTACAAGAACGATTGATCATTTTATTGGTATGCTTCAATCGTTCAATATTGAGGAAGTAGTGGATATAAGAAGCTTTCCCGGCTCGAGAAGATATCCGCATTTTAATAAAGAAGCGTTGGAGAATTCTTTGCCTGCAAATGGAATTAGATATACTCATTTAAAAGACCTTGGCGGCAGAAGACCTGCAAAACCTGATTCAATCAATACAGGTTGGCACAATGCTGCATTTCGCGGCTTTGCAGATTATATGCAGACAGATGATTTTAAAAAAGGCATTCAGGAATTAGAGGCAATTGCAGAAACGCAAAGAACTTGTTACATGTGCTCTGAAGCAGTTTGGTGGCGATGCCATCGTTCATTGGTTTCTGATTTTTTGAAACTAAAAGGATGGAAGGTTTATCATATTATGGAGATGGGAAAAGCAGAAGAGCATCCGTACACACAGCCTGCAAAAATTATCAACGGTAAACTATCTTATGAAGAAAAATAACTGTGCTTTTTGTAATGATATTTCAAGCGCAGTTTTTATTTGTTCATTTTTTTGCAAAAGTTTGATCAGGCTTTCAACGCTTTTTTGTCTTGGTTCCATATTGTGAAATCACAGGCACAAATTATGCCACGGGAAATTTTGTTTTCATACTTCAGGCAAGAAGCATACCCTTTTATTCTCTCAATGATATTTAGATTTTAAATTTCTTTTTCGCGGCGATGCTTGCCCTTTAGAAAGCCAACCGGCATTTATGAAGTTTAATTTTTTATTCTTCTAAACACGTCATCTATCGTTTCATTTTCATAAGGACAATTAAGCAGCGCTCAGACATTATGTAGTGTCTATTAAATCATCAGCTCCAAAAAAATTTGTTGATTTTGAAAAAAACGTATCTTGTGACGCTTTGAAAAAATTGGCTGCTATATTACTCTTTGCGCTATTTGCCTTTAATACTATTGGTTTCAGGCTGTTCATCGAATATGCTTTAAACAAGGCAGACAAAAATTTCGAAGCAAAACTTGATAAAGGTTCTTACAATGAATCCGAACTTATTACGGTAAAAATTCCTCTTAATCTTCCTTATCAAAGTAACTCAAGAGATTTTGAACGTGTAAATGGTGAAGTAAACGTGAACGGAACCATATATAAATATGTGCAGCGTAAAATTTTTAATGACACGTTGATCTTACAATGTATTCCACACGAAGAAAAAACTGTGCTTCAGCAAAAGGCAAATGATTACATGGGGAAAGTGACTGATCTTCCCGGCAATGATAATAACAAAAAGGCCGAAGCTTTTAAACAACTTTTCAGTGATTATGATGTGAATGCATTGGCTCAAATTTTTTACAATACACAGAAACAAGCAGATTTTAATATTTCCCCCGATGCAAATCTTTTGCATCAGTATCTTCCTGTAAACGGACAACCTCCCGAATTCTTCGCTTATAACTCATAAGTGTAACATCTTCTTTTAAGATCAACACAATTATGTTTTGTTCAGTCTTCACTTAGAGTAGCACATTCAACAAATAATCTCATTGCAAAGATGATAAAAGATATGTTGTACAAGTGTGCGACGCAACAGGCTATGATAAGAGAATAAAAAAATGGGCTCATAAAAAATTCTTCTGAACAAAACAGCTATAAAAGCGATATAATGTATCAGTACAAAATTCAAGCAGTGCAGGGAACCAACAAGTGAACGGAGCTTGTTTGTTTACCATATAGTATAAATACCGAACAATGAAAAAAATATCTTTTGCAGTTATTGCGGTTGTTGTTTTTGCAGCGTGCCAAGAGAAGAAAAATGATTATGTACAGTTCTTCTCTGATCCCGACATTTATTGTAAATCTGTTTATGAATTAAACAGCGTGGTAATGGGAAATAATTTTTCTCCCGTTGTTGCATCGAGAAATTACCTGTATGCAACCGTTGCCGCATACGAAGTGATGGCGGCAGCTTATCCCGATAAATACAATTCGCTTGCAGGACAAGTGAACGGATTAACATCAGTGCCGAAGCCTGAGCAGGGAAAGCAGATCAATTACGAATTTGCTTCTCTTCTTGCTTTCTGGAAATTGGGACAATCTGTTACCTTTTCTGATGAGCAAACCGGTAATTATGTTGACAGTCTTAAGCAGCTTGCAAAGGATCATGGCATGCCAAAGGATATTTATGATAATTCGGTTGCATTTGCTGATACTGTGGCGGCAACGATTATGGTATGGAGTAAAAAAGATCATTACAAAGAAACGAGAGGCATGCCTGAGTACACAGTTTATCCTGATTCTCCCGGCCGTTGGGTACCTACACCACCTGCGTATTCATCAGCAATGGAGCCGCATTGGAATATGATCCGTCCTGTTGTGATGGACAGTTCAACCCAGTTTACTCCTCCTGCACCGCTCACTTTTGATATAAAAAATAAAAACAGTGATTATTATAAAGAGGTGATGAAAATAAAAAATGCAATAGATAGCTTGACACCGGAAGAAAAACACATTGCAGATTTTTGGGACGATAATCCTTTTAAGCTGAATGTTGCAGGTCACGTAATGTTTGGTACAAAAAAGTTCTCACCTCCGGGTCACTGGATGAGTATTGTGGGTATTGCAGCACAAAAAGCAAAAGCAGATTATCCAACAACAGTGTATGCTTATGCAATTACTTCAATTGCATTGTTTGATGCATTTATAGAATGCTGGGATGAAAAGTTCAGGCACAATACTGTAAGACCGGAAACTGTTATCAACAAATATATTGATGAGGATTGGCACCCATATTTACAAACTCCTCCTTTTCCCGAATACACTTGCGGACACTCAACATGCTCTTCAGCCGCAGCCGAAGCTTTAACAAGCGTGTTCGGTGACAATTTTGCTTATACTGATACAACAGAACTCGAGTTTGGAATTGCAAACCGTTCTTATACTTCTTTCCGCGCCGCTGCTGACGAAAATAACTGGGCTCGCTTTTATGGTGGAATACATTTTCATCATTCATGTATTGTTTCAACCGAATACGGTAAAAAAGTAGGGGACCTTGTTGTGCAAAGATTGCACATGAAAAAAGAAGTTTCTCCACTCACATTAAATACTAAACAAATCGATTCGACAAGCAACCAAAAAAACTAATTATGAAAAAGTTCATCTCAATTTTATCAATAACATTTTTTCTCACGCTTATTTTAAACAACAATATTCATGCACAAGGCTGCGTGGCAATAAGAAGTACAGGAGCAGGCAGCACGGTTCATAAACCGGATGCAACCAACGGATGGAGTTTAAATATCAACAACCGTTACTTCAAATCATACAAACATTATGTAGGAAAGGACGAGCAATATTATCGCATTGATTCCGGGACAAACGTTATCAATCATCAGTACACACTCGATCTTGCGTTAACAAAAGACATCGATAAATATTGGTCTGTAATGATTGATGTTCCTGTTTTGGCTAACTCACGCTCTTCTTTATATGAGCATACAAATCCTGTTACAAAAGAATCTACCGGTCGCCATTCCACTCACTCATTTGGTATTGGTGATATAAGAATTGCAGCTTACAGGTGGTTACTTAATCCTTCAAAACATTCAAGAGGAAACGTGCAGGTTGGTTTAGGTCTTAAACTTCCTACAGGTGATTACAAATACCAGGATTGGTTCCACACCTCAGATACGTCAATGGCACTTGGCCCTGTTGATCAATCAATACAATTGGGTGATGGCGGAACTGGATTTACAACAGAAGTAAATGCATTTTATAATTTGAATTTAAATCTTAGCGTGTATGGAAACTTTTATTACCTCTTTAGTCCGAGAGAACAGAATGGTGTTTCAACCGCAAGGGGTGGAGTTCCTTCTTCAACCGCTGTTAAATATCATACTGATGTAATGAGTGTTCCCGATCAATACATGTTTCGTGTTGGTGCAAATTATATGATCAATAACTTCACTGCATCCGCGGGGATTCGTTATGAACGCATACCGGCAAAGGATGTGATTGGAGAAAGCCAGGGATTCAGAAGACCGGGCTATGTTTTCTCTGCTGAACCGGGTGTTGATTATATGTTCAAGAAAGTAACTGTATACGCTTATGTGCCTATCGCAATTGTCCGTGATCGCATTCAAAGCGTTTCAGATATTCAAAGAAGCATCGATACAAAAACGCATGTGCAGGGCGATGCAGCGTTTGCTGATTACAGCGTGAATATTGGTGCAACTATTCACTTTTAAATTTTTTGTCTTAATAATAATAAGCAGTTATTTCTTCCTTCCTGTTTCTACAGGAAGGAACTTTTTTGTAATTATCATTTTACTGATGCATAATGATATGTTGTTGAAGAGTGCGACGCAACGGAAGTTGCACAAAGTGATGCTGTTCGTAACAAAAAATTTCTAAAAATCTTCATCGAAAGCTAATCAAACAAGCACTTTTCACTGTGTTCGCAATGACGGTTTTTGAAATAACCTCTTTTCCTTAATATTCGCAATCATAACTTCAGTTCAATTTTCTTTCCCGTTTTGCAAGCCTCATAAATTGCGTCGATAACTTTCAAATCTTTTACGGCTTCTTCGCCATCTACAGGAACAACAGGCTGTTTGTTTTGCAAAATGATCGCAGACATTTCATCCATCTGCACCGTTTGATGCGTTACAATTGGCTGCGTTAATTCGCCTTTGTGCGTATGTCCCATAATAGGTCCATAGCCTGTGGCAGGATCCAATACTGCAAAGCCTTGTGTTCCGTTCAGAAAAAATTTATCAAGATTATTCATGCTGTAAGTGGAAAGACACGAAGCAACGGCGCCACCGGGAAAACCAAGTTGAAACTGTATGGTTTCATCAACACCCTCTTTAAATTTTACAGGATCATTTTTTGTTTCCTGTGCAGTGACCCAAATCGGATCTTCACCAATCATGTATCTTGAACCATTGATAGAATAAATGCCGATGTCCATTAGGCTTCCGCCTCCTGCAAGTTCTTTATTCAATCGCCATTGCGTTGGATCACCGATCGTAAAGCCACTTAATCCCTGGAAGAATAAAATTTTTCCAAATTCACCGGCTTTGCGCATGCGGATAATTTCAAGAGTTTTCGGTTCAAAATGCATGCGGTACCCAACAAGCAATTTCACATTTGCTTTTTTACAAGCATCAACCATTTCCTGTCCCTGCTTTGCATTCAATGCCATTGGTTTTTCAGAGATCACATGTTTGCCTGCTTTTGCAACGCGTATTGCTTCATCATGATGCAAACCATTTGGTGTGATCACATATACCGCATCGATATCAGGATTGTTTTTTATGTTATCGAAATTCTCATAGTTGTAACAATTTTTTTCAGGAATGTTATACTTGCTTTGCCATGCAGTGATCTTATCAGGATGACCACTGATTACACCTACCAATTTTGCAGCCTTGCAATCGCGCATTGCTTCTGCAACGCGTGTTCCGTAACTGCCCAAACCCATAATAGCAACACGCAATATGGGACCATCATAACGAGTGCCGGATAAACTGCACGCTGAAACAAGTGGTGATGAAAAAGGAATTGCAATTGTTGCTGCGGCCATTTTTTGTAAAAAGTCACGACGGGATTTCATAAACGGTGTTTTTGGTAAATGGACAATGATAAAAACTGTTGATGCAAGTTATTATAAAATGATTTGATTTTGTTTTATAAAAACCTTTGTGTTTTATAATTCAATTTTATCTTTACGAAGCCAGCACATCATAAATTTTATTTTGAATTTGCTATTCCTTGAAAAATAAAATCATATAACTTCAAATCAAAACAACTAACGATGATGAGAAAATTACCACTGCTGTTCCTTTTGTTGTGCAATATTTTTCACTTGAATGCACAACAAGTAACACCAACACCCGATCAGATAAAAGCATTAACACCGGAATGGCAGGGCGAACGTTTCCCCGACGGAAGACCAAAAGTTCCTGATAAATTATTGGAACGTTTAAAAAACATTGCGCTTGAAGAAGCATGGGGAATCTTGCGAAATAAAGGTTATCAAAATCAGTTTGAAGGCGATTGGATGATATTGAATCCTGATAGTGTGATGACGGGTCGTGTAGTAACTGCACAGTACATGCCGCTTCGTCCTGATGTTGATAAAATAATAAAAGATAAAGGCAAAGCAGAAGGAAGAATCGGCGCACCAAATTCCTGGCCAATCGATGTTTTAAAAGATGGTGATATTTATGTGGCAGACAGCTATGGAAAAATTGTTGATGGTACTCTTATCGGTGACAATCTTGGAAATTCAATTTATGCGCACTCACATCGCGGCGTAATTTTTTATGGCTCTGTCCGCGACATCGAAGGGCTTGCAGAAATCGGCGGCTTTAATGCGTGGATAAAAGGTTATGATCCTTCTTACATTCAACAAATGATGCTCACAGGAATTAATGTGCCTGTTCGCATTGGACGTGCAACTGTTTTGCCGGGCGATGCAGTGCTTGCAAAAAAAGGCGGTATTATTTTTATTCCTGCGCAATTGGTTGAGGAAGTTGTGATCAATGCCGAGTTCATTGAATTGCGTGACGAGTTTGGCCATCAACGTTTGCGCGAAGGAAAATATACGCCGGGTCAAATTGATGCGCAATGGAGCGATGAAATAAAAAAAGACTTTTTGCAATGGATAAAGGATAATCCTTCAAAAGTTCCGATGACACAAGAAGAACTGGATAAGTTTTTAAAAGATAGAACGTGGTAATTTGAAAATTTGAAGATCGGAAAATGTGATGATGAAGTCTATGTACTTAGCTGTTTTACTACTATTAAACATTGTTGTGTCACTCACTTGTACGTCTTGTTCTTTATTTAGCATAAAGATCTTACCACATAGACACATAGAAACATAGGAACACAAAAAAACTATGTGCAATCTATGTGCCTTATGTTTCTATGTGGTGAAAAAAAGATCGGCAAAGTTCAGAATGTTGAAGTGAGTGACACAACAGACGATGACCAAAGAATCAAAAGCTCGTCAACAAAAATTCTTCTCATAACACCAAAACTTTTAACGATGACACCATCTGAAAAATTTTTAGCAAAGATGGGCTTGCATGAAAAGCCTGAAGAAAAAAATGATCAACCACACGATGAAAACAGTCGCAGGAATTTTTTAAAAAAATCAACGCTCGGCGGACTTGCATTAGGAGGTTTTTTATTTGCTCCTTTGGAAGACGCACTTGCACACAGCACGTCTCGAGTGAATCGTTATTCCGCTCCCTCTGATTTAAAAATAACAGACATGCGTTATGCAAC
>Ga0207706_10003216_pt1 | contig 15682 bp, 10 predicted proteins | sample KBSC53metaG_FD_184318 | JGI IMG/M metagenome (GOLD analysis project Ga0207706, IMG submission 184318) | Corn rhizosphere microbial communities from Kellogg Biological Station, Michigan, USA - KBS C5-3 metaG (SPAdes) (version 2) | ecosystem: Host-associated > Plants > Roots > Rhizosphere > Soil ... | reverse complement strand
GGCGGCTATCCGCAAGATCTCGATCGCTCGCGGGCACGATGTTACTCGCTACACATTGGCCTGTTTCGGCGGGGCCGGAGGGCAGCATGCCTGCGCGGTCGCGGATGCGCTCGGGATGGAACGCATTCTGATTCATCCCCTTGCAGGCGTGCTCTCGGCTTTTGGCATCGGCCTTGCCGACGTGAAGGCGATCCGTGAAACAAGCTGGCTAAAGCCATTGGCAGAGGATTTCTCGGTAGCGCTGGCTGAGCTCGAACGGCGCGCGCACGACGCGCTGATCGGGCAGGGATTGCCTGGCGAGCGCATTGAGCTTCATCGGCGTGCGCGGCTGCGCACGGCGGGCAGCGATACCACCCTTGAGATTGGGATCGCGTCCTCCGATCGGATGCATGCGGAATTTTCGGATTTGCACGAAAAGCGCTTCGGTTATTTCGACGAGGGCGCCGAAGTGATCGTCGATGCATTGGTGGTCGAGGGAGTAGGACGTTCGGAGTCATTCGGGCATGCCCCGGCTGCAGACAATGCCGGCGAAACCATCGTTGGGCCCGCGCTGATCTTCGAGCCGACGTCGACAATCGTGGTTGAGGAAGGCTGGCGCGCCGAGCGCGCCGCCGACGGAACGCTGGTTCTATCGCGCGCGGTTCCGCTCGACCGCGAAAAGGCGATCGGAACGGACGTCGACCCTGTCCGGCTCGAAATCTTCAACAACCTCTTCATGGCGATCGCCGAGGAAATGGGAGTCGCGCTCCAGGCGACGGCCACGAGCGTCAACATCAAGGAACGGCTCGATTTCTCCTGTGCAATCTTCGATTCCGAAGGAGCACTGATCGCCAACGCGCCGCACATTCCCGTGCACCTTGGTTCGATGGGCGAAAGCATCCGCCGGATCATCGATACAAGGGGCGCGAACGCTGACAGCCGCGGGATCCGCCGCGGCGACGCCTACGTCCTCAACGATCCATATCGCGGCGGGACCCACCTTCCGGATATCACGGTCATCGTGCCCGTGTTCTATGGCGATGAAGAGAGCCCTTCAGCGTTCGTTGCGGCCCGCGGCCACCATGCCGACATTGGCGGGATCGCGCCCGGGTCGATGCCGCCGGACAGCCGGTCGATCGATCAGGAAGGGGTTCTCATCGACAATGAACTTCTGGTCGACGAGGGTCATTTTCGTGAGGCTGAAATGCGCGTGCTCCTCGGCTCGGGAAAGTGGCCGGCGCGCAATGCCGATCGCAATATCTCCGACCTGAAGGCGCAACTCGCGGCATGCGTCCGCGGAGCGGAAGTGCTTGTGGCAACCGCGCGCGATTACGGCCCGGAAGTTGTCGCAGCCTACATGCGCCATGTGCTCGCCAACGCCGAGGAATCGGTGCGGCAGTTGCTCGATCGGCTCGATGACGGTGATTTCACTTATGAGATGGACAATGGCGCGCACGTTAGCGTTGCCATCCGCATCGACAAAAAGGCGCGCTCCGCAACATTTGATTTCAGCGGGACAAGCGAGCAGCGTCCCGACAATTTCAATGCACCATATTCGATCGTTCGAGCCGCGTCGCTGTACGTCGTCCGGACATTGATCGACGATGTCATCCCGATGAACGATGGATGCTTGCGGCCAATCAGGCTGATCGTGCCCGAAGGCTCAATGCTCAACCCCCGATATCCTGCCGCCGTTGTCGCCGGAAATGTCGAGACGAGCCAGGTCGTCACTGACACATTGTTTGCAGCGACGAAGCGGCTCGCGCCGAGCCAGGGGACCATGAACAACTTCACATTCGGGAACGAGCGCCATCAATATTATGAAACGATTGCAGGAGGTTCCGGCGCTGGCCCCGATCATGACGGGACGAGCGCCGTGCAAACGCACATGACCAACAGCCGCCTCACGGATCCGGAAATCCTGGAAAGCCGGCTTCCGGTCAGGCTCGACCAGTTCGCCATCCGCCGCGGATCCGGTGGCGAGGGCGCGCACACGGGTGGCGACGGTGTCGTACGGGCCGTCACATTCCTTGAATCGATGCGCGCAAACATTCTCGCAAATCGCCGGCGGATTCCTCCCAAAGGGTTAGAAGGAGGAGCGGATGCCCAGGCCGGTCGCAATTGGGTCGAGCGCACCGACGGCACAGTCGAAATGCTGACTGGGACCGATTACGCCGAAGTGCAGCCGGGCGATCGATTCGTGATCGAAACGCCGGGCGGCGGCGGATTTGGGAGGCGGGGGGAATGATCGATTACTGGCCGCTGGCGGGCATCGCGCTCGTCATTATCGGCTTCGCATTGCGGTTCAATCCGCTGCTGGTTGTTGCAGTCGCCGGGATCGTCACCGGTCTCCTGGGTCAGATGCCGTTCCTCAAGGTGCTGGGCACACTCGGGCACGGCTTCAACGAGAACCGCTATGTTTCGATCATCTATATTGTCCTGCCGGTCATCGGCCTGCTCGAACGATACGGGCTGCAGCAACGGGCGCGAAGCCTGATCGCCAACATGCGGGGTGCGACGACCGGTCGCCTGCTGGTCGTCTATCTCGGCTTTCGCCAGATCACCGCGGCACTCGGCCTGGTGTCTGTTGCGGGGCATGCGCAAACCGTGCGGCCTCTCGTCGCGCCGATGGCGGTCGCGGCAGCCGAAAAGCAGCACGGCAAGCTCGACGATGACACGGCCGAGTACGTCAAGGCCATGTCCGCAGCCACGGACAACGTCGGCGTGTTCTTCGGCGAAGACATATTCCTGGCGATCGCTTCGATCCTGCTGATCCAGGGCTCGTTGGCCAGCTTCGGAATCCATCTCACTCCGTTCCAGCTTTCGGTCTGGGCCATTCCGAGTGCGATCTGCGCATTCGCCATACACGGTACGCGTTTGCTGCTGCTCGACCGTCGGTTGGGGCGAGGTAAATGATCAATCTTCACTGGCTTTACGTCCTGGCCGGCGTCGTCTTTGCGAGCTTTGCTCTCGGCAGCCTGCGCGACGGCACCAACCCGAAGCGCCTCGGTAATGTCGCCTTCTGGAGCCTTCTCACAATAAGCTTCTGGTTCGGAGATTTCCTGGGCGACATCGGCAACGGATTGCTGGTTCTCGTGCTCGTCGCCATTGCCGGGTCTCACCTGATCGGCCGTGGATCGCGAGAATCGACGAGCGTCGAACAGCGGGAGAGTTTTTCCCGGCGCTACGGCAACAACCTTTTCCTGCCGGCCCTGGTCATTCCCTTCACCGCTTTCGTCGGGACATTGCTCTTCAGTTACACGCCGCTCAAGGCGACGGGCCTGATCGATCCCAAAGCCGTGACGCTCGTCTTGCTCGGCTGCGGCGTGATCATTGCATTTGTCATTTCCTATGCGTGGCTTCGGCCACCTGCGTTTTCAGCGATCGACGAAGGCAGTAGGCTTTCCAATTCGATCGGATGGGCAATGGTCCTGCCGCAGATGCTCGCTTCGCTCGGAGTGATTTTCGCCGCCGCTGGAGTCGGCACCACGATTGGAGCGCTCGTCAGCGCGATCATCCCCGAGGGCAGCATCCTGCTCGCCGTGCTCCTTTACGCATTTGGGATGGTCCTGTTCACGATGATCATGGGAAATGCCTTCGCTGCATTTCCGGTCATGGCCGCAGCGATCGGGATTCCGATCCTGATCCACGCGGACGGCGGCAATCCCGCCGTCGTCGGAGCGGTTGGAATGCTCGCAGGCTTTTGTGGGACCTTGATGACTCCCATGGCCGCCAATTTCAACATCGTACCGGCGGCGCTGCTCGAGCTGAGGAATCAATATGGTGTCATCAAGGCACAGGTTCCGACCGCACTCGCGATGCTCCTTGCCAACATCGTCATTCTCTATGTCGCGGGGTTCCGTCTGTGACCAGGCTCGACGCTGAACTGGCATCCCACATGGCCAGTATCGCGCTCGGCCATGTGGCAAAGGAATATCCGCACAAGCTCGACCATGCGATGGGCGGCGATGAGGACGTCCAATCGCCTCGCGCTCTGCACCCTGTCTTCTTCGGCAGCTACGACTGGCACAGCTGCGTGCACGGCTGGTGGACGCTTCTGACGGTCAGGCGATTGTTCCCGCACATCGCCGAAGCGGAAGCCATCTTCGAACTGGCGGAGAGCAGCTTCACTTCGGAAAAGATCGAAGTGGAGCGAGCCTATTTGGACCGACCGCTGAGCCGTGGCTTCGAGCGTCCCTATGGATGGGCCTGGGTGCTGCAGCTTCATCTCGAAGCAATGAGGCACGACGAGCGCTGGGCCGCAAATCTCGAACCGCTGGCCCGTGCATTCGCTGATCGGCTGCGCGACTATCTAGCGATCATGACCTACCCGATCAGGGTCGGCACCCATTTCAACACGTCCTTCGCGCTGATCCTCTCGCTTGAGTGGGCCGAAGCGTTCGATGCAGCGCTGGCACAGAAGATTCGGGAGCGCGCGCTCCATTGGTTTGGGGGTGACCGCGACTGTCAGGCGTGGGAGCCCGGAGGCGACGAGTTCCTGTCCTCCGCACTCACCGAAGCGCTGTGCATGGCACGGGCTCATCCTTCGCAATTTCCGGGGTGGTTCGCCGATTTCCTACCGCGCGTCGATCGACGCGAGCCCGCGACCTTGTTCAGCCCGGCAATCGTCAGCGACAGGAGCGACGGCAAGATCGCCCATCTCGACGGACTGAATCTCAGCCGAGCGTGGTGCTGGCGGAGCATCGCCCCGCTGCTGCCGTCGACCGAGCAGTCGGTCGCTCGGGAATGTGCCGATGCGCATTTGGCCGCTGCAATGCCGCACATTTCCGGCGATTATATGGGCGAGCATTGGCTTGCCAGCTTTGCATTGCTCGCAATGCTTTCGGCGGAAACTCGGGCGGCTTAGCCCGGGGTGCACTCCGGCGCGATCCGCGCACCGGCCAGCTGGTCGCCGGGAAGTGCCTGGCAGACCGGCGTCGCGTGGAGAAGCGTGTCGCCCCCGATCGACTGGTAGAGATCGACGATATTCTGGGCTGCTGCGAGCTTTGTCAGCACCATTGCCTGTTGCGCCAGATAGAACGACCGTTGGGCGTCGAGCACGTTGAGGAACGGATCGATGCCGGCGCGATAGCGCGCCTCGACGAGCCTGTACGTATCGGCGGTCGCCGCCTGTTGTCGTTCGCGCGCTCCGATCTCGTCGTTCATCGTGCTTCGACGGGCAAGCGCGTCGGCAACCTCGCGGAATGCCGTCTGGATCGTGTGCTGGTAGGTTGCAACCGCGGCATTGCGCTGCGCTTCGGTCAGGCGAACATTGGCATGGCCCGCACCTGCCTGGAAGATCGTATAGCTTGCATTCGACCCGACGCTCCAACCGAAGGCGCCGCCCGTGAAGAGTTTGCCCAGCGCTCCGCTGGCGACACCAAGGAGCCCGGTGAGCGTGATCCGCGGAAACAATTCGGCGCGTGCGACGCCAATTTGCGCATTGGCAGCGCGCAATTGATATTCCGCCTGGACGACATCCGGCCGCCGCAGCAGCACATAGGAATCCAGTCCCGCGGGAACGGGCGCCATTTTCGCAAATGCCTCGTCGATCGAGCCAGGGAGAAGTTTCGCATCGACCGGCGCGCCGACCAGCAACTGGAGAGCATTCACATCCTGCGCAACGGAAGCCCGCTCACGCGCGACGTCGGCCTCAGCCTGACTGAGGATCTGCACCGCCTGCTGCAGGTCGGTGCGCGGAGCCACGCCTCCTTGCAGCCGAAGCCGAGTGATCGTGACGCTTTTTTGCGCGCTGGCTGCAGTCCGCTCGGCGATCAGGCGCTGGCTTGAATCTGCGGCGTGGAGCAGCCACGCATTCACGACTGCGGCAACCAGCGTGAGCCTGGTCGCGCGCGCCCCTGCTTCCGTCGAAAGATATCGTTCCAGCTGCACGTGCGTCAGCGAGCGGAGGCGGCCGAACAGGTCGATCTCGAAGTTCGGGACCGTGATCCCGGCCTGATAATCGGCGCTGGCCGTATTGTCCTTGTCGCCGGTCGCCGTAACGCCAGCTGCGGCATTCACCGTCGGCAGCTGCTGCGCCCGCTGGATATGATATTGCTCGCGAGCCGCCGCGATGTTCGAAGCGGCGACCATCAGGTCACGATTATTGAGAAGGGCCTGCGCGATCAGCGTCTGCAGCCTCGGGTCCTGGAACACCTGCTGGTAGGTGAGCACTGGAAGCCCGACCTCGACCTGGACGAGATAGGGATCGCCAATCGGCCAAGAGGCCGGGATGGCTGGATCCGGTCGCTGGTAAGCGGGCTCCATCGTCGCGCAGGCCGTCGAGAGCAGCCCTAGCAGGCTCACCGCGCGCTTCATGCCTGCGCCTCCCGGCGGCGCTGGCGCAGGCGCTCGCGGATGACAACCAGCCCGTCGCGAACGCCGCGGCGGACGAGCACGAAGAAAAAGGGGATGTAGAAGATCGCCAGGATCGTGGCGGTGAGCATCCCGCCGACCACCGCGGTTCCAATCGCCGCCCGGCTGTTCGCTCCGGCGCCGGTCGCGAGTGCCAGCGGAAGGACGCCGAAAATGAATGCGAAGCTGGTCATCAGGATCGGGCGAAGACGGATCCGAGCCGCTTCAATCGCGGCATCGATCACGCGTTGCCCCTCGCGCTCCGCCCGCTCGGCGAACTCGACCATAAGGATCGCATTCTTCGCCGACAGGCCCATGGTCGTGATCAGGCCGACCTGGAGGTAGACGTCGTTCTCCAGGCCGCGGAGCGTTACGAAGAAGATCGAACCGACGAGGCCCAGCGGAATGACGAGCAGCACCGCGACCGGGATCGACCAGCTTTCATAAAGGGCAGCGAGGCAGAGGAAGACGACGATCAGCGCAACGCCGTAGAGGATCGGCGCCTGTCCCGAGGAGAGCCTTTCCTGATAGGATTGGCCCGCCCAGGCGACGTCTATGCCGGGAATCTGGCTCGCGAGATTCTCGATGACGTCCATGGCGTCGCCCGAACTTACGCCAGGTGCGCCCTGACCGCTGAGCTCGAATGAGGGATAGCCGAGGAACCGCGACGAGCTGGTCGGCGTCGTGATCCAGCTGGTCTGCGCGAACGACGAAAAGGGTACCATTCCGCCCTGATTGTTGCGGACGAACCATTGGTCGATGTCATTGGGCTTCGCGCGATAGGGCGCATCGCCTTGCACATAGACGCGCTTCACGCGTCCCCGGTCGATGAAGTCATTGACGTACCGACCACCCCAGGCCGTGGACAAGGTGCTGTTCGCGTCGGCCGTGGTGATGCCGAGCGCCGCCACGCGCTGCTGGTCGATATTGACCTTGAGGCTAGCGACGTCGGGAAGCTCGCTGAGCCGGACCTGCGAAAGCTTGGGATTGGCCGATGCGGCTGCGAGCAATCGGTCGCGCGCAGCTTCGAACTGCTCCTGGCTCATGCCGCCGGTGTTCAGCATTTCCATCGTAAAGCCGGACGATTGCCCAAGGCCTCGGATCGCTCCGGGGACGAGCGCGAAGACCTGCGCGTCGCGCAGGCCGCGGAAAGCGCCGGACGCTCGCTGAACGATCGCGTCGGCGCTGTTCTTGCTGCCCGAGCGCTTGTCGTAATCGGCGAGATTGATGAACGCCTGGCCGGTGTTTTGGCCCGCGGAGCCCTGGCCACCGCCGGCGACCGTGAAATAGGTTCTGACGTTCTTCTTTTCCGCGCCCCTCCAGAAGTAATTCTCGACGGTAAGCTGGACCTGACGAGTACGGGTCATGGTCGCTCCGGCCGGAAGCCGGAACTGGATGAATGCCGCCCCCTGGTCCTCGGTAGGCAGGAAGCCGGTGGGCAGGCGGACGAACAGCAGGATCAGGATGGCGAACACGCCGGCATAAATGCCGAGAAACAGCCATTTGCGGCTGACGACCCTGTTTACCGAATTGACGAACCAGTCGCGGAACCGGTCGAACCCGTTGTTGAACTTGATCCGTCCGAGCTCGAGCGTGTGTGCAACCTTTGGAGCCACGCGGCCGAGCCAGGATTCCTCCACCGTCGCATGCTTGCGGCGAAGGATGTTGGCGGCAATCGCAGGACTGAGCGTGAGCGCGATGAAGACTGACAGTGCCATCGCCGAAACGATCGTCGCAGAGAATTGCCGATAGATGACGCCGGTAGAGCCGCCGAAGAAGACCATTGGCAGGAAAACGGCGGAAAGCACGAGCGCGATGGCGACGAGTGCCATCTGGATCTGCTCCATCGATGCAACGGTTGCGTCGCGTGGAGTCATTTCCGGATTTTCGTGCATCAGTCGCTCGACATTCTCGACGACGACAATGGCATCGTCCACGAGCAGACCTGTCGCGAGCACAAGGCCGAACAGGGTCATTGTGTTGATCGAGAAACCCAGCGCGTAGAGGATTGCGAATGTACCCAGCAGCACGACCGGGACGGCGATGAAAGGGATCAACGTCGCCCGCCAGCTTTGCAGGAAGACGAACATGACGAGGACCACCAGCAGGATGGCCTCGAACAGGGTCTTCACGACTTCATAGACCGACAGTTTGATGAAGTCGGTCGTGTCGTTGGCGTAGGCGTAATTGTAACCGGCGGGCATGCGCGGAGCGATCTCCGCGACCTTCGCCTTCACCAGGTTCGCAGTCCGCAGTGCATTGGCGCCCGGCTCCAGCGAGACACCGATACCTGCGCCCGGGTGACCGTTGGCGCGGATCATCGCAGAATAGTTATCCGCACCGAGCTCGACGCGCGCCACGTCGCTAAGAAGCACTCGGGCGCCGCTCGGATCGGCCTTGATGATGATGTTGCGGAACTGGTCTGGTGTCTGGAGCCGCGACTGGGCCGTCACGGTCGCGTTCAGCATCTGGCCTTCGGGCTGCGGCAATCCGCCGACCTCGCCCGCCGCCACCTCCGTGTTCTGGCTTTGAATCGCCGTGATCACGTCGCTCGGCATCAGGCCGACGCTCGCGAGCTTGTGCGGATCGAGCCAGATGCGCATGGCATAGGATGAGCCGAACACGTTGACGTCGCCGACGCCTGGGATGCGCGACAGCTCGTCCTGCATGTTCGTAGTCAGCCAGTCGGATACGTCGAAGTTCGTGCTCCGGTCGGTCTCGTCATAGATGCCGACGATCAGAAGCAGGTCAGGCGACGACTTGCTGACCCGAACCCCCTGTTGCTGCACCTGCTGCGGAAGACGCGAGATGGCGGTCTGGATCGCGTTCTGGACCTGCACCTGCGCGATGTCGGGATCCACGCCCTTCTGCAGGATCACGCTGATGTTGACCTGTCCTCGGGCCGTCGATGAAGACTGGAAATAGAGCAGCCCGTCGATGCCGGTCAGCTGCTGCTCCAGCACCTGCGTGACGCTGCTTTCCAGCGTTGAGGCCGAAGCGCCGGGATAGGTGGCGCGGATGTTGATCTGCGTTGGAGCGACGTCGGGATATTGGGCGACGGGAAGGGAAACGATCGCGCCAATGCCCATAAGCATGATGATGATCGCGATCACCCAGGCAAAGATCGGGCGATCGATGAAGATCTTGGACATGCGCTAGCCGCTCTGACGCGCGCGCATCGTTGCGCCGGCTGGCGGCGCCTTGACCGGTTGCGGCGCAGTCTGCGGTACCGCCTTTATCTGCTCGCCGTCCTTCAGGTTGGCCGTTCCTTGGGTGATCACCTTTTCACCAGGGGCAAGACCGCCTGTCACAACCCAGTACGTGCCCACGGTACGCTCCGCCTGAACCGTGCGTTGCACCGCCCGGTTGCCAGGCCCCACCACAAACAAGGTCGCATTGCCCTGCGGATCGCGAGTGATCGCCTGCTGAGGCACGAGGATCGCGGAGGTCTGCACGGCCTGCGCGAATTGCGCGGTGACGTACATGCCGGGAAGCAGGATCGACTGTGGATTTGGGAAGCGGGCCCGGATCGTGACCGTTCCCGTGCTCTGATCAACGATAACCTGGCTGAATTCGACGGTGCCCGTGTAGGCGTACATCGATCCGTCGGGCAATTTCAGGCGGACCTGTGCCGAGGTCGGCACCGCGCCCCCCTGCGAAAGCGCTTGCCGCAGGTTGAGGAGGTCGGAAGCCGATTCCTGGATATCGACGAAGACGGGATCGAGCCGCGTGATGGTCGCCAGGGCATCCGCCTGGTTGGCAGTCACGAGCGCGCCTTCAGTGACATTCGACAGGCCAATCCGCCCGCTGATTGGAGCGGGGACGCGAGTGAAGCGCATGTTGACCTGGGCCGCCCGAAGCGCAGCGCTGTTCTGGGCGACGGCGGCATCAGCCTGCCGCGCCTGCGCGACCGCGTCGGTATAATCCTGCTTGGCGATCGCCTCCATCTGGGCGAGCGGCTTGTAGCGTTCGGCGCGGGTACGGGCAGCTACGGCGCTCGCACGAGCGCTCTGGAGGTTCGCAGAAGCCTGCGCCGTCTGCGCGGCGTAAACGCTGGGATCGATCTGGTAGAGCGTCTGGCCCTGGCTCACGAGCGATCCCTCACGGAACAGCCGCTTCTGGATCACACCCGAGACCTGGGGCCTCACTTCGGAGACCTGGAAAGCTGCGACCCGGCCCGGAAGCTCCTGCTGGAGCGGAGCGCTGCCCTGCTGGACGATGACGAAACCGACCGTCGGTGTGCCTCCGGCTCCGCGCCCTCCACGCCCTCCGGATCCGGGATCGCCGGCACTGCTGCCGCAGGCCGCCAGCAACGTCATGGCGGCAAGGAGGACTGCGGTCCGGCGAGGGATCGGGTTCGAATGATTCACGAGCGGCGGCAATTTCGATTGTTTGGCGGGAATGCAAGCCCTTGTGCCCCGTAGACCGGGAGACATGGGGAAGTGCAGGCCGCTAGGTTAACTTTCGGAAAGGGTAGCACATAGTTCGACGAACGGCCGAGAGAAGCGACAAACGGTCCGGCTAAGTGCTTCTTCGCACTGCAATCTGCCGGTCATAAAGCCCTGAGATCAGCCGGCGCTGGTAGAGCCATTCCCGGTCTGCTGCCGTCCCTGACAGCCATCGCTCCAGCAGGTCGCCGAAAGTGACATGGAGCTGAAGCGCCTCCCAGGCGGCTTCGCTCTTCACCGAAAGCCGTGAATAGAGTGCCCGGTCGGTCGCAAGGCGCCCTATGGCGGACGCGAGCCTGTCGCTATCCTTCTCGGGGAAAATCAGCGCGCTCTCCTCATCGACCAGGGCACCGCGAAACATCGGATGGTCGGACGCGATGATCGGCGTCCGGGCGGCGAGCGCTTCGTAAATCGTGAGCGGGAGCCCTTCGGGATATTCATGGCGCGACGGAATGACGACGACATCCGCTTCGCGCATGGCCGCAGGAACGTCTTCGTTCGCAATCAAGCCTGCGAAACGAACATCATCCTTGAGGCCGAGGCTCTCGGCCAATCCGGTCATCCTTCCGTCAGGGTCGTGGCCGATGACGGTGAGGGACGGCGGGACACCTTCCTGTTTGAGCTTCTTCAGCGCTTCGAGAAGGTCGCCGACACCCTTCGCCTCGACAACGGAACCCACGTAGACCAGCTCAAGGGGGCCGGAATTCTTGGCTACCCGCGGGTCATGGTCTGATGGCCGGTGCGACGGCGGCCAATCCCACGGGATGATCTTGTCGCGATTGACACCGATGTCGAGCAGCGAGAGGCAGGCTCCAATCTGGTGATTTCCAACCCATTCGACATTCGGCCGATTGAGCTCGTTGGCCAATATCCGATGGCGGATCGCCGCCTTGATTCCACCTCGTCGAAAGGAGTCCGCCATGGCGGTTATCGTCCGAACGCGATTGCTCCGAGCCCAGCGGAGCAGGGGCGTCATGGGAGTGGTCAGGCAGAGGCGATCGGGCGCAGTTCGCGACAGGACGGGGATCAGCTCCCGGGGATGAAACCCCGGTTTCAGGCCCGCTCCAATGGCCCGAACATTGTTGGGAAGGATCACGTCATACGGCTCGTCCGTCAGCGCACAAATCACGGCAACCTGGTCGAGCTGGTGCGCTAGTGAGCCGACGAAGCCAACCGAATAGCGCTGCGCTTGGTAATTGGCCTTGCCGCCGGCCTCGAACCTCTCCCAGGCCTCGCGGTAATCCCCGGCATATTGAACGATCGTCAGCCGCATGGCCGCAGGTATAGGGAGGTGCTGATCTGCGGCAATGGGACTAGGGCAAATCGATGACAGGCAATTTCCGATATTGATGTAAGTATTTGTACTTGTGGTGTTTCTTTGCCGCGTGAAGTATGAAGTGGCTCTGGCGGTCTCTGGTTAGCCCCTGAGCCAACCGCCCGGGAGGCGACCCGGTTAATCGCAGCGTGATAGCCGGGCCGTCTCTTGGCATCGCTTCCCGCGTACTCTCCGACTAGGTCGGTTACTGCGGCTTCTCGACATGGCCGCCAAATCCGAAACGCATCGCGGACAACAGCTTGTCGGCAAAGCGCTCATCGGTCCTGCTGCGATAGCGCGCGAACAGAGCGGTTGTGAGAACGTTGGCGGGGACCGCTTCCTCCATCGCCGCGTCAACGGTCCATTGGCCTTCGCCGCTGTCTGCGACCCGCCCGGAAAAGCGCTCGAGATGATTATCCTCCGCCAGCGCGAGGGCGCAAAGATCGAGCAGCCATGACGAGATGACCGATCCCCTCCGCCAGACCTCAGCCACATCGGGCAGGTTGATCGTGAAACGCTGGTCCTCGGGGAGCCACTCGGACCCTCGTCCCTTCAGAAGGTCGAAGCCCTCCGCATAGGCCTGCATGAGGCCATATTCGATCCCGTTGTGGATCATCTTCACGAAATGCCCGGCTCCCGCCGGACCCGCATGGATATAGCCGCGTTCGGCGCGATCGTCCGCTCCGTCCCGACCCGGAGTGCGCGTTATCGTTCCATATCCCGGAGCAAGCGCGTCGAAGATCGGGTCGAGCATGTCGACGATCGGCTTGTCGCCACCGATCATCAGGCAGTAGCCGCGCTCCAGGCCCCAGACCCCCCCTGACGTTCCGACGTCGACATAATGCACGCCGCTCTCGGCGCATTCGCGATGACGGCGGATATCGTCCTTGAAGAAGCTGTTGCCGCCATCGATGATGATGTCTCCCGACTGGGCAATAGACCGCAGTGAAGCAACCGTTTGTTCGGTCGCGTCGCCGGCGGGCAGCATGACCCAGAAGATCCGTGGCGCTTCGAGCTGCCCTACGAGCTCATCCAGGGAACTGGCACCCAGCGCGCCCTCGGCGACCAAATCTATGACAGTCTGAGGGTTGCGGTCGAACGCCACAATCTGGTGGCCGGCCCGAATCAGGCGCCGGGAAATATTTGCCCCCATCCGGCCGAGGCCAATCATTGCCAAGCGCAATTGTGGTGACTCCCTTTCACTGAGTTGCATCGGACCATATCAGCGCTGGGAAGGCAGCGGTATCTGCACGCATTGCGGACCAGCCTTAGAAATTGCAGCATCGTTCGATGCGGAACGACTGCCGGTGAAGAGTCTGATCGATCGCGAAGGTCTGCTGGCGAGCGGACTGGACGATATCCGAACCCAGTTCGCAGTCCCGACCAATTTTCCGGACGCGGTCCTGGCTGAAGCGGAACGAGCGGCGAGCCGCCCGATCACCGACCATGCGGATTGGACGGATCGCGACTTCGCGACGCTCGATCCGAAAGGGTCGATCGACCTTGACCAGGCATTCTGCATCGAGCGGTCCGGGGCTGACCTCATCCTCCATTACGCGATCGCGGACGTTCCCTGGTTCATCGCGCCCAATGACGCCATTGACCTGGAAGCGTGGAGGCGCGGGACGACCATTTACATGCCGGATCGAAAGGCGAGCCTTTACCCGCAACGGCTCAGCGAGGATGCGGCGAGCCTCCTGCCGAATGTCGACCGGCCGGCGGTCGTCTTCTCGGTCCGGATCGACCCCGCCGGAAAGGCGTCGCTCGAGGGGGCGCTCAGGGCGAGGATCAGGTCCAGGGCGAAGCTCGCTTATGAGGACGTCGCGGCAGCGGACCTGCCTCCGGACTTCATCGAACTGTCACGCCGGATCGGCGAGGCCGAGGATGCGCGTGGCGCCGCCCGGGTCGATGCCCCGGAGCAGGAGCTGCGAGTTGACTCGGCGGGCCATTTCTCGCTGGAGTTCCGGCCGCAGCTTCAATCCGAAGTGCAGAATGCCGCCATGTCGCTCGCGGCCAACCTCGCTATCGCGGACACACTCCTCGCGCATCGCACCGGCCTTTTTCGAGTGATGCCGGAGCCTGACAAACGTGCCATTCGGCGGCTGCGGCACACGGCAACGGCGCTCGGCCTGGCTTGGCCAGAAGGAGAGGCGCTCAAGGCCTTCGAACGCGGCCTCGACGCAAACAGCCCGCGCGATGCTGCCTTCATGACGGCGGTCCGGAAGGCGGGTCCAAAGACGACATATGCGCCATACCAGGCAGGCGTGATCCCCTGGCATTCCGCGATGGCCGCCACCTATGCCCATGCCACTGCTCCTTTGCGCCGACTAGCGGACCGTTATGTGATCGAGGCCGTGCTGCTCATTGCGAATGGGAAGACGGTGACAGCGGAGCTCACCGCGATTTTCGAACGCCTGCCGCCGGTCATGGCCAAAGCCGAGGACAAGGCCAGCCAGGTTGACCGAGCGGTTCTCGACCTCGCCGAAGCGGCTGTTCTCAAGGGTCGCGAAGGGTCGCGCTTCGACGCGGTCGTGACCGACGTGGACGAACGCGGCGCGCGAATTCACCTGGTCGACCTGGCGGTGGTCAGCAGGGTCGACGCAGAGGGAGCGCTCCCCGGCGATCGAATCACGGTTCAACTGGTGAGCGCAGACCCCGCACTTCGCCAGGTGAAGTTCCAGCATGACGCTTAATGAGGGGCCTAAATCCTTGCGTAGGTACCAGATGGCGGGCTGAGACCAGTTTGGCCTCCGCCGCTGCAACTATGGCTGCTTTCTGATATTCTGCTGTTCGCTCGGTGAGTCGCGAGGTGCGGCTGTGCGGGCGTTTAACTCATTCAATGTTCGGCATTTCGCCGGGATCGCGAGGCGCGGACTATTGTCCGCGGCCGATCTCCATCGCGCTATTTGTCTACCGGCGATCGCGAAACGAAACCCCGATGCAGAGACCCTAGCCAAAGGAGCGTCCAATGCATTTCATCGAAACATGGCTTGGTTTTTCGCCTGACGCCGGAACTGGGGCGACGGAGCTACTGTATCTGATCGCGTTTGCGACTGCGTTCCTGGTCCTTTTTGGTCGCAAGCGGATCCGCAGATTTGGAGATCAGAGACGGACGCATCGATGAATGATGCGGGAATTCCACTTCTGATCATGTGCGCGTCGTTCGTTCCCTTGCTGGCCGTGGAGATTCGATCCGGTGGCGAAGGCGCGCGGTCGGTTGTCACCCGATCCGGTCCAGGCGCCCCCGAGGGGGATCTGGGGCAGCGGGACGGTCCGCGGGGTCACGGTCAAGGGCACGGTGGAAGAGTTCAGCTTCCGCAATCCGCATGGGCTGTTGATGCTCACGGCGAAGGACGCGAGCGGCGCCGAGCAGCATTGGCGCATCGAGACGAACTCGCCGAACATTCTGCGACGGCGCGGATGGTCGGACGATTCGATCAAGCCGGGCGACCAGGTGACCGTCGAGGGCTATCCCGCGCGCGACGGCTCGCCGTCGATGCGCGTCTACCGCGTGACGTTCCCCGACGGCCGCGAGCTCGTCGGCCAGCGGCCCGACCCGACCGTCGTTCCGGGGCAGGACTGATGT
>Ga0207706_10003215_pt1 | contig 15684 bp, 14 predicted proteins | sample KBSC53metaG_FD_184318 | JGI IMG/M metagenome (GOLD analysis project Ga0207706, IMG submission 184318) | Corn rhizosphere microbial communities from Kellogg Biological Station, Michigan, USA - KBS C5-3 metaG (SPAdes) (version 2) | ecosystem: Host-associated > Plants > Roots > Rhizosphere > Soil ... | reverse complement strand
CGCGGTGCGCATCGCCCCGGCGGCGGTCAGCCACGGCAAGCTCACCGTGAAGGTCAATGAGAATTACAAGGTCTCGCAGCCCGAGCCGTTCAGCCAGGGTCAGACTGCGGTCGTGCCCAAGAGCCGGATCGACGTCGACGAGGAACGCCGCCCGATGTTCCGGTTCGCGCCCGGCGCCAGCCTGGCCGATATCGTCAAGGCGGTGAACGCGATCGGTGCGTCCCCGGCCGATCTGGTCGCGATCCTCGAGGCGCTCAAGGAAGCGGGCGCGATGAAGGCGGAGCTGGTGGTCCTATGACGACGACACCGATCACGAACGGCATTGCGGCGCCCAGCGCCACCGCGCCCTCCGCGACTTCGCCCGAAATGGCGAAGCTCAAGAAAGCCGCGCATGCTTTCGAGGCCGTGTTCCTGCGCCAGATGATCGGCTCGATGCGCTCGGCGGGGCTTGGCGACGGAATTTTCGATTCCGAAGCGACCCAGCAATTCCAGGAAATGTCCGACGCCAAGACCGCGGATGTGATGGCGGAGAAGGGCGCTTTCGGCATCGCCGATTTGCTGGTCAAGCAATATGGCGCGCGCCTTGCGGCTACGGCTGCACCGGCGCCCGCAGGCGAGCAGCCTGCGATGCCTGCCACAACTGACGGGAAGCCCGCGAAATGAGCGATCTGCTGACGATCGGGAAATCGGGCGTACTTGCTTACCAGAACGCGCTGGCCGGCATTTCCGAAAATGTCGTCAACGCGAACAATGCGGGCTACGCGCGGCGTCAGGTGACGATGAAGGAACAGGCCGCCGCTGCTGGCCCGTTATTCCTTTCGCGCAATTCGTCTTCCTTCAACGGCGTATTGGGCGCCGATGTCTCGCGCGTGTGGGACCAATATAGCGCGCAGCGTGCATGGAGCGCCAATTCCGATTCATCGCAAGCGAGCACCCGTTCGCAATGGTATAGCACCGTCGAGAATGCCCTGAACGACGGCGATTCTGGCGTGGGCGTGAAGCTCACTGCCATCTTCACCAGCGGCAACGCGCTTGCTGCCAATCCGACCGACGCAACGCTGCGTCAGAGTTTCCTTTACGCCATCCAGGATGCCGCGGGCACGATCAACAAGACCGCGGCCAATCTTGCGAAGGTGAGCGACACGGTTGCGACGCAGGCCGGCAATGCAGTGGCTGAAGTGAATAGCGCGCTGGCTTCTCTGGCGCGCATAAATGTCGCGCTCAAGACCGCGCCGCAACAGACGGCAGGCCGTGCCGGGCTCGAAGATCAGCGCGACGCGCTGATCGGCACGATCAGCGACAAGATTGGGGTCGACGTCACATTCGACAGCTATGGCGCGGCGACGATCCGGATGAACGATACCGGCGGCCCGATGCTCCTTGATGGGAGCAACGTCATTCCGGGCCAGCTGAATCTGCAGGTTGCGGCGAACGGCACTCTCAGCATGACTGCCATCAATGACGGGACGACGGCCGCGGTCAGCCCCATCTCGGGCGCGCTCGCCGGCTTTGCGGAGGGGGCCAACCAGATCCTCGGACGACAGCAGCAGCTCGATGGGCTGGCGACCAAGCTGGTTCAACAGATCAATACATGGAATGCGCAGGGGACCGACCTCAACGGTAATCCGGGCGCCGACCTGATGTCCGGCACCGACGCAGCAACCATCGCCCTATCCGTATCGAATACAGATCTGGTCGCAGCTGCCGATCCCTCGACGCCCAATGGCAACCTGCTCACGCTCTCCAACTTGCGCGACGCTAATGGCGTCGAGGGCGGCTGGCGCAGCATGATCAACGATCAAGCCTTGCGCGTGCAGTCCGCCCAATCCCAGGAAGCCAGCGCATCAAGCGCCAAGGATGCGGCCTATTCCGATCTGGACAATGTTTCGGGCGTCGATCTCGATGCAGAGGCCGCCGACCTGATGCGCTTCCAGCAGGCCTATTCGGCTTCCGCCAAGATCATCCAGACTGCACGCGAAACGCTGCAGTCGGTGCTCGACCTTTTCTGAAGGCCTTGAATCATGATCAGCTCCACTCGGTATCGTGCGATAGCCGAAATCAACCGGCAAACCGATCTCGCGCAACAAATCGCCAAGCTTCAGGAGAGCGTGTCGAGCGGTAAGCGCATCAGCAAGCCCTCGGACGATCCCGACGCAGCGCAACGCATCGCGGAGATTCGCCAGACCCAGGCCGACCAGGTAGTGTGGACGAACAACACCAACATGGGCACGTCTATCTCATCGGCGGTCGATACCCAGCTCGGCTCGATCTACGACATGCTGAATCGCGCCAAAGAGCTCGTCCTGTCCGGCCGCAACGACACGACGTCGACCACCGATCGGGCCGCGATCGCAACCGAGCTGCGTTCGATCGTCGCTGACCTAAACAGCGCCTCCACGTCCAACGATCCAACAGGCGCGCCGCTGTTCCCGACCGGAACGCCGCTGGCAATTCCGGTGTCGGACACACTCAGTCTCCCCGCGACCGCCAAACGGGACGAGGTGTTCGGCAACGTTACGACCAGCAGCGGCACGCAGACGCTTCAGCAGATCTTGAGTGATGCCGCTGATGCGATTGAAGGCAGCAGCGCGACGCGCGGGAGCGATATTCAGTCCAGCCTCGATGCGATCGATGCGGGTTCCGGCCACATCACACAGGTGCGTACCGATCAAGGCGTGCGCGCCGGACGCTTCGATCAGGCGAAGGATGATCTCGATAGCAGTGGCGAGAATCTGTCGGTCGAACGCTCAGGACTGGAAAGCACTGATCTGACCTATGCGCTCAGCGAATTCCAATCCAAGCAGACGGCGCTTCAGGCGGCGCAGACCTTGTTCGCCCAGTCGAACCGGACGTCGCTGTTCGACCTGCTCGGCTGACGCCGAATTTGGTTGATAGGAAATCAGGGTAAACCTGATTTTCACCATAAAGCCGATAAATCCCGGCCGTTAATCATGTTGGAGAGACCGGAGGATATCCGGAACCTCCGTTCCTAGCGTCCGCCATTCCGGGGGTGATTTCGAATGTTCGCAGCGATCGGCTTGGTCGTCCTCCTGGTGATGGTGTTCGGCGGCTTCGCTTTTACGGGCGGCGCACTTGGCCCCGTGATGGAGGCTATCCCGCACGAGATGATCATCATCGGCGGCGCGGCGCTTGGCGCAATCGTGGCCGGCAATTCGATGAAGGAGTTGAAGCAACTCGGCGGCGGGGTCGGCAAGGTCTTCAAGGGTCCGAAATATAACAAGAAGGACTATCTGGAGGTGATCTTCCTCGTCTCCAGCCTGATGAAGATGCTGCGCACCGATGGCCCGGTAGCGCTTGAGCCGCATATCGAAGACCCCCAGTCTTCCAGCGTCTTCGGCCAGTATCCGAAGCTGCTCAAGGACTCGACGTTGATCCACCTGATCACCGATACGCTGCGGCTGGTCGTGATCTCGTCAGGCACGCTCGACCCCCATGCGGTCGAGGACGTGATGGATAATGCGCTCAAGACGCATCACCACGACGATATTCGTCCGGCCGACACGCTGCAGGGCCTGGCGGACGCGCTGCCGGCGTTGGGTATCGTCGCCGCCGTGCTGGGCGTCGTGAAGACGATGGGTTCGATCGACAAGCCGCCGAGCATCCTTGGTGCGATGATCGGATCAGCGCTGGTCGGCACCTTCATGGGCGTGCTTCTCGCTTATGGCATCGTCGGTCCGTTCGCGAACCGCTGCCGCCAGGTGATCGAGGCGGACGCCGCTATCTATGGCGTGGTCAAGCAGATCATCATCGCTTCGCTCCATGGGCATCCGCTGCCGCTCGTGATCGAGGCGGCGCGATCCGGGATCACGCACAGCAACCAGCCGGCCTTCGCCGACGTCTTCGACGGCATGCGCGGTCGCTAAGAGATGGCCGGTCCCGCAAAGCGTGGCAGGAATGAGCCTGAACCACGGCCGATAATCGTCAAGAAGATCATCGTGGCGGGCCATGGCGGACACCATGGCGGCGCTTGGAAGGTGGCCTATGCCGATTTCGTGACGGCGATGATGGCCTTTTTCCTCCTTCTATGGATTCTCGGTGCGACGACCGAGAAGCAGCGCAAGGGGATCGCCGATTATTTCGCCCCGACGTTGGTCGAAATGCGCCTCAAGAGCGCGGGCTCGAACGGGATTTTCGGCGGCGACAGCGTCATCGCCAAGGATAATTATCCTCGCAAGGCCTCCCAAACCGGCAGCAGGACGCTGACGATTCCAAAAGACGCAACCGGTGGCATGAGCCAGGCCGAGGTCGCCGAACGGATGCGTGACCGGGTGCGTTTCGGCTTCCTCAAGAAGCAGATCATGCAGCGCATCATGTCCGACAAGAGCCTGTCCAAGCTTGCCGGCAACATCCGTTTCACCGACACGCGCGAAGGGCTGCGCATCGACCTCGTCGACAAGGCCGACTTTTCGATGTTCGCGCTCGGCACCGATGTGCTTCTGCCGCAGGCACGCCAGTTGATGGGCCAAGTAGCGCAGGTAATTGCTGGGGTGCCCAACGGAGTGATCGTGCGTGGCCACACCGACGCGCTCCCTTATGCCGCGGGCCGCTCGGTCAACAATTGGACGTTGTCGGCGGGACGTGCCGAGGCAACGCGCAAAGCACTGGCGGATACCGGTGTGCCAGCGGATCGCTTCGCTCGGATCGAAGGCGTCGCCGATCGCGAGCCCTTCATTCCCGCCGACCGCTATGACCCGCGCAACCGCCGCATGTCGATTACGCTGGCCTTCTCCGGCAGCAATTCGCCAACGGGTGATGTAACGGATCCGTCCGTGCCGGCGAACTGATGAGAGGTGGGATCGCGCCGGCCGGTCAGCTGACCGAGGGCAGCGACAGCATCAAATAAGCGAGCTTGGCCTGCGCCGGAGTGGGCCTGAGCACGTTGATACGATTCTGCTCCAGCGTGGCGAGCATCTGGCCGACGTCCATGCCCGGAGAGTTGGCATCGTCGTTCGCGTTCGCGTCGCCTGCAGACATGTCACTATACGCAAGCCGCAGCGAAGCCAGATCTTGCGCGCCGGGCAAGGAGGGCACGAGGCTCCCGGGCGTCAGCGCGCCATTGCCTTGAATGTCGGCGCTATCACTACCGTCGACCGCATTATCGAGCTTGCGGCCCATCATCGCATAGACTTGATCCAGCGTTCGGGCGCTGCCGTCCTTGGCGTAGAAGATCGAACGATTGGACCGTGCTTCCTGCGGAAAGAGCGTGGCGGCGCAGGCATTACCGTTGGTGCATTGCGCACGCAGGAACTTGGTGGCGCCGCCCAGGCCCAGAAAGTGCGCCATGTAGAGATCGGTGCCGTTGACCGAGCGGCCGAGCGCCTGGCTCAGGCTCGAGGCATTGTCGCTGGCATACGCGGCGGCCATCATCGCGGCGGGGCCGGCTTGCTGGCGCAGGGCGAATACCGCGTCGCGCAGCGCCGGATCGACGGTGAAGCCGCCGCCCTTGCGCGCGGAGATCGCGTTAGCCGCCCAGCTGAAGCCATATTGCGCGCCATGCGCCTTGACGACGCCGAGCCAGCTCTGATCGAGGAACTGATAGAGCCCCGTGGCGCTCGAATTGGCCGCCTTGGCCGTGGGATTAAGCCCGCTCTCGCTCTTCGCTTGGGCAAGCAGATAGGAGAAGTTGACGCCCGTCGTCTGTGCCGCCTGTCCAATTGCCGCGCGCACGTCGTCGCCGGCGCTGGAAAAGGAGGAAGGATTGAAGGTGAGCGTCACCGGGCACAGGTCCACAAGGATGGAGTTGCGCCCGATTATGAAGGCAGAAGGTTAACGCGCCGTTATCTTCGCTAAACGGCCCCTTCAGCTTTGCGGCGTCGCCACGCGGCCCGAACGCTCGAGCTTGCCCCAGCCAACCCATGGGCCTCGCACGGCGGCTGCGACCGCCCGCACCACAACCGAATACATGATCTGTCGGTAGATGAAGCGCTGCGCGAGTAGGAGGAAGAGCGGGAAACGCTTCTCGCGCGGCTCGAGCTTGTAGGCGATCCAGCCGCAAATGGCATCGACGCCCGTAAAGATGATCCAATAGAAGCCCATGCGGATCACGTCGGACTGGGTTTGCGCCCAGCCATGCTGCTGCACGCGCACAATCGTGGAGATAATGCTTACCGCCAGCGCAAGATCGATCAGCGGCGAGATCAGGGCGAAGCCGATCTGGAACAGCCAGGCCTGCGGAATGCCGACCAGCGCCAGGCCCGCAGGACGGCGATCGCGCAGGATGCGGCGATGCTTCCACAGACATTGCAGCGTACCGAACGCCCAGCGGAAACGCTGCTTGGCCAGTGCTCCGAAGCTTTCCGGCGCCTCGGTCCAGGCGACCGCGTCCACGTCATATTCGACCAGCCACCCTCTACGCTGGATAGCGATCGTCAGATCCTGATCTTCGGCAAGCGTGTCATGGGGATAGCCGCCAACCATGTCGAGCGCCGCACGTCGCCATGCGCCGACGGCTCCGGGCACCACCGTGATCGCATCGAAGCGGTCGAGCGCCCGGCGCTCCAAATTCTGCGCGGTGACATATTCTACGGCTTGCCAGCGCGTGACGAGGTTGATGCGGTTGCCGACCTTGGCATTGCCCGCAACCGCGCCAATTTCGGGATCGGCGAACCAGCGCGCCAGCCGGGCGATCGTCATCGGCTCGAACTGCGTATCGGCGTCGAGCGCGACGATGATGTCGCCCTTCGCCTGTTTCAGGCCTTGGTTGAGCGCACGCGCCTTGCCGCCATTTTCGAGCGTCAGCAGCTGTACGCGGGGATCGCCGGCGAAGGCTTTGGCGACAATGGCGGACGTTTCATCTTTGGAGCCGTCGTCGATAACGATCACCTCCAGCTCGACGCATTCGCTGGCCAGCACGCGTTTGACCGATTGCTCGATCACGCGCGCCTCGTTGAAGGCGGGAATGAGCACCGACACGAAACCATGGGTGTCGATCTCGGGCGGCACCGCGCGGTTGCGGGGCAAGTTGGAACGGATGGCGAGGATCGCGAGCAGGACCGCACGGCTCGTCCCGATAAAGATGGCCGTGAAGAACAGGAATTTGAGCGTCTGATCAAGCGCCGCGAGGATCAGGAAGATCGAGACATCGAAGCGCACTGCAATCAGGTCTGATCCGCTGATCTTGGGATTGACCTGTGCGGGCGTCAGCCCAGCGAGCGCGGAGACGGGCACGAACGTGTAGCCCATGGCCCGCAGCCGATCGATGATGATCGGCAGTGCGGCGACCGTTTCGGCACGATCGCCGCCACTGTCATGCAGCAGGACGATATTGCCTGCCTTCTTCTGGCCGGAAGGGTCGTCATCAGTGCCGTTCAACTTCGGATCGTAAGCCTGGACCTGCGAAATGGCATTGTCGATGATCGCTTGAACGCCGGGTCGCTGCCAATCCTCGGTGTCGATATGCAGGCCGACGATGGCGTAGCCCGATTTCTGGGCCAGCAGGGCAGGCTCGAGTTCGTCATTCGTGGTAGGTTCGGCGTCGCCGAAATAAGGCGCGCGGAACAGCCGCATCGAGCGTCCGGTATAGGCCTCGACCAGCCGCTGCGTGGCATTGATTTCAATATGCGCGCCGCGATCCGAAATCAGCGCCATGTTGGGATGCGTGTAACTGTGATTCCCGATCTCGCTTCCCTGCGCCAATATGCGCTTCAGCAGGAATGGATGCGCCAACGCATTCTCGCCGATGACGAAAAAGGTCGCAGGGACGTGCTTGGCCTTGAGGATGTCGAGGATTTTGGGCGTCCATTGTCCATCCGGGCCATCGTCGAAGGTCAGCGCGAGCTGCTTAGGCTTGTAGCCTGTGCGCGTAACCACGAACGGGGTTGGATAGCTGGCATAATGCTCATTCCGAATGAGACCGCGATTATCGGCGGTCACCGTGCGCATGCCGCTCGTCGGCACGTCGGTGATGCGTAGGATCTCGCCATCGCCCTGAACGTCGTTCTTGCCGACGGATGTCAGCAGGCCAAAGGCGGGGGGCTTGATCCCCCTGCGGATCGCCTTGAAATCATCCCATATGCCGGGATCCTCGCTGCCAAGGCGCCATAAAGCGAACCCCGAGGCACCCGACATCTTGACCGCGCGAAGCTGGTTCCATGCGCTTGCAGCATCCAGCAGCCAAACATGGCGTAGCGTGCCGTCGTCATCATTATAATCGAACGTCGCGTTTCCGCTGACGGGGTCGAAGTGCGTCGTGACGTTGTTGTCGTGCGCGATCAGCCATGCTTCCTGCATGGTGAGGACGTCGGCATTGTTGCTGCCGTCGGGCCAGTCATAGGCATAATTGCCGAGCGCCACGATCGCCTTATCACGGCCGACTTGCGCCATTGCCGAACGCAGATGCTGGACGAACCAGGGCTGCGACGCGACCGGTCCGGCTTCGCCGCCGTCGTAATGTTCGTCATAATTCATGAGGAACACTTTGTCCGCGGCGCGGGCATAGGCTTTGAGATCCCAGTCCTCATTGTCGACCGGGGCCGCCAACGTCACCAGACGCGGTGAGAGGCGCTTGTTCGCTTCGGCGATGAAGCTTTGATAAGCATGCTGCGCGTTGGCGGGCAGATCCTCGAAGTCGAATACGACGCCATAAGCATGCTCCCCGTCGAGCATGGCCTGGACCTGATCGAGCAGTTTCTTGCGCGCCGCCTTGTCGCGCAACAGGCGGGCCGTATTCTCGCCGTCCCATTTGGCGTCGCGGACGTTCTGAATCACCGGCAGAACCGAAGGCCGGTGCGCCGATGCGGCCAGGATCGCGTGGAGCGGACGATCGTGAAACCATTGGAAGTCATGGTTCGGCCCAACCACCGTGGCGAGCGCGGGGGCGACCCAATCAAGCTCGCCGATGTGCTTGATCAGGCTGACGCGGCTGCCATCGTCGGTCGGCACATAAAAGCCGACCACAACCTGATTGGTTGGCACCACCTTCTTGCTCGCGCCAGGCAGCCAAGCGGTCAAGGCACGTGCCTGCCGCCGGACGGTGCGACCCAGATGACCGACCTGGCTTGGCAGCGCGCGCGGCTGTTGCCGCTCGATGCCCAGCCGCAGCGGATCAGGGGCTGGTACGTTGAGGATGGTCGCGCCGAAGCCGAAGGCGGCGCCGATTAGCACGACGATCAGCCCGAGCAGGATGCGCTTGGACCAGCGCCGCCGCCGTCCGCTCGGATCGTAGAAGACCGGCGCTTCCATGGTTTTGTCCGACACCCTCGTTCGCTAGAGCCGCCGCCGACCAAGCGCGCGGCGGATTGCCGGAGATATAGACGGCGCGCAAGTCACGGTGCCGCATCGGGCACGTGGCATTCGCTTATTGTTCGTCTAGTGAGAAAATCCGCGGTGCCTCAATCCATTTGATGCCGGGTTCGGCCCAGGGCAAAGGCCGCTGCATGGTGCTCATCAGTGCTTCCCAAGCGACGACCGCGGGATCTGCGGCGTCGGCTGCGGCCTTGCGCGCGGGATCGAAGCTTTCGTCCGTCTCCATCACCATCACAAGCCGATTTCCGCTGCGATAAATCTCCATGCCGGTGATGCCGGCATCGCGGATGCTGCTCACGATTTCGCGCGGTACCGCGCCCGCCGCATGCCAGGCCTCATAGCGCGCAATCGCGTCGGCCTCGTCGACTAGGTCGAGCAACAAGATGTGACGGTCGGACGCCATGAAAGCCCTCCTCAGTTGACCCAGCCGCCATCGATCACGTGGATCGCGCCGGTGGTGAAGGCGGATTCGTCGCCCGCGAGATAAAGCCCGAGCTTTGCGATTTCCTCCGCCGTCCCGAGACGCCCCATCGGCTGGCGCGCCACAAAGGCCCGCCGCGCTTCTTCATAGTTGCCCGTGTCCCGCAATCTTTGCTGCAGCGATGGTGTATCGACCGTCCCCGGGCAGATGGCGTTGCAGCGTATGCCCTTGTCGACGAAGTCCGCGGCAACCGCTTTGGTCAGCCCGATCACACCGGCCTTGGTGGCACCATAAGCGAAGCGGTTCGGAATGCCTTTTACGGAGCTCGCGATCGACGACATGTTGATGATCGAGCCGCCTCCGCGCGCCAGCATCCCCGGCAGGAAGGCCCTGATGGTACGATACATGGCGGTCATATTGAGCGCGACCGACGTCTCCCAAGAAGCCTCATCACAGTCGAGGATAGTGCCGGCATGGACGCACCCCGCCACGTTGAACAGGATGTCGATCGGGCCAAGCTCCGCGGCCAGTGCCGCAACCGCCTGACCGTCCGTGACGTCGAGCACCCGATGCTCACAACCCGCCAGATCCTCAAGCAGGCGCGGCACCCGGTCGGTCGCGATTACCCGCGCTCCTTCGGCGGCGAACAACGCCGCCGAGGCCCGGCCGATGCCCTGGCCGGCCGCCGTTATCAGCGCCGTCTTGCCCGCGAGCCTTCCGCTCATGCGATATTCTCCTCCTGGATAAGTGCAGTCCACAATGCTTCGGGTATTTGGGCGCCGGCGCGCGCGATCAGGTCGCGTACTTCACCCGCGTTGGCGACGCCCGCGATGACGGTTTCGACGCCCGGATCGCGCAGCGGAAATTGCAGGGCGGCGGCCGGCAAAGCTACACCGAAGCGAGCGCATAGTGCGGCAAGCCGCTGGGCGCGTTCCACCATTTCTATGGGTGCGCGGCCATAATCATAGCGCAGGCTTGCAGTATCGCCGAGATCCTCGCGCGCCAGGATGCCGCTATTATAAGGACCCCCAATGATAAGCTTGATTCCACGCCGGGTGCATTCTGGGATGAGCCGTTCGGCGGCGCTCCGGTCGAGCAAGCTATAGCGGCCGGCGAGCAGGATCACGTCCAGCTCGACCTGCTCGATCAGCTCCAGGCAGATGGCGATTTCATTGACGCCAATGCCCACGGCGCCGATCGCTCCCATATCCTTGAGATCGCGCATCGCCCGGTAGCCGCCATCGAGAAACGCGTGCAGGTGGCGCGGATGATCGTCGCCATGCGTCAGCCGGCCAAGATCGTGGGCAAGCAGGATGTCGACCCGGTCCCGTCGGAGCCTGCGGAGGCTGCTTTCATGCGAACGCCGGACCGCGTCCGCGCCATAGTTGAAGCGCGGTTCGTACGGGTCGGCGTCGACGTAACCATGGCGTTCGCCCCGGGCGTCAGTCGGATCGAGCAGCCGGCCGACCTTGGTCGAGATTAGCACGGGCGCGCCGCCCAAGGCCTCTCCCAGCCGCCGCTCGGCGAGGCCGAAGCCGTAAAATGGGGCGGTGTCGAAATAGCTGATCCCGGCATCGAGCGCGGTTCGAATCGTGGCGTTCGCATCGGCGTCGGAGACGGGCGCATAGAGATTGCCGATTGCGGCCGTGCCGATTCCGAGCGGGGGAAGCGCGGTCTTGCTCATGCATTTAGCCTGTAGAAAGCGCGGGCATTGCCGCCGAACACGGCCGCTTGGTCAGCGGTGGGAATCATCGAATGCGCGAAGTCGAGCCAGTCGCGATAAGTGCCGTTGAGATTGAGCACCGGCCAGTCGCTGCCCCAAACGAGCCTGGCCGGTCCGAACAGGCCTAGTGCAGCTTCCACATAAGGCGCGAGTATCTCGATCGGCTCGCCCGGGGCGGCCTCGGTGATCAGGCCCGACAATTTGCACATCATGTTGGGCAATTCGGCGGCGGGCGCGATCGCCTCCCGCCAGGCATCCAGGCCATGGCTGGCGATTCCGGGCTTGGCGCAATGATCGATGATCATGCGAAGCGCTGGAAAGCGCGCGGCGAGAGCGATGCTCGCGGGAAGGTGCTGAGGCCGGATCAAAAGATCGAGCGTCAGTTCCGCCTCATCCAGGTGTCGCATCATGTCGTGCAGCGTCGGAGCGGCAAGCCATTCGGGCGGTCTGTCCTGCGCCATGACACGCAGCCCCACGAGGGGGCCTTGCCGTTGGAAACGCTCGACGCGCGCTCTGACGTCGATCGCTGCCGGATCTATCCACCCGACCACGCCGGCGGCCACCGGAGAGGCGGCGGCCTCGGCGAGCAGCCACGCAGTATCGTCTTCGCTCTCCTGGCTCTGCACCAGCACGACATGCTCCACCCCCGTGCCGGCGGTCGTCCGTACAACGTCGGTCAAGTCATGGTCGCGGTGAATGGCGGTCAGGTCGGGCGGCGGCCAGGTGCAGCCGTTGCGGCCGAGCCGCCAGATATGGACATGCGCGTCGATCACTGGGCGAAGCGGTCCCGCAGATGCGAGGCGGCGAACAAAGCGACCACCGCGAAGCAGCCGGCCGGGACGAGCATCGCGTTCGCGATGGAATGCGTCTGGTCCGAGATCAGGCCCATCAGCGCGGTGAACGCCGCGCCGCCGATAATCGCCATCACGATCATCGCCGCACCGCTCTTGGTTAGTGGCCCCAACCCGCGCAGCGCGAGCACGAAGATGGTCGGGAACATGATCGACATGAAGAAGCTGGTGGCGACCAGTGCACCGACACCGACAGGGCCGCCGACGAGCGCTCCGATCAGGCAGAGCAAGGTGCCGATCGCGCCATAAATCATCATCAGCGGCGCGCCACGCATGCGCGTGAGCAGTGCGGTGCCGATGAAGCGGCCAAGCACGAACAGAACGAGCGTGGCAATCACGAACTTGGCGGCGTCACGCTGACCGAGCTGGGGGAGCGCCGATCCGACATAGCGGATGAGGAAACTCCAGACCCCGACCTGCGCGCCCACATAGGCGAATTGGGCCAGCACACCGAAAAGATAACGTGGGCGACCGAGCAGGGCACCGAAGTCGGAAAGCGGATGTGCCTCTCTCTCTTCGGTGGCGACCGCAGGGAAACGCGTTCGCGCCAACAGGAATGCCCAGAACAGCACCACCAAGGCGATGATGCTGTACGGTACCAGCACGTTGCGGACTGCCTCGGGCCCTTCACCGGTGGTAGCGGGCAGGATCAGGAAGGTGCCCATTGCCAGGCCGGTGATCGAACCGAGCGGATTGAACGCCTGGGCGAAGTTCAGCCGCCGCTCGGCGTCCTCGGGCGGTCCGAGGGTCGCGATCATCGGATTGGCCGAGGTTTCCAGGAAGGCAAGGCCGCTCGCAATGACGAACAAGGCGAGGAGGAACAGGGGATAGCTGATCGCCAGTGCGGCCGGCCAGAACAACACCGCGCCCGTGGCAAATAGCCCCAAGCCCGTAATCACTGCAGCTTTGTAGCCGAAGCGTACCATCGTGAGCGATGCCGGAATCGCGAAACAGAAATAACCTAGGTAGAAGGCGGACTGCACTAGCCCCGACTGCAGGTCATTCAGCCGAAAGACGTTGCGGAAATGGGGAATGAGGATGTCGTTCAGATTGTTCGCGACCCCCCAAAGAAAGAAAAGCCCGGTGACTAGCGCCAGCGCACGTTTGCTCGTCCCCGCCTCAGCCATGCATCGCCCCCTGCAGTCCCATCATGTGCTCCTCTCTGCCGTTTCTCTTGATGCGGCTCTCTTCCAGCGAATAACGTGGGGCGGCGCTTTTGTGAAATATAAAAGCTGTTTTCATTGGTGCATTCGGCAGGGCCGACTATGGTTGCGTGCCGCCGCGCGGGTGTGAAGGAGAGACGGGAACATATGGGAGAATTTTCCAGGAGAGGAATGATTGGCCTCGGCTCGATGCTGGCGCTGGCGCCAGCGATGGCGCGCGCAGCAAGCGCGAGCGGGGCGGAGGAGGTGCTGCCGCTGTGGCCCGGCAAGGCACCGGGCGATATCGGTACCGTCATCACACCCCGCATACAGAATCAATCGCATGATCCTGCCCAACTGGATCGGTGGATATATGGCGTTCAGCGGCCTGAGCTGGTGGTGTTTCGGCCGGCGCAGCCGAACGGCGCGGCCGTGCTGGTCATGCCTGGAGGCAGCTACGAATTTCTGTCGTTTGACAATGAGGGCGTATCGCAAGCGCGCTGGCTTAACGCGCTGGGGGTGACCGCCTTCATCCTGCGCTACCGCCTGCCAGCAGAAGGCTGGGCCAACCGCGCGGATGTTCCGCTGCAGGATGCGCAACGTGCAATTCGCGTGATCCGCAGCGATGCCGCTCGAACAGGGATCGATCCGGCTCGCGTGGCGGCGTTGGGCTTCTCGGCCGGCGGCCATCTCTGCGGTTCGCTTGCGACGCGGCATGCAGAGACGGTCTATGCTCCCGTCGATCAGGCCGACCACCTATCGGCCCGGCCCGACATCGCCGGGCTGATCTATCCGGTGGTAACGCTCGCCGGTCCGGCAGCCCACGGGGGATCACGCGACAATCTGCTCGGTGCCAACGCGTCTGCGGAGGCGCGGACCCATCGCTCGGTCGAACGGCGGGTGGATTCGGCGACCCCACCGCTTTTCCTGATTCATGCTTCCGACGACGGGGTGGTGCCGATCGCGAACAGCATCTCCCTTTACCAAGCCATGCTCGACCATAAGCGGCCCGCCGAAATGCACCTGTTCGACGAAGGCGGTCACGGGTTCGGCGTGCGGCTGCCCGAGGGCATGCCGGCCGCAATCTGGCCGCGCCTGTTTGCCAGATTCGCCGTGCGGAAGGGCATATTTCCGGCATCGGCGGCATGATCGGGCTGCTGCTGGCCGCCGCCGCGGCCGCGGCAGAACCCGCGCACTACCAAAGCTCGCCCGAGCGCCGGAGTTTCGTCAACGAGCGCGTCTATAATCATTGGGAAGCTGACTACTTCGCCAAGCTATGGTCGGCGATGAAGCAGGACTTTGGCGAGCAATATCTCTACGCCGCCGCGGACAAAGCACTGCCGCCGCCCAAGCCGGGTGAGAATCGCGTGGTCTTTCTGGGCGATTCCATCACCGACCTCTGGGACCTCGGCAAGTTCTTCCCCGGCAAGCCCTATATCAACCGCGGCATAGGCGGGCAGGTCACCGCGCAGATGGTGCTGCGCTTCCATCAGGATGTCATCGGCCTGCATCCGGCCGTCGTCGTGATTCTTGCCGGCATCAACGATGTTCAAGGCGCGCTGCAGCGGGAAACCGACGAAGGCATCGAGGCCAATTGGGAGGCGATGGCCGATATGGCCGACGCGCATGGCATCAAGGTCGTGTTCGCCTCGATCCTGCCGGTCAATAATTATACCGATAACGCCCGCGACATGCTGGCCAATCGCGACCCGCGACGCATTCGCGCGCTCAATGACTGGCTTCGGGCGTTCTGCCAGCGGCGCGGCTTCCAATATGCGGATTATTATCAGGTATCGGTCAACGGAGCCGGACTGCTCCGTGCAGATCTCACCCGCGACGGATTGCATCCGCTACCCGAGGGATACCGGCTTATGGCGCCGGTCGCCCAAGCTGCGATCGATCGCGCACTCGATAAGCACGGACCTCATGCGGTGAGGCGCTGATCCTCACGCCCTAGTCCGTTTCATCATCTAAAAAATCCGGCTCGGCACCCCTGCAGACCGCTTTGCACAATTGAATACCGTTTTCATCAGTGCTAACGGGGCTGAGTAAATGAGCGCCTAGAGGCGACGTAGGGGAGGGTTTGGGATGTACCGAGTCAATTCGAGCACGATTCTTGGCGGCGTAGTCCGCCGCGGCGTATCGACGGCCGCGATTGCGATGATGCTTGCGGCGCCCGCATGGGCGCAGACCGCGGCGGATAACAGTGCGCCTGCCACCACCACGGGTGGCGCTGGCCAGTCCGCCACAAGTACGACCAGCGACCAGTTGCCCTCGGCTGGG
>Ga0207706_10003213_pt1 | contig 15690 bp, 13 predicted proteins | sample KBSC53metaG_FD_184318 | JGI IMG/M metagenome (GOLD analysis project Ga0207706, IMG submission 184318) | Corn rhizosphere microbial communities from Kellogg Biological Station, Michigan, USA - KBS C5-3 metaG (SPAdes) (version 2) | ecosystem: Host-associated > Plants > Roots > Rhizosphere > Soil ... | reverse complement strand
TATCACTCTGGGGAGGTGGAAATGAAATTACCGGTCCACTGTGATATAAATTGATCAATTTCATTTATTCATTGTGAGGCAAAAGGTCCCGGTGGAACGAATTGTTGAATAGAATTGATGGTGTACAAGTGTGCGACGCAACAGGCGTTGATGGCAGCAATATAGTTGGCTTCACAATCATTGCCCCACCAAAAACACCGCATTGCAAAACATCAGTTTGCCATTCTCCCAAAAATCGCGGAACAATAGATCATCAGCAAAATAAGTGATGCTGCCATTGCCTACATTTTGCACTCCGAACAACAATCCGTCTTTTAATCTTGGTTTCAAACGATAACCTACAAACCCTGCTACCGGTTCATCTTTTCTCACGATGCCGACATTCCATCCATCCTTCATGAAATCATAAATATTATCATCCTGCTTTAATGTATAATAGTAGTTGGGATAACCAAAAGCAAGGGGATGTGTGTTGTCGAGTTCTACTTTATAGATCGAGCCTGCTGAGATGGTTGCTATTGGTTCCCGGTCACGATCCTCGTATTTATGCAAGGCAGTATAAATTGAATCTTTTTTATCTCCATCCTCAGATGGTTTTTTCATTTTGATGGTCCAGTCCAATTTTGATAATTGTGAAACGGCATTTTCCAGTGCGATCACCTTTCCACCCTTATTGACCCAATTGTGGAATTCTTCAGCACTGTTTTTATCAGCCAAAAAAGAATAATAGCCGTCAGGCATAATTAATACATCAAAAGAACTCCAGTTAATACGTGGCAGGCTATTGAGATTGATAAGTGTGACGGGATAATTCAATTCACGTTCAAACAGGAACCATATCTCGCCCGCTGCATTGGAGCTTACGCCTGGGCCGGTCACCAATGCGACCCTGGGTGGTTTTATATAATGAACTTTTGAACTGCCAAAATCAAACCCTTTGTCAACAAAACCCGTGGAGATAGGATAAAGTGTTGTATTATTCTCACTGCAAACTTTTCGAACAGTTTCCCATGCATTACCATTATTACTTGTTCTTAAAATCAAAACGGTGCCCCGGTCAAATTTTGTTCCGTTCAACTCAAAGGATTCTTCTGCATATCTCAGTTTGATCCCCCGGTTCAATAATTGGGCAACGGTTTTTGCTGTCTGTATTCCTTTCCATGGCAAAACAAATCCATAACTGCTTGTTGAATCCCGGGTAGTTTTTGCAGGTTCTTCCCACGGGCCTGCAGAAGACAGGTTTTGCTTTATGGCATACGCATTTAAACCGTATACATACGGTACTGACCAGGCAGTAATATCATAAGTGACTGAATCAACCAATTTACTGTTGGGGTCAAATAATACCTTGATCAATGTTGATCTTGGTTGCACAGCACTGACAAGAATATCATTTCCATCAAATGAAAAATTTTCGGTTTTGCGGCTATTGTAATTGTATCCACTGGCGGAACCGGATTTTGCTGCGCTGTACGCGATCTTGTTCCTGTCAAGCAATTGAAGGAAAGACTTTATTCTTTCTTTATCGCCTGGTGAATTTTTTATGATGTATGATTTATAATCACCAACACCGGTTGTCACTGCATCATTAAAAAATTTATGAAACTCTTTTATCAGTTTGTCTGCGTTTTGCGAGCTTATTTCAATAGTGCTTAATGACGTCGTGTAGTGATGTGTAGCCCGATCAACAAGTGTTAATGTATCACCATCGTCCTGCATGGCGGCGAGACCGCTGGCGCCGTTTCCGGCCTGCTCATAGGTCATACCTATCGCACCATTATAAACCGGGTAAGTATCACCATAGGAAGGATAATACAGATCGAATTCTTCCTTTGTAAAATAAAGCCAGCCATTTTGATCGAAATACTTTGCGTGGTTCTTTCCGATGGTTACCTGGAAATCCCTTTGCCATTGAGTGATCACTTCATGATAGGGTTGAGCAGCGGGAGCGAAATAATAAGGATTGTTGATTCCCTGTTCGTGATAATCGACATGTATCTGTGGTAACCACTCGTTGTATAGTTTCATTCTTTGCTGTGATTCAATTTGAGTCTGCCACGCCCAGTCACGGTTGAGATCAAAATTATAGTGATTGGTTCTGCCTCCCGGCCAGGGTTCATCATGCTCTCTGGCATTAAGCGATGGATTGGATACTTTACCAACGATCGTGTTGAACCAATTCACATACCTGTCGCGACCATCAGGATTGATACATGGATCGATCACAACTACGGTGTTCTTTAGCCACTCTTTTGTTTTTGTATTTGAAGGATCAACCAATGCATATAGCACCATCATGGCCGCTTCCGTGGAGGAGGCCTCGTTGCCATGAACGTTATAGCTGAGCCAGACTATGGCAGGAGTGTTTTCAACGGCAGCTTCCTTGTCCAGGCTCTGATTGGCCAGCCGCAAGTTATTTTTGCGGATATCTTCCAGGTTTTGAATATTCCCGGATGTCGAAATAAAGGCAACCAATAACGGGCGACCTTCATTGGTTTCTCCATATTGTTGAAGTTTGACCATGGCGGCGGCGTTCGCAGCCACCTGCTGAAAATAGTTTACTACCTTCCAGTGCGGAGTGAAGTGTGTTCCCGGTTTGTAACCTAAAAACTGTTCGGGTGATTTTAATTGGGCATTTATTGAGGTGAATAAAATAAGTAATAAAAAGAACGAGATGGCTTTTATCATGTTGTCAGGGTTTATCCGGCAATTTATGAAACGGTACCGATTTATCGTCAGCACCACAGATAAAGTTTTCAAGATTGGTTTTCGATCGCCTTAGTAATTTTAGATATGAAAAAATTATTCATTGGATTTCTTTTAGTGATTGGTTTTTCTCTTGCTTGCCATTCTCCAAAAAAGACAGTTGTTGAAAGCTTACATATCAACCCATTTCAATTTAGTGTTCAGAAAAAAGTTATTTGCGGGAATGGAGCTGTCGTTTCCGCTCACCCCCTGGCAAGTAAAGTAGGTGTTGAAATTTTAAAACAGGGAGGCAATGCTATTGATGCAGCTATTGCCACACAATTGGCACTGGCCGTTGTTTATCCAAATGCAGGCAATATTGGCGGTGGAGGATTTATGGTGGCGAGATTGAGTAAGGGAAAGTTGCTGGCACTTGATTACAGGGAAACGGCCCCGCTTCATGCCGATCGTGATATGTATTTGGATGAAAAGGGAAATGTAGAAACAGGTAAAAGCGTCAATGGGCATTTTGCTTCGGGTGTGCCAGGTACTATTGCCGGGTTATTTTCGTCTGCTAAATATGGAAAGCTTTCATTTGATAAACTGATCCAGCCCGCAATTGACCTGGCGGAAAAAGGTTTTGCGCTAACAGAAAGGGAAGCTGCATCGTTCAACGGTATTCAAAATGACCTGAAGCAATATAACACTGTAATGCCCGTGTTTGTAAAAGAAACTGGATGGAAAGCCGGTGACACGTTAGTTCAGGTTGACCTTGCCAATACTTTAAAGAGGATTCGAAATGAGGGGGAAAAAGGTTTTTATGAAGGTGAGACGGCAAGACTCATTGTTGAAGAAATGAAGAGGGGAGGAGGTATCATCACTCCGCAGGATTTGAAGAATTACAAAGCGAAATTCAGGGAGCCTCATGTTTTTGATTACAAGGGGTATAAAATTGTGGGTATGCCAATGCCGAGTAGTGGCGGAATTTTAGTGCACCAAATGATGAAGATGATCGAAGATAAAAATGTCAGCACTATGGGTTTTCAAACTCCCGCTTCCGTACAATTAATGGCCGAGGTAGAGCGAAGAGCTTTTGCTGATCGTGCAGAATATATGGGTGATGCTGATTTTTATAAAGTGCCGGAAAAAATGTTAGTGAGTGATGATTATTTAAAACAAAGAATGAAAGACTACGTAACGGGGGTTGCGAGCGATAGTAAGAAAATTCAACCCGGGGATCTGCCCAAAAAAGAAAGTGAAGAAACCACTCATTTAAGTGTGATTGACAAAGATGGAAATGCGGTTGCCGTGACAACGACACTGAATAATTCATACGGAAGCAAAACCGTAGTAGCCGGTGCGGGCTTTTTTTTAAATGACGAAATGGATGATTTCAGTGCGAAGCCGGGAGTTCCCAATTTATACGGTGCCATTGGCGGCGAGGCAAATGCAATTGCACCGGGTAAAAGAATGTTGAGTTCTATGACGCCGACTGTTGTTTTGAAAAATGACAAACCCTATCTCGTCGTCGGAACACCGGGAGGGACAACCATTCCCACTTCTGTATTTCAAACCCTGGTCAATGTTCTTGAATTCAATATGAGTACTGAAGATGCCGTGTACAAACCAAAGTTTCATCACCAATGGTTACCGGATACTTTAGACATTGAAAAAGGATTTGATGAAAATGCCCGGCAAGCTCTGGAAAATATGGGATACAAAACAAAACAGCGCGGCGGAATTGGAAGAACAGAGGCGATCAAAGTTTTGAATGATGGAAAATTCGAAGCAGTAGGGGATATTCGTGGTGATGACGACGCAGAAGGGTATTGATACGAATATTGATTAATAATTATTAATTATTATGCTGAGGTCACAAGGACTCCTTAGGAGCATTCCTTCGGGAAAAATTAAAGATAAATAACCATGAACTTAGCTGAAGAATACCTGTCGACAGTGATCCGCAGGTTAAAATATTATAAAGAGTTAGGTGAAAGAACATTTGAGCAAGTCGGAGATAAAGATTTTCATTGGCAGCCGTCTTCTGAATCGAATAGTATCGCTGTTATCATTCAACATCTCGCAGGAAACATGCTTAGCCGCTGGACAAATTTCTTAACTGAGGATGGCGAAAAGGGCTGGCGTGACAGGGATGATGAATTTGAAGTACATAGTTATTCCCGGCAGCAATTGGTTGATCTCTGGGACAAAGGCTGGAGTTGTTTTTTAGAGGCACTTAATTCTCTAAAGGAAGGGGATCTTCTGAAAACAATTTATATCCGTGACGAATCTCTGTCGGTAATTGATGCGATCAACAGGCAACTTGCTCATTACCCGTATCATATCGGGCAGATCGTGTATATCGGCCGGCTCATCAAAAACGAAGATTGGAAAAGCTTGTCGATTCCCAAAAAAGGCTCGCAGCAATATAACCAGGGAGATCATGTAAAGGATCCGGCAAAAAAATTTTCCCCCTGATATACCATCTGCCGCTTTGCATAAATAAAAATTAATCTCTATTTTTAATCTCTTAAAATCCTCTCATTACAACGACTGGTTCCTTTGCAAAGCCGTTTGGTTCCCTTATCTCAGGTTCGTATAAAAAAATCATTAGCCAGTGAATTAGACCATCCCTGGCAGAGCATCACCATGAAAAGGTTCATAATTTTTTTTGCTGTTATGGTTTGCTGCGATACTATTTTTTCGCAGCAGTTTGAAATTTTTGCAGGCCCCCATATTTCATCAACCACCTATTCTATAAAGAGTGCGGCGCAACCAACAGATACTAAAGTTGGATTTCACCTGGGAGCTGGATATAAAATTCCTTTTGATGGCATATTGTTTTTTAGTCCCTCTATTTCCTATGCCATGAGAGGATATAAAGTTCAGTTTAATCAACCTTCATATCCCCCTGATCTCCTGGCGATCGACAACAATACTACTTTTCACGAGCTCGATGTTGATCCTTTATTGCAGTTCGATCTTAGCAAAAAGGCGAGTCACCCTTTTATTAAGGCAGGCCCTTCTTTTAATTTTATTTTATGGGGTAAGGAAAAGTATAACCTGGCAACCGGTGAATCCATTGATCGCACCATGAAATTTAGTACTTCCAACAGCTATGGGCGTTATAATGCCTCTCTTGTTGGACAATTCGGATTTGAGACGTCAAAAGGCCTTATCATTTATGCTTATTACCTGCGTGGCCTTATCAGCATGAATAACGAAGAACAGGGCCCTTCTATTTATAATTCTATGTATGGTATTACCCTCGGCAAATTCCTGCGATCAAAGAAACAATAATAGTCAGGCGTGTTGAAAAGCAGGATGATATTTCTCAAGAGTCTTTCTTAAAAATTCCCTGTCAAGATGAGTATAGATCTCTGTCGTAGTAATGCTTTCGTGACCCAGCATTTCCTGTACGGCCCTAAGATCTGCGCCACCTTCTATTAAATGCGTAGCGAAAGAGTGACGAAAAGTATGAGGCGAAATATTTTTTTTGATCCCGGCTTTCTTCACCAGGTCCTTTATGATCAGGAAGATCATTACCCTCGATAATTTGCCTCCCCTGTTATTTAGAAATAAAATGTCTTCGTTCCCGGCTGTTGCTGTTGTGTGTACCCTTATCCTGTTTTTATAAATATTGATAAACTTCACAGCGCTTTTACCAACCGGCACTAATCTCTCTTTGTCACCCTTGCCAATTACACGGATGAAACCTACTTCAAGATGTAAGTTTGATATTTTTAGATTTACGATCTCGCTCACGCGGAGGCCACAGCTATACATTGTTTCCACGATGGCTTTGTTGCGGCCGCCTTCCGGTTTGCTAAGATCTATTTGTGAAAGAACATTTTCTATTTCGTCGAAACTTAAAATGTCGGGCAATGCTCTTTTCAATTTTGGCGCTTCAAGCAGGTACGTGGGATCTTTTGTCGAAATATCTTCTAAAACGCAATATTTATAAAATGCCCGGATACCCGAAATGATCCTTGCCTGCGAAGTAGCGTTCAGGCCTAATTCAGCGATCCATTTTAGAAACTTTTCAAGATCTTTTAATTGGACCTCTGCAGGATTTTTTAAATTGTTGGATTGTTGAAAATATCCTGTTAGCTTTTCAAGATCACGCAGGTAGGCCTCCACTGAATTATCAGAAAGAGATTTTTCAAGTTGCAGGTAAGCTTTGAATCCTTTTTTGTAAGATTCCCACATAAGGAAATTTTGAAATTGAGAAATTGCCAATTGGGAAATTTAATTTCAAAATTTCCCAATTCCAAAATTCCCAAATCTTAAAGGGTAATATTCTTTTCGAGGGTCTTCCACTCTCCATCAATTTTCACTTTGGCCCAGATCCGGTCACGCGTAATGTTTACTGAGTCGAGTGTTTCATGGATCGCATCAAAATCAAAATCCAGTGCCTTGCCAAAGGTCATGAAGGTCATTTTATCATTTCCAATATCTTCCACAAAAAGATTTCCTTTGTCGGTATAAGCAAGCAAACTATCAGCAACGGAAAACTTTGGGTCAAAATTATTGATGGCAGTTGTGGATTTCCTGAAACTGCTTTTTTTGGCATACGATAGTTTCAGAAAATATCCCCTCCCATTCTCACACGTATTAAATACAAGCAAGGCGTAGCTTGTGTCTTTAATATAGCATCTTGCATAGTCTTTATTCAGCCGGTATTCAAACGGGATGTTTTTGTTTTGCCCGATAAATCCCCAGGTGAGCGTGTCTCCATTACAGTTTTTTGCGCTGATATAAACATAGGGTTTCAGCTTATTGTTATTGTCAATGAACTTCAGGCTATCCTGCATGCAAACGGTATCGCAAAAGGATGCCTTTGTCGTTGTCGAATTTTTATTATTGCAGGACAAAAAAATGATCACGGCGGCAGACAGGACAAGAATAGGCTTTGAATGCATAGTTGGTTTTTATATCCAACAAAAATAAACTTAATGATGAAAAGTCGTTGCGTTATGTTATTTGAGCGATTATTTCAATTACCTTCGATATTAACATGTGAGTATGCCTGTTGTTAACCTTAGGTCATTTAAACAAAGAGTCCGGCACCGAAAGAAAGCTTACAAAAGGTTTCTTAGTCATCTTGTAAAAGATCCCCCGAAAGAACTTGATCAACTGACTTCCATTGTTGAAAAAGAGACATGGAAAGAGGTGGATTGTCTTACCTGTGGCAATTGCTGCAAAACAATGACGCCTACGTATTCAGAAAAAGACATGAAAAGGATCTCGGCTCATTTAAATATGACAGTAGAGGAGTTTAAGGACAAATGGTTGTATAAGCAACGTAGTACGGGCGATTGGCTGAACAAAAATACTCCTTGCCAGTTCCTTGACCTGAAGACCAATATGTGTTCCATTTATGAAGTAAGGCCGTCTGATTGCGCAGGATTCCCCCATTTTTCGAGAAAGAAAATGGTATACTACATGCATGTTCACCAACAAAACCTGGAATATTGCCCGGCCACTTATCGAATGGTTGAAAAAATGATGGAAAAATTAAAACAGCAAGACTGATATCTATCTTCTCGTCTCCCTTTCTTCTTCTATAGAAACACATCCTCGATCAGAAAGTATTCCGGCTCATTTTCACGACGTAATACGATCGAAAGTATATCGAACTGCACATGCCGGTATTGTTGATTTTGAAAAAGAAATTCATCAGCAGCTTTAAGCAGGTAGTTGAATTTTTTTTTCGTCACACTTTCTTCCGGATATCTAAGCTCCGACGATTTTAAGGACTTCACTTCAATGATTCGCAGCAATTCATTTTTGATCGCAATGATATCAATTTCATATCGTGAATACCGCCAGTTGCAATGAAGGATCTCATAACCATTTTTTGTAAGATAACTTACCGCCATCTGCTCGGCTTCCTTTCCCAACTGGTTGTGTGAGGCCATAGACTATCTTTACTTTAAAATACAAAACTTCGGGATGGCCAGGAACGAATCTTCCATTTACAAGTTGAAAGGAGTTATCAGGAACTACGACTGGGGAGGACTTGAGTTTCTCTCAAAATTATTGACGCGTTCAAATCCCAAACAGGAGCCCATGGCTGAATATTGGTTGGGCGCCCATGACTCTGCTTCGTCAATTCTTGTTACAGAAAATGGTGAAATTGGGTTAAACCAATTCATAGAAAAAGATAAAGAGAAGGCGCTTGGTAAAACGGTCTCAAAAAAATTCGGGAGGCTGCCATATCTTTTAAAAGTTCTTGATGTCAGGGATATGCTTTCGATCCAGGTTCACCCGGCAAAACACGAAGCAGAAATTGAATTTACAAGGGAAAATAAAGAACGGATCCCAGTGAATGCACCTCACCGAAATTACAAGGATGACAATCACAAGCCGGAATTAATGGTGGCCCTTGGTGATTTTTGGTTGTTGCACGGTTTCAAGCCCGTAGAGAAATTAAGGATGACACTTGGAAGTATTTCTGAACTAAAACCATTGTTAGAGATATTTGATGCTACTGGTTATGATCAGCTTTACAAAACGGTGATGGAGATGCCGCAGGAATCGGTAAATCAATTATTACAACCTTTGCTTCACCGGATCGTTCCTTTGTACAGGCAAGGGCAGCTAAAAAAGAATGATGAAAATTTTTGGGCCGCCAGGGCATCTTTGACTTTTAATGGGCAATCTTCACCGGACGCCGGGAAGGTGCAAAAAATTGATCGTGGCATTTTTTCTGTTTATTTTTTTAATCTTTTGTATCTGGAGGCTGGCGAAGGTGTTTTCCAGGATGCAGGTGTGCCACATGCCTACCTGGAAGGACAGAATGTCGAGATCATGGCTAATTCAGATAATGTCTTAAGGGGTGGCTTAACCAACAAGCATATCGATGTAAAGGAATTAATGAAGCATATAAGATTTGAAGAAACGATCCCCAATATTCTTCATCCCCAAAAAATAAATGAGAGTGAGAGATTATACAGGACCGCGGCGCCCGATTTCAAATTAAGTTTTTTTGCATTAGAAAAAGGGAATACCTCATCATTTGAATCCGCGACCGGGGAGATCGTTTTGGTCATCAACGGTGATGTATCAATAATTGCTGGAGCAGATACACTTGAACTGCACCAGGGAGAAGCCGGTTTTATAACAAATCACCAATCCGTTAGTTTGAATGCGATCTCAAAAACTTACCTGTTCAGAGCATCTGTGCCGGTTCACAGTGGTGAATAATCTGCAAACCGACTTTGCCTCAATTCATTTATTTTTGTATTTCCTTTAAACACTTACATAGTTTAAATATGAAAAATAAAAAGACCACTATTCTTGTTTTCGTTCTATTAATAGTCGCCGCGGCTCTTTATCGTGTTTGGGATAACAGGCCGTGGGGATTTGCACCCCAGATCGCAATGGCCCTGTTTGCAGGCTCAGTGATCAAAGACAAGCGATTTTCTTTTCTTGTTCCGCTTTTTTCTATGCTGATATCGGATGTTGTATACCAGTTTCTATATTCACGCGGCTTAACGGAAATAAGAGGCTTTTATCATGGTCAATGGGTGAATTATGTATTGTTCACAGCTATTACAGTTATCGGTTTTTTTATCAATAAAAATAAAGTCGGCTCGGTTATATTTGGCTCGCTGGCAGGTGCATTGTTCTTTTACATCACTTCTAATTTCCTGGACTGGGCAGGTGGCGGACTAGACATTAACAATCAACCTTACCCAAAAACATTTGATGGATTAATGAGTTGTTATGCTGCAGGTCTTCCTTTCCTTAAGGGCAGCGTTTGGGCTACTTTGCTGTTTAATGGAATTTTCTTTGGTTGTTATCATTTATTCAACCGCTACAGCCTGAGATCAAACAAAGTATTACAAACGCAAAAAATTAAGTAAGATCAAGGCCCTGTAAGTTTTCAATGATCCGGTTGTATGTTTCTTCCTGGGAGAGTGCTTCAGGAGTAAAAGGTGAGCCTAACACCTGCTCATAAAGTTCAATGTATCGTTTTGAGATCGTATTCACCCAATCATCGCTCATTTCAGGCACTGTTTGCCCTTCCTTCCCCATAAAATTGTTGGCAATGAGCCATTCCCTTACGAATTCCTTGCTTAATTGTTTTTGTTTTTCACCTTTCCGCTGTCTTTCCTCAAAACCATCTGCATAAAAATATCTTGATGAATCGGGGGTATGAATTTCATCCATCAAACAGATCGTGTCATCGATCTTTCCAAACTCATATTTTGTATCGACTAAGATCAGTCCATGCCTGGCAGCAATTTCCTTCCCCCGGTTAAATAACTTCAATGCGTAGTCTTCTATTATGTTCCATTCATCTTCGGTGGCCAGGTCTTTTTCAATGATCTCTTCTTTTGAAATATCTTCATCATGTCCTGCCTCCGCTTTTGTCGACGGAGTAATGATCGGTGAAGGAAAAAGATCATTTTCCTTCATTCCATCGGGCATGGCTACTCCACACAATTTTCTTTTTCCCGAGGAGTACGTTCTCCAGGCATGACCCGTTAAATTGCCACGAACCACCATTTCAATTTTAAAAGGCTTGCATTTTTTTCCGATAGAGACAGTGGGAGCGGGCACGCTTATTAGCCAGTTAGGGCAAATATCCTTCGTAGCATTCAACATGTAAGCTGCAATTTGATTCAACACTTGTCCTTTAAAAGGGATCAACTTTGGTAAAATGACATCGAAAGCAGAGATGCGATCGCTGGCGATCATGACCAGCCACCTGTTGTCAATTGTGTACACATCACGAACCTTGCCCTGGTAAAATTTTGTTTGATCTGGAAAAGTCAATGCTGTCATGGTTCGAATATAGTAAACACTTACTCAAAACAATTTGAGATTTTGCAAATTCTTCTAGGGTATAAATTAAATTTTCAGATAAAAAAATCAATTCTTACTTTTCGGCCTGAATTCCTTTAAAACACTGTTATATGAGAAAAAGCTACCTGTATTTTGTTGCATGGCTGATCACTTGCGTCTTCCCGATCTCTGCTTTTGCACAAAATGTTACGCTTACCGGATCCATAAAGAACAGCTCCACCAAAGAAACATTGCCGGCAGTTTCGGTTTTAGTAAAAGGCACTAACCAGGGTACTTACACCGACAGTAAAGGGGATTTTAAACTTACCGTGGCTAAGCTGCCGGTAACACTCGTCATCAGTTCAGTTGGTTTTGAGGACAAAGAGATATCGGTAACGGATGCCTCTGCTATTGATGTCGAGCTAAATGTGGCCACCACCCTGGGGCAGGAAGTGGTAGTTGCGGCTACCCGTACCCCGCAAAGAATTTTAGAGTCACCGGTTTCAATCGCAAGAGTGAGTAGTCGCGATATTAAGACTGCTGCAGCCCCAACTTATTATGATGTGATAGCTAATTTGCCAGGCGTAGATCTTACTACTTCGAGTCTCACATTCCGTACACCCAGCACGCGGGGTTTTAATGGTAGTGGCAATCTTCGTTTTAATCAATTGATCGATGGAATAGATAACCAGGCACCAGGTCTAAATTTTGCTGTGGGCAGCATTGTCGGGCCAACCTCTCTCGATGCTGATAATATGGAATTATTGCAAGGTGCTTCTTCGGCTTTGTATGGTTCGGGAGGTATGAATGGCACTTTACTTATCAACAGCAAAAGTCCATTCAAATACCAGGGATTGAGTTTTGAGATAAAGCAAGGTATGATGCATACCGATGGAAAAGAAAGGTCGACGTCTCCTTATTATGATTGGGCTGTTCGCTGGGCAAAAAAGATAAATGATAAATGGGCTTTCAAGCTCAGTGCACAATACCTGCAGGCACAGGATTGGGAGGCGCAGGATTATAGCAATCTTCAAAGAAATAATGTTTTCAGCTCGCCCAAGGCCGGGGACAGAACTTCCGACCCGAACTATGATGGCGTTAATGTTTTCGGTGACGAAGCCAGCGCAAACCTGGCAGCATTTGGAGCAGCCGGGGCTTTCCAGGTAGTGGAAACAATAAAAGCTCAAACGGGTGTTGATATCGGACCTGCCCTAGCCACGCTTCCAGCAAATGCTTCGATTGCGCAGATCACCAGCTTAGTGGGAGGCGTTGTGGGAATGTTTCCTCCCCAATTTCAACAGGCTTTAGTAGGCCCGGTTACTCAAGGCGCTTTATTCACAGTCTCCGCAAAAAGTTATTCCGCAGTAAATGCAAGTCGCACCGGGTACGAAGAAAAATACCTTGTTGATTACAACACTTACAACTTAAAATTAAATGGAGGGATCAATTATAAGATCAGTGATAATGTAGAAGCATCCTTGACGGCTTATTGGGGTACAGGAACAACTGTATATACCGGTGCAGACAGATATGCGATAAAGAATTTAAAGATGGGGCAGTACAAATTAGAGTTTAAAGGAAAGAATTGGTTTTTGAGAGCATACACAGTCCAGGAAAATTCAGGCGATGCATATACGGCAACCACCGCCGCACTTTTCATTAACCGTGCCTGGAAGCCTGATGCGACCTGGTTTGGTCAATACACCGGGACTTATACAGCTGCTAAGGCTTCAGGTGTACCCGACATCCAGGCGCACAACCTGGCAAGATCAGCGGCAGACGCAGGAAGATTCTTGCCGGGCACTCCGGAATATGAAACTGCTTTTCAAAATGCAAAGAATACGACCATCGGTAAAGGGGGAGCAAAGTTCGACGACAGGACAGATATGTATCATTACGAGGGTCAGTTGAACTTAACCCAGTATGTAAAATTTGCCGAAACTCTTGTAGGCGCAAGTTTTCGCCAGTTTCGTCTTAATTCACACGGAAGCATTTTCGCCGATACTGCTGGTGTGATACCTATTAACGAGGTTGGTGCATATATTCAACTGCAGCGCTGGTTGATCAATGATCATTTGAAATTGACGCTTTCAGGTCGTTATGATAAGAACGAAAATTTTGATGGTCGGTTTACGCCACGTGCGACGGCACTCATAAAAGTAGCAAAGGACAATAATTTCAGAGTATCTTACCAGCAAGCATATCGTTTCCCGTCTACGCAGGATCAATATATTAATTTGCTGACAGGCGGCGCCAATCAATTAATTGGAATGGGCCAGGTGTTCAGATCATATTTTGCATTCGACACCAAACCTGCGAAAACAGCAGAAAGCATTACTGCATACAGAAATTCTTATGCTGCCGGAGCCCCTAATCCCGGCTTGCTTGTTAAGGCTGACTATCCTGATCTGAAACCAGAAACAGTTAATTCTTACGAAATAGGTTATCGCGGACTGTTTACAAAAAAATTGTTGGTAGATGCCTATGTGTATTATAGCGAATACAAAGATTTTATAGCGAGAGTGGCCGTAGGCAGGGGAGAATCTGCCAGTGCTAATCCGGTTACAGAACTCACAGAGCTAGCAAGTCCTTTTACAACAAGTAATTATTCATTTGTGGTGAATTCACCTACAGGTGTTAATGCAATCGGTTGGGGGATAAGCGTCGATTTTGAAGCCGGCCAGGGTTATCATATTTCAGCCAATGTTTCCGGAGATAAATTAAATGATGTGCCAACAGGATTTGTGGCATTTTTTAATACGCCCAAGGTGAGATATAATATTGGATTGAGTAATGATAAATTGTACAAGAATGTAGGATTTAATATCGTGTGGAGATGGCAGGATGCGTTATTATGGGAAGGTACTTTTGGAACAGGTACCATTCCTCATTATGGAACACTTGATGCACAGGTGACCTGGAGATTAAAAGATAGCAAGACCCAGTTCAAACTCGGCGCTTCCAACCTGCTGAACAAATACTACAGGAGCGCATTTGGAAATCCTGAGGTGGGAGGTTTATATTATGTAAGCTTTGGGTACAATTTATAATTGAAGAGAAATTTTATTTGAAGAAGGTTCCGAAGCGGGACCTTTTTTGTTATCGTGACTCAATTCAATTGCTTGGAAGTTTCGCCCAGCGAAACTCCATTTTGATAGACCTGCATTACGTATGTACCCGAAAGGAAATTATCGGGTTGTATCGTGTAGATAAATTTTTTTCGTTCACCCTTGTTGTATTCAAAATGAACCTTTGTTGTATAAGCTTTCGCTCCTTCCGTTTTCGAATCAAAATGATCAGTGCCCCAGACATCAGTTTGTAAAACTTTATTATCGGGTTGAATGATGACAACATACGCATCATAGGATGCTGTGCTTACAATATTGTTTTGCAGGGTAAAGGAGAAGATCAATTTATCAGCCTTTTTTGCTGATGTTACTTCCGTTTCCTTGTCTCCGGATTTTGTTGTAACAATTGAAAGGCGCATATCGGAGGCAATAAAGGTCGAGGCTTCGTTGATAGTTTCCGTAAGCTCTTTATTCTCCTGTGCTATTTTTTCAATATTATCCCGGAGGCCTTTTACTTCGTCATTTAACTGCGTGAGCACTCCATTCAATCTCGTCCGCTCGGTTTCCAGGTCTGTATTCTGCGCTTTCATTTCTTCTATTCTTTCCTGGTATTCTGTAATGAGTTCTCTTGCTTTTTTAAGATCTGTGTTTGTAGCGTTCCTGTTTTTTAAAATATCGCTGATCTGCAGGCGAAGGTCACGGATCTTTGTCATGGTTGAATCTAAACTCCCTTTCAACGAATCTGTCAGGCTCTTTGTAGTGTCGAGTTCATGTGTTTTTTCCGTGAATAATTTTTGAAGAGAATCTCTGACGGCTTCCTGCGTGGCCATCGTATCTTTTACCAACACCTGGGCCAGGTGGGTGCTGTAATGGGATTTATCATACAAATGATAGATCCATGTACCCATTAAACCAACCGAAACTAAAAGAAGTAAAAGATTTTTTGAGTCCCTCATAGGTTAGCAAGGAAGTTGCTCTATGTTTAGCAAATATAACTTGGAAGTTAACGCATTTATAGTAAAGAAACGACGATACTGTATTCTACATTCTATATTCTATATTCTATATTCTGATCTCTTACTTTCCTACGTTCTGATCAACATATGCAGAAATCCAACCCACCTGCCCGTTCTTTACAAGA
>Ga0207706_10003211_pt1 | contig 15696 bp, 13 predicted proteins | sample KBSC53metaG_FD_184318 | JGI IMG/M metagenome (GOLD analysis project Ga0207706, IMG submission 184318) | Corn rhizosphere microbial communities from Kellogg Biological Station, Michigan, USA - KBS C5-3 metaG (SPAdes) (version 2) | ecosystem: Host-associated > Plants > Roots > Rhizosphere > Soil ... | reverse complement strand
GCCGGCGGCCTCTGCGTAATTCTCGTCGACGGTGTCGCGCATGACGAAGTTGAAGGCGCCCGCGGTCTTCAAAGCAAAGTTCACCACCACTGCGGGCGACTTCGTTGTCGAAGTCCATCGAGACTGGGCGCCGCTCGGCGCGGACCGCTTTTACAACCTGGTGCGCTATGGCTACTTCACTAACGCGTCCTTCTTTCGCGTTATTCCGGGCTTCGTTGTGCAGTTTGGACTCAGCGCCAACCCCGCCATCAACAAGGCCTGGCACGACGCCAAAATCCCGGATGATCCTGTCGTTCAGAGCAATAAGCGTGGGCATCTCGTGTTTGCGACCGCGGGTCCCAATACGCGCACAACCCAATTTTTTATCAACTATGCCGACAACGGACGCCTCGACGGCATGGGCTTCGCTCCCTTTGGAACCGTCGTCGATGGCATGAACGTGGTCGACAAAATCTACGCGAACTACGGGGAAGCTCCGCGCCAGGACCTGATTACGGAACAGGGCGACGCTTACCTGAAGGCCCATTTTCCTGACATGGACAAGATCACGGTGGCTCGGATTGTTCCCGCCGTCCCAACGGGCGCCCCACCAGCTAGTAAGCCATCATCGCCTAAGGCCACCGCGAAACCAGCCGGGCACTGACGCCGGGGTTGGTTGATTTTGTGTCTTTGGGGTTGGTTGATGTAGAGGCTGAAGCCCTCACCCTTCAGTTCACTTTCGGTGCTGAAGGCGGGGCGGGCTGGTCTGTCGCGGGTGGTGGCTCGGGTGGGGCGGTGGGTTTGGCTGGGGGTTTCAGAACGAATCCTTTGCGGACCAGGGCGAAGCCTTCCTGGGGGAGTTCGGCCTGGAGGAGCTGGTTTTCGGGGCCAGAGAAAAGATCCGTCGCCGAACCAGAGACTGTGGCGATGAGGTGATGAACTGCGACGGGCTTGCCGTCGAGTGTGCCCTGCTGATCTGCATAGGTGGCTAGTTGAATGGGCTGAATTGATCCTGCCTGCTTGGGGACGATGGCCCACAGGTCGCGATTGTTGTTGGCGACGGCGAGGGTGAGCAGGGTTTCGAGGGCACCTGGATCGAAGTCCGCGAGGAAGACGACGAATTTGTGTCCGTCGAGACGAGTGGTGCTGCTGCGCCCGTTGGCCGAGATGTTAATCAGGATCTGGCCGGAGTCGGGTTTGGCCGCGATGTTCACCGCGGTGCTGTTGACGATCGCGCTCAACTGGACGTGCTGCAGAAGGTTTGCGGAGGAGAGCTTTTCGGTTTTCGAAAGCTGGTATTCCAAGCCCTGCATGGAGACGCGAACGACCGAGGTTGAGTCGTAGCCTTCAGAGTTGCCGGCAAACTTGAAGCTGGCGGTGCCCACGGACTTGCCGTTCTGGCCTACGGTGAAGTCTCCCGATTGGGCCAACGAGACCGCGGAAGCGAGAGGGAGCAAGGCAACAAGAGCGACGAGCCGAAGCAGGGCAATGATGCGGCGAGGGTTTTCCATCGTGCTGTCAGGATAGACACGAAACGAGGGAAAGGGTTGCGGTGGAAGCAGCTTCTAGCTCCTAGCTTCCAGCTGATTATGCGAGAGCTGAAATGTAGCTAGAAGCTAGAAGCTTGTGGCTGGGTTATACCTTGGCTTTGGCGAAACGCTTGTTGACTTCAGCCCAGTTGACGACGTTCCACCACGCGGCGAGGTAGTCGGGGCGCTTGTTCTGGTATTTGAGGTAGTAGGCGTGCTCCCAGACGTCGTTGCCAAGGATGGGATAGAGGCCCTGACTCAACGGGGAGTCCTGGTTGGGGGTGGTGATGACCTTGAGTTTCCCAGATTGAATCACCAGCCAGCCCCAGCCGGAGCCGAACTGTTTGGCTGTGGTCTCATTGAAAGTCTTCTTGAAGGCGTCAAAGTCGCCGAAATCCTTCGCGATCTGGTCGGCAATTGGGCCGGTGGGTGCTCCACCGATTCCGGCGGTGTTGGCGGGGCCCATGAGGGTCCAGAACGCGGTGTGGTTGGAGTGTCCGCCACCGTTGTTGCGGACGACGCCGCGGATGTCTTCGGGGATCGCGTTCAGGTCCTTGATGAGGTCATCTACCGACTTGGCGGCCAGATCAGGGTGGTTGGCCAGCGCGGCATTGACGTTGTTGATGTAGGCCTGGTGATGCTTGTCGTGGTGCAAATGCATGGTCTCGGTATCGATAAACGGTTCGAGAGCCGCGTAGTCGTACGGAAGGGGTGCAAGCTCGTAAGCCATGGGGATATCTCCTCAGATCAGAATTGTACTGTCATGGGCGCACTCAAAAATTACCGTTCAAACCATAGGGTGGTTTGAATTTGGAATTGGGCAAGTCTCGCCAGTGCAGCCGGATGGATGCAACACTGTGTTTACATCCGCAGTCGTACTCTGTATTTGGATGGATGCGAGGCAGCGCCTGCAGGGTGCGAACAATTGCAGAGGAAAGTCGGAAACCTTGTGTTCCTTCCAAACATCCTTAGAACGGACGGAATCGCGATTGATCTCTCCCCAACAAACAACTGGTAGGAATTTATGAGCGGCCAGCTATCGTATCGCTGGCTCGAACAGGACGGCGAGGCCTTTGGCTCGCCTGGCCTTGAGCCGCGCTGGACCTCGAGCGTTAAGGACGCGGTGGGCACGGCGTATTCGGCATCGAGCCGCGTGTGGTTCACGTGTTCGCATGGGGTGCTGAACGAGATTTACCACCCCACGATCGACAGCGCACAGGTGCGGGACATGGAATTTCTCGTGACAGACGGAGAGACCTTTGCTCACGAGGAAAAGCGCGACCTGGTGTCGACGTTTGAGTACATCCATCCGGAAGCGCTGGGTGTTCGTTACATCAACCGCGATCCGCAGGGGCGCTACACGCTGACCAAGGAGATTATTTGCGATCCGCATCACTCTGTGGTGTTTCAGTATGTGAAGCTCGAAGGGCATGATGAGCTTTTGCCGCGGCTGAAAGTGTATGCGCTGCTGGCGCCGCACCTTGATGGAGGCGGTGCGGGAAATACGGCGCGTGCGGTGGACATTGCCGGGCACAAGATGCTGCTGGCGTGGAAGGGGCCTTGGTCGCTGGCGATGGGCGCCAGTTGCGGTTTTTCGCGGGTAAGCTGCGGGTTCGTTGGCGCGAGCGATGGCTGGCGAGACGTGATCGACAACTATCGCATGGATTGGGAGTTTGGATCGGCGACGAACGGGAATCTCGCGCTGCTTGGGGAATTAAATCTGTGCAACGCAGGGTCTGATGGATCGCGGGTCTTTTCGGTTGCTTTTGGTATTGGCGAGGGACACCACACTGCGCTGCAGAAGACGGTGAGCGCGTTGGCTACTCCGTTTGAGGCGCACCGGGATCGGTTTATCGGGCAGTGGCATCGGGTTGCCAATCCGGATTGGCTGGCGGTGAAGTCGTGCGATGGAGGCAAACTGATGCGCGCGAGCCACAACGTGCTGCTGGCGCATGAGGACAAGACTTTTTCGGGAGCATTTGTCGCGTCGGCTTCGATTCCGTGGGGCCAGGCACACGGCGACGATAACCTGGGCGGCTATCACCTGGTGTGGACGCGGGACATGGTGCAAACAGCGACTGCGTTGCTGGCTTGCGGCCGGGCAGAGACGGCGCGGCGCGCTCTTGTTTATCTGGCATGCACGCAGGAGCCGGACGGCGGTTTTGCGCAGAATTTCTGGGTGGATGGGCGGCCCTACTGGTCGGGAGAGCAACTGGATGAGGTTGCGTTTCCGATCATGCTGGCGTGGCGGCTGTGGAAGGCAGACGCACTGGGCGACATGGACATCTTTCCGTTTGTGGAGCGGGCCGCGGGCTACCTGGTGCAACATGCGCCGATCACGCACCAGGAGCGATGGGAAGAGAATGCGGGGTATTCGCCATCAACGCTGGCGGCGGTGATCTCGGGATTGATTTGCGCAGCCGATATTGCCCGAGCACACGATTCGACGGAGATGGCCGTCTTCCTCGAGGAGTTTGCCGACTGGATCGAGCGCCACCTCGAGGACTGGACGGTAACCAACAACGGCGTACTGCTGCCGGAGGTAAAGCGGCACTATATGCGCGTTCGTCCGCCTGAGAAGGGTGAGGCTTATGCTTGCGAAAGCTGCGGCGACGAGACCATTCACCTCAATAATCGGCCGCCGGGCACTCGTTTTCAATTTGAAGCCCGGGAGATTATCGATGGCGGGTTTCTCGAGTTGGTGCGGTACGGGATTCGGCGCGCAGACGATCCGCTTGTAGTGGACTCGCTGAAAGTTGTGGATGCGGTGCTGAAGCGAGGACTGCCACAGGGGCCTGGGTGGTTGCGCTACAACTGGGATGGCTACGGGCAACGTGCCGATGGCGGTCCGTTTGAGGGATGGGGGCAGGGACGTCCGTGGCCTCTGCTGACGGGGGAGAGGGCGCACTACGAATTGGCGGCAGGTCAAGACATTTCGCCCCTGATCGCGACGTATGAACGATTTGCGACGGCGGGGCAGATGATGCCAGAGCAGGTGTGGGACGAGGCGAACCGGCTCAATGATGGTCTGGAGTTAGGCAGGCCGGCTGGTTCGGCGGTGCCACTGGTGTGGGCTCATGCTGAGTATCTGAAACTGTTGCGTTCGGCAGTAGACGGTAAGGTCTTCGACCGCATTGATCTTGTGTATGACCGCTATTGCCTTTCGCAAGGCAGGAAGCAACTGCGCAGCGATCTGGAGATTTACAGCCGGAGACGCCCGATCCAAAAAATCAAGGCAGGGCAGACGCTTCGCATTTTGGATGAGGACCGCTTTGAGGTGGTTTGGTCCGCTGACGGGTGGAAGACGACCGATGTTGCCGGCTGCCATCCCCTGGGCAGTGCGGGATACTGCGCGGATCTTGCCACGGGCTCGAACGTTGAGAGCGGTGGTCTATTATGGACTCTCCATTGGCCGGAGCAAGGTCGCTGGCTTGGATACAATGTGGAAGTGACGATTGAACGCGAGTAAATGGGTTTACTCAGGTGTTCCGCACTTTAGCGAAAGGATTTTGAAGAGACTCTTATGACGCCAAGCTTAGTGGATCTCTCTCTTGATGAACTGTCGATCGATACGTTGCGGCTGCTTGCGGTTGATGCGGTTGAGAAGGCCAAAAGCGGCCATCCCGGCGCTCCGCTAGGCTGCGCGCCGATAGCGTATCTGCTGTTTCACAAGCTGATGAAACATAATCCGGCGCATTCGAAGTGGGCAGATCGCGATCGCTTCGTGTTGTCGAACGGTCATGCGTCGGCACTGCTTTATTCCACGCTCTTCCTTTCGGGCTACAAGGTGACTGTGGATGACTTGAAGAGCTTTCGGCAACTGCACTCGAAGACGCCGGGGCATCCTGAATACGGCGACACCGATGGCGTGGAGGCAACGACGGGACCGCTGGGGCAGGGCCTCTCGATGGCTGTGGGCATGGCCATCGCAGAGAAGCATCTTGCGGCTGTTTACAACCGTCCTGGATTTGAAGTGGTTGACCACTACACCTACACACTGGCGGGTGACGGCGACCTGATGGAAGGCGTATCGCATGAGGCTTGCGCGCTGGCGGGGACGCTGGGCCTGGGCAAGTTGATCATGCTTTACGACGACAACCTGATTTCGCTTGATGGGCCGACGGAGCTGAGCTACAACGACGATGTGCTGGAGCGGTTCAAGGCATACCACTGGCACACGCAGCGCGTTGCGGACGGCAACGATCTGAATGCGTTGGAGGCAGCGATCGCAGCGGCGAAGGCGGAGACGGGAAAGCCCTCGCTGATTGCAGTGCGCACAGTGATTGGCTACGGCAGCCCGAAGGCCGGAACGAACAAGGTGCACGGCGAGGCGCTGGGCCCGGCAGATACGGCTGCGACGAAGAAGTTTTTCGGCTTTCCCGAGGATCAGAGCTTTTATGTTCCCGACGATGCGTTGAAGAACTGGCGCAAGGCCATTGATCGCGGTGCAACTGCAGAAGCGGAGTGGAACAAACTCTTCGGCCAGTATGCGAAGGAGTTTCCGGAACTGGCGGCGGAATTTGACCGCACACAGAAGGGAATTCGCAAGAAGGACTGGTGGAAGGCGATTCCCAGCTTCGGAACCGACAAGAAACAGGCAACCCGCAACGCGGGCGGGGCAATCATGAATGCGATTGCCGACGTGGTGCCGGAGTTGTTTGGCGGGGCGGCGGATTTGACTGCTTCGACGAAGACGATATTCAAGCCGGGCGCGAGCTTTCACGTTGATCCGGCGGGGCGCAACGTATTTTTTGGAGTGCGCGAGTTTGGAATGTGCGCGGCGGTAAACGGCATGGCCGTGCATGGCGGGCTGGCTCCCTTCGGGTCCACATTCTTCTGCTTCGCGGACTACTGCAAGCCGGCTATCCGGCTGGCGGCGCTTATGCGGGTCCAGTCGATTTTCGTTTTCACGCATGACTCGATTGCGCTGGGCGAAGACGGACCCACGCACCAACCGATTGAACAGTTGATGATGTTGCGCGCGGTGCCGGGGCTCACTGATTTCAGGCCGGCAGATGCGAATGAAACTGCGGCAGCGTGGCGCATCGCGCTGGAGCGAAAGGGCGCATGCTTCTTCGCTCTGACGCGGCAGGATCTGCCGGTGATCGATGCCTCGAAGGTGGATGTCTTCGCCGGAGTCAGCAAGGGGGCGTACATTCTTGAGGATGTTGCGAATCCGCAGGTGATTCTGATCGGAACGGGATCAGAGGTCTGGCCCGCGATGGACGCCGCAAAGCTGCTGAGCGCCGAGGGCATCGCGGCACGCGTTGTGAGTATGCCAAGCTGGGAGATTTTCGACGGGCAATCGGCGGAGTACAAGGCGAGCGTACTGCCGGCGGGTGTGCGGAAGATTGCCGTGGAAGCCGGGGCGACGCTGGGCTGGTGGAAATATGTTGGCCAGGACGGCGACGTTGTCGGATTAGATCACTTTGGAGCATCGGCACCGGGGCAGAAGGTGCTCGACGAGTTTGGCTTTACCGGCGAGAACGTCGCGAAGCGAGCGAAGCTGCTGCTGAAGAAGTAGGCGGCAGTTGGAGCGCGATCACTTGCCGGTCGCTGAGTTGCAGAGCGAAAGGAATGCGCTGTGAAGTTAGTCATCAGTTCCGATCATGCGGGGTTTTCGCTTAAGGAAGAGGTGCGCTCTTATCTCACCAAGGCTGGTCACGAGATGGTCGACTTAGGCGCATTTACCTGCGATCCGCAGGATGATTATCCAGATTTTGCGGAGAGAGTGGGCGAGGCGATCAAGAGCGGCGAGGCGCCACGCGGCATTCTCATTTGCGGTTCGGGGGTGGGAGTAAGTGTGGCGGCGAACAAGATTCCGGGTATTCGCGCGGGGATGTGTCACGACACTTATTCGGCGCACCAGGGCGTAGAGCACGACGATATGAATGTGCTGGTGTTGGGCGCGCGCATCGTCGGCACTTCGCTGGCCTACGAACTTGTCGATGCATTCCTGAAAGCGAAATTCATTTCCAACGAAGAGCGGTTTACGCGGCGATTCAAAAAACTGTTGGCGATAGAAGCCAAGTATCAACAAACGCGCTAAAGCCGTGAGTCAGCGAGAGCCGGCGTTGCGGTGCAACGATCTGAAATGAGTCGTGAGCGGCAAGGAATTAGTTGTCGACGCAAGCCAATCCATTCCTCTAACGCAGAAGCATAACGAGAGGCGCCGATGTTCCCCTTCGACGTGATCCTCTTCGACATAGGCGGGGTCCTGCTGACGAATGGCTGGGATCATCGCGAACGTGCGGCTGTCGTTGAGCAGTTTCATCTGGATGGCGCGGCCCTGGAAGCACGTCATGCCAAGCCTTACGATGCGTGGGAGCGCGGCGCGATCAGTGCTGACGAGTATATGGACGCAGCGGTGTTCTATGAGCCGCGAAGCTTCTCCCGGGAAGAATTCTTTGCTGCGATTTGCGCACAATCTGTGCCTCTTGAGGATGGCGCGCTGGGAATCCTGAAGGAAGTTTCGGCATCCCATAAGTGCAGGGTTGGATCGCTGAATAACGAGGCGCGCGAGACCAACGAATACAGATTGAAACGTTTTGGGCTGCGGGAGAATCTGGAGTTTACGTTTACGTCGTGCTACATGGGGCTGCGCAAGCCTGAGCCGCAGATTTATCAAAGGGTGATGAGCATTCTTGGGACGCCGGCGGAGCGTATGCTGTTTATCGATGATCGCCCGGAGAATGCAGATGCGGCAGCGGCGGTGGGAATGAAGGCGATTCGGTTTACAGGTGCGGACGCATTGCGGCGCGCGCTTGAGAACCTGGCGGTTCTCTAAGGATTGGAAGGAGAGTGACATGCAACTCGGATTGATTGGCCTGGGAAAGATGGGCGGCAACATGGCGGAGCGGCTGCGGCTGGGCGGCCACCAAGTGGTGGGATTCGACTTCAGCGCGGAAGCGGTGCAGAAGCTGACCTCGTCGGGTAACGTGGGTGTTTCTTCGCTCGAAGATCTTGCGAAGAATCTGAAGGGTCGGAAAGCAATCTGGATCATGGTGCCACAGGGAAAGCCTGTCGACGACACCATTGCGAAACTGGAACCGCTGCTGAACCCGGGCGACATTCTGATCGACGGCGGTAACTCGAATTACAAGGATTCCCAACGGCGTTACAAGGAAGTTACCGCCAAAGGCTTTCAGTTTGTCGATGTGGGCACTTCGGGCGGCGTGTGGGGATTGAAAGAGGGTTACAGCATGATGATTGGCGGCGATAAGGATGCCGTCGAATATCTGCGGCCGATTTTTGAAACGCTTGCGCCGGCGAAGGATCAAGGCTGGGGCCATGTTGGTCCTGCGGGCGCAGGGCATTTTGTGAAGATGGTGCATAACGGAATCGAATATGGCATGATGCAGGCCTTCGCCGAGGGTTTCACCATCATGGAGAAGAAGGAAGAGCTGCATCTCGATCTTGCGCAGATTTCACAGATATGGCGCTTCGGAAGCGTGGTGCGAAGCTGGCTGCTCGATCTGACTGCGGATGCGCTGTCTAAGAATCCCAAGCTGGACGGGCTTGAGGCGTATGTCTCCGATTCCGGCGAAGGTCGTTGGACAGTGTTTGAGGCGATCGATCTGAACGTATCCGCACCGGTAATTACCGAGTCGCTGATCCGGCGCATTCGTTCGCGCGAAGAGAACAACTTCACCGACCGGATGTTGGCTATTATGCGCAATGCGTTTGGCGGACATGCGGTGAAGAAAGACTGATGCGTTTGTGGTCTCCCACCCATGCCGCGATGAAGCTGCGTCATGAATGGGGCACCGGTTCGAAGTGAATCCGAATCGCACGGCAAGTTAGCAATGAGCGGCGGGAGGTCGTCGAATAATGGCAACAACAGTACACATGAAGGTGAGCCCGGAGGATCTTTCCCAACTTCCCAAGGGCGGCGGCGAGCGCATACCGAATCCTGGCATCATGGTGATCTTTGGGGCATCGGGTGATTTGACCAAGCGCAAGCTGCTTCCTGCGCTTTTTCATCTTGAGCAGGCAGGGCTGCTGCCGAAGGAGTTTGCGATTGTGGGCGTGGCCCGGCGGGCGCTGGGCGATGAGTTTGCGGCCGACATGCGTTCAGGCATCGTTGAGTTCGGTGGCGTGAAGGATTCCGATCCGAAGCTGGAGGAGTTTGCGAAGAAGATCAGCTATTACGCGCTGAGTTTTGACGATCCTTCGCACTATGCCGGGTTAAAAGAGGAACTGAATAAGATCGCGAAGGAAAAGGGAATCGGGCCGGATCGGCTTTTCTATCTGGCGACAGCACCTGAGTATTTTGCTCCGATTATCGAGAACCTCGGAACACAGGGACTCGCGCAGCCTGAGCAGGGCCGAGTGGGCGTGGTGATCGAGAAGCCGTTTGGCCATGATTTGGATTCGGCGCAAGATCTGAATCACCAGGTCAACGCCGTCTTTCACGAGAACCAGGTGTTCCGCATCGATCACTACCTCGGCAAAGAGACGGTGCAGAATATTTTGGTTTTTCGCTTTGCGAATGGGATATTCGAACCGATCTGGAACCGCAACTACATCGATCATGTGCAGATCACGGCTGCCGAAACACTGGGTGTCGAGGGCCGCGGGCCGTTCTATGAGAAGGCCGGCGCGCTGCGCGATGTGGTGCAGAACCACGTGATGGAGCTGCTGAGTTTTGTTGCGATGGAGCCGCCATCGAGCTTCGAAGCCGAGGCTGTACGCCGCGAGAAGGTGAAGGCGTGGCGGGCGATTCCGACGATTCCTATCAAGAATGCTGTGCGGGGCCAATACGGTCCCGGCGTGGTGGGGGGACAGAAGGTCGTCGGCTATCGCGACGAAGAGCGCGTCAATCCTGAGTCGGGTACGGAGACGTATGCCGCTGTTCGGCTGGAGATTGAAAACTGGCGCTGGGCGGGCGTTCCGTTTTATCTGCGCGCGGGCAAGCGGATGAAGAAGCGCGCGACGGAGATCAGCATTCAGTTCAAGCAACCGCCGCTGCTTATTTTCAATCGCATGCAATCGGGGAACGGGCCGTGCGCGGAGATTCAGCCGAACCTGTTGACGATTCGCATTCAGCCGGATGAAGGAATTGCTTTGCGCTTTGGCGCGAAGGTGCCAAGCACGCCGAACATGGCGGTTTGCCCGGTCAATATGGATTTCGATTACGCCGCGGCCTTTGGGACATCAAGCGCGAATGGGTACGAGCGGCTCCTGCTGGATGCGATGCTTGGCGATCAGACGCTTTTTGCGCACCGCGATGGGGTCGAGGTGACGTGGGCGCTCTACACGCCAATCCTCGAAGCCTGGGCGGCGAAGAATCCTGAAGTGTTTCCAAATTATTTTGCCGGCACGTGGGGACCGGATTGCGGGGACCGCTTATTGGAACGCGACGGGCATGCGTGGCGGAATGACCTCGGCGGAAAGGGCTAGATCGAGCCAAGTTCACGCTGATTGAAAATGAAACGGGCCGGAGTTCCTTGCGGAATTCCGGCCTTGTTGTTTTTGCAGACTGCTTGCCGTTTATGGGCAGGTGGTGAAGGCGAGGTCAGGAGTAATCGCCACGCTGGTGAAGGGTCCCGTGCCGGTCAGCGCAAGGGGCGGGTTGGTGTTCAGGTCCAACGTGCTGCAGGCGCTGGTGGTGATGCCGTCGACAGTGTAGCTGGCGAGCGGAGAGCTTTGGGCGAGGGTGGTTCCGCTTGCTGACCACGCCCCTGCGTAGGCACCACCAGATGGAACCGGAAGCGAGTAGTTGATGCAGTCCGTGTTTGCGGGGCACGCAACCGGAGGTGTGCCGACGGGACCAGCCACCGTAGTTACGACTTGAGTCGCAGCGTAAAACGGAGAAATGGCCGGCTGCTGCGGAATGGTGTAGGTGACAGAGTTGACGGTTTCAAGAGCGCTCAATGTGACGTCGATGGATGTGGGCGCGGTCGCAGCATTCTGTGAGGTGACGAGACCTGTCAGGTTGGCGAAGGAACTTGCTGCTGGAAGGGTTGGTGGATTGAGGTTGATATTGCCGGTGGTGCTGCCCACGGCGACTCCGGTGACGATTGAGGGAGCATACAGAGCGCCGTCGGAAGTGCGGCTGCCTGAGATGACTACGTCGTAGGTGCCGGCGGGGAGTGGGCAGAAGACGAATGAGCCATCGGCGTTGGCGGGCGTTGCCTGGATGATCCGATCGACACCGGCAGAGTCTTTCTGCTCTACGGCGACAAAGACAGAGCCGACGACGGGTTTGCCGGTTGCTCCGTCGAGGACAACTCCGTTGATGGAGGCGGAGGTGGTGCTCACTTCACCGGCATGCAGAACGGGCTTCAGGCGGTACTTGCCGTTGCCTTCGCGCACGATCGAAGAACAGGTGTTGAAGTCAATATCGAGATCTTTCGTTTCGCCTGCGGCAATCTTGAATCCGCCAGAAGCGATTTGGCCAGAAGGAATTTTGAGGCCGGTCTTCGCCTCGCTTGAAAGCTGCAGTTCGTGGGGTGTGCTGGGCGAGGAGGTCAGCATGATGCAGTTGGCAGAGTTGCCGCAGGCATTATTGGAAATGCTGAGGCTGTTGTCGGCGAGGATAATTCGGATCTGCTGATAAGTGCCGGCCTGCAGTTGCTGCGCATCGCCGAGCGAGGCGAGGAAGCACTGATTGTTGGCCTGGCCGAGGAGGTCAATCTGCTTGGGAGCCTTGGAGAGGTTTGGAGTAAGGTCTACCCATCCGCTGTCGCTTTCTCCCGCTGACGAACTTGTATGGGCCTTCACGTCGGTGATGGTCACGTAGACGTGGGCATAGGGACCGTCGGGCGCCTGGCATGTTGCGGGATCGCTGATCATTGTAGTGACGGTCGCCATTCCTGTAGTCACAGTGCCGTTCATGCTGCTGCACGCGGCCACAACTAGGGCGGCAACCGTGAGACAGCTCAATGCAAAAATGGGGTACCAAAGTCGGCTGAGAATGGTTGGGTTGCCCTTTACTGTCATAACTTTCCTCCAGTAGAGATCTTTCGCATACAGGAGCGGACCAAGGCGATCGTATTAGGGCCGGGAACAGTACGACAAGTTACAGAGGGTCTAGAACCAGGAACTATGCATGAAGTCCGGAACTGTACGTAATTCTAGATGGCTTAGACGCCACGGAAACACGGGCCGGTAGCACCTACAGTCGAATGACCTTAACAAAAGTACCGTCTGGCAGGTCACCTTCGAGCAGATGGACGACTCCCCCTTTAACATAGCCGTCGAGGGTTTGGGCGGGCGGTTTTGGCGAACTTGCGGCCTTGGCTGTGCCGGGACCAACCCCAGTTTTTGCTGCTACTTGCGGGCCAGACTGGTCTTTGGATGTCTTGCCCATTCCCTGGTCCATGGCCTCGTTTGCGAGCCGGTCAGCTTCCTGGTTACCGCCCCTGAGAGTGTGGCGCATCTCAAGGCGCTCAAGGCGTCCAGCGAGACGTTTCGCCTCTTCCCATAGGGGACGAAGGCCGGGGCTGGCGACTTTGTACTGCCCTTTCATCTGCTTGACCATCAACTCGGAGTCGGAAACGACGCGCAGACGCTTTGCGCTGTTTTCACTGGCCCAGGTCAGAACGGCAAGCAAGCCTGCGTATTCGGCGTAGTTATTGGTTTGGCGGCCGAGGTACTTGCTGAGCCGGGCAACGATGCGGCCTTGCGGATCTTCGATCACGGCGCCGTATCCGGCCGGGCCGGGATTGCCGCGCGATCCGCCATCGCAATGAGCAGTGAACCAGCCAGCGGGAGAGGAGGGACTCTCCATTTCCGGAAAGAGGGATTCGTTCATTGCTTCTAGTGTACCGGGAGAAGTGGAGCGTAACTAAAGACTCCGAAAGCAGCGATGTGGCGCAAACGTGGCTAACGAACCGGGTTGATGGCCGTCTACTCGAGTGCGAACACTTCTTCGACCGGAGCGCAAACTCGATGGCAACGGAAGCTGTTAGCTACCCCTCTTCGCACGCCGCAGCTGCAGGCGCTTTAGGTTGGTCCGCCGGAAGAAAGGTACAATCTTCGGCAGGCATGGCTGCTTCGAGGGCAATGGACGGACCGGACCGCGCTCAAGAGCGTTTGCAGGCCCGCGCTCCGGAGATGGAACTGATCCGCGAGGCGCAGGCAGGTTCGCGGGTAGCGTTTGACGCGCTGGTCAAACAGTATGAACAGCAGGTGCTGAGGCTGGCCTTGCACCTTACGGGCTCAGAACACGATGCAGAGGACATATATCAGGAAGCCTTTTTGAAGGCGTTCCGGTACATCGGAAATTTCAGGTTTGAGTGCTCGTTTTATACCTGGATTTACCGGATCGTGACGAACCTATGCCTCGACCAGTTGCGACGCCGCAAGACTCGCCGCGAGGATCAGGCCGTAGTTCTGGATCATTCCGGGGACGAGATCGATGTGCTGTCGTCGGTGTCTGACAACAGGTCATTTTCAAACCCCGCGAAAGAACTGGATCGGAAAGTGCTTGGCGAGAGGATTCAGGCTGCACTGAGCAAACTGACTCCGCGCGAGCGCATGGTTTTTGAATTGAAGCACTACCAGGGTCTCCGCCTGCGCACGATCGGGGAGATGTTGAACACCACGGAAGAAACCGCGAAGAATACGCTCTTCAGGGCGACTAAAAAGTTGAGAACTCAACTCGCGGGGTTACGGTAGCGCGTCGATTGGGAGGTCAAAAAGGCCTCGTGAAGTAGGACGCGGACTGCGGAATTTTTTCAAGGCTGGAAGGACGTAGGCGATGAATTGCGAACTTGCACACGAGCGAATCGTGCTGTCAGCTTATGGCGAGCTGTCAGATGAATTCCAACATGAACTGGATCGACACCTGGCCGCTTGCACCGAGTGCAGCGAGGAGCGGCAACAACTGCTGGCTTTGAAAACGCTGGCGGCTGTACATCCGGTGATCGAACCAGACGCCAATCTCGTAGCCCGCTCGAGGCTGCGCCTGGAAGAGGCTCTGGATTCCCTTCCACCCAGGCGGTGGTATGAGCGCTTTGGGCAGAGCATCGTGAATAATTTTTCCAGTTTGCAGGCCGCTCCCGTGGCCGCGTGCCTGCTCCTGGTGGTGGGTGCCGGTGCGGGGACGCTGGGCGGATATGAGTTTGCCGAGGGACGCGCGGCTCACGTTGCAGGCAGGGCGCAAGCGGCCGAAGCAGCAACGGCCCAGACAGCACAACAGAACCACGCACAGACGGTTGCCGCCAATCCCGCGGAGGTGGCGAACATCTCCAGCATCGTTCGTCAGCCCAACAGCGACATGATTGAGGTGCACTACAACCAGGTGGTGCCGCAGCGTATCCAAGGCTCGCTGGACGACCCGGCGATCCGGCAGTTGTTGATGCTGGCCTCGGAAAACTCGTCTGCCGGGGTTCGCGACGACTCGGTGGGTCTGCTGGCAGCGGAGTGCAGAGCCGGGCATAGCTGCAAAGGCGAGGGTATGCGCGACGCGCTGATTGTGGCCCTGCGCTATGACAAGAATGAAGGCGTGCGGGAAAAGGCTTTGCAGGGTCTGGAGCCTTACGTCTCGGAAGATATGCGGGTGCGCGATGCCGTGCTTGAAGCACTGCTCTACGATACGGATCCGCGAATCCGGACGGAGGCAATCAGCATTTTGCAGCCGGTCGAAGCCGACACAAGTGTAAGACAGGTATTGTCTTCCGTTGCCACTTCGGACCATAATCCCCATATCCGGACCGTCTCCCGGGAAGTCTTGAACCGGGCACCGGTGATTCAATAACGACCCTTACCTAACGGTCATCGCACCGTCCATACAGAGTGCGGGCCAGGGCAGAGGAATAAAGAGGGAATGAAAATGAACTGCTTTACGAGGCCGTACCTTCGTCTTGGAATCATCGCCCTGGCGGGAGCCACAGTGGTTGTTGTGCCGCCGGACGCTTCAGGGCAGTTGTCGGGGTTGACCAAGCTGGTGGATGAACCCACAGCACTTCTGTTGCACTCCGGCTCGCAGGGTTACATGGGCGTGCTGGTCGGAGATGTAGACAGCGATTCCGCACCCAAACTCAAGCTGAAAGAAGTTCGCGGAGCGGTGATTACGCTGATCGATCACGACGCTCCTGCGGCGCAGGCAGGTTTGCGGGTTAACGATGTCGTGCTTGAAGTGAATGGCCAGGCGATCGAGGGAGCCGAGCAATTTGGCCGCATCTTGCGCGAGATTCCTGCGGGACGCAAGGTGACTCTTGTCTTCAGCCGCGATGGCGCA
>Ga0207706_10003210_pt1 | contig 15698 bp, 15 predicted proteins | sample KBSC53metaG_FD_184318 | JGI IMG/M metagenome (GOLD analysis project Ga0207706, IMG submission 184318) | Corn rhizosphere microbial communities from Kellogg Biological Station, Michigan, USA - KBS C5-3 metaG (SPAdes) (version 2) | ecosystem: Host-associated > Plants > Roots > Rhizosphere > Soil ... | reverse complement strand
CTTCGGGTTCGATTTGCGCAACGACAATCCACCCCGCCGCGTCAATGTATCGGCGAGCAGAGCATGTGAGGTGGTCCCGCCATTTTGGACAGGTTTTCGGTCAAGTTAAGCTCATCCTTGTTGTTCTCATGCCGCGATTTGGGTTGAAGCCCCGATTTGCTCATATGCCCCGCCCGGGGTTTTCCCGGCGAGGCGGGAATGGGGGCAATGCTGGTCGTAATAGGCGAACCACCAGCCAAGACCAGCGCGCAGTTCAGAGCCGGTTTCGAAGACGTGCAGGTAGACGCATTCGTATTTCAGGGACCGCCAGAGCCGCTCGATGAAGACATTGTCCATCCAGCGTCCCCGACCATCCATGCTGATCTTGATCTCGGTCGCCCGCAGAACGCCGGTGAAGGCGTTGCTGGTGAACTGACTGCCCTGATCCGAAGATCTCTGGCTTGCCAAAGCGGGCGAGCGCCTCCTCCAGCGCCGCGACGCAAAATCCCGCATCCATCGTGTTCGACAGCCGCCAAGCCAGCACCTTGCGGCTTGGGCGTCCCGCTTATGCGGGCCATCGATAAGGGCTTGGTAAATTCCCGTGTCGGTATCGTGTTGGTGACTCCTGCGATGTTGCGCCGTCTACCAGCGGAAGGTGTTGCAGATAAGGAGCTCTCAGCACTCCTCCGGCGGGAGCGGCTCGTACCGGTTGTGCACGGAACAACATATGAAGAGCTTGAGCAGGTTAGTATGCTGCTGGCGTCTCGAGCAGGCTTGAGCACTGCTGAAGAACCGATGGCGCAAGTCGCAACGAAGATCGCGGAGTTAGTAGCGATCTAGAGGCTGTTATGGACCAGCGGTGATGGCTGCGGCTTGCTTCATCATGATGCAAGCGAAAGGGACGAGGTGGAGTCCGGCGAGTGTCTGGGCGTAACGCTCATAGTCCTTGACGAGACGCCGGAAGCGGGTTGCCCATGCGAAGGAACGTTCGACGACCCAGCGCCGAGGCAGGAGAACGAAGCCCCGCTTTGCCTCGGGCAGCTTGATGACTTCCAGCGTAATGCCGTGGGCGGCTGCGGCATCGGCCGCCCGCGCACCGGTATAGCCCTGATCGACATAGGCGATGTCGACATTGTCGCCGGTGACGGCCTGCACGGTCCGCGCGAGCCGTTCAACCTCGCCACGATCCTCGGCGCTGGCCGGCATCACATGAAGCGCGAGCAGATGCCCCAGCGTATCAACCGCCATGTGGAGTTTCGATCCTTTCTTGCGCTTGCCGCCGTCATAGCCGGCGCGCTCGCCGCTCTCGGGTGTGGAGCGCAACGTCCGGCTGTCGATGATGGCAGCGGTCGGTTCGGCTGAGCCGCCAGCCGCCAGCCGCCAAGCGCAGTACCGCGCGCAGGTCGTCCACCAGCGCCTCGAAGCAGCCCGCCGCCAGCCAGCGCTGTGTCTGCTGATACACCACCGCCCAAGGCGGCAGGTCGTTCGGCATCCATCGCCACGGCGCTCCCGTCTTCACGATGTAGCGCAGGCCATTGAACACCTCGCGAAGGCTGTGCTCCCGTTGTCCCGCGTCCTCACGCTGGAGCGTCAGGTACGGTACGATCAGCGACCATTCCTCATCGGATACGTCAGACGGATAAGGCTTGCGATGAAAGTCCATTCAAGCCTTTGAATCCATTCGGACTCACAAGTCCATAACAGCCTTTAGGGGCTTTCTAAATATCAAGGATCCTGCACGCAGTCAAACCCATGATCTGACGAAGAAGTCCTTTGTCCGCAACCGTCCGTTCAACGTGAATCCGGGAGGTATGCGGATCGCAATATGGGTAATTAGTTCCAAAAATTAGCTTCTCAGGACATTCCACAATACACAACAGTAACGCTAAACGATTGAAATTAGTGCTCGTGTCGATGAAAATGTTGGGATGTGCCAGAGCAAGCTCGCAGGCCCTGGCCGTGTCGTAGCCGCCCAAATGCCCTATAATGATCGTATTGGCGGGATATTCGCCGGCAAGTCCCCCCAGTCGACTGATATCATCGCCCGTCGCAGGTGGATAGCTACTGAAAAGGATTGGCAAGCCCCCATGGTCATGGGCGGCGCGCAACAGATTAGCCACACCGTCCGCGCCGCCCGCCGGTAGAATTACTTCTCCCAATCCCTGATACCCCTGGTCCAGGACATCAACCAACCAAGCCTGGCTCTCGGCCATTGGGCGCCCCTGGGGTGGCAGCGCAAAGCCGAGGAATCGGCCGCGATGTTCTTGTACGGCGGCGGCCAATTCTACACACGCAGCATTGACGGGCCCTGCGTCCCCCGACCACCCGACATGCTGCAGTCCATCGCACCTCAGACGCCTGTAGCTGTCAAGATCGTGAGCATCTTCCAGATGATCGACCGCTGCCACGAGAACGGAGCGGTCGATCCCGGCTTCATCAAGCCGCGCACGTTGGTCGACGAAAGGGTGAGCGTAATGGCAGTGAATGTCCACGATCATATCGATTCACACCCGAAAAATTCAGCTCCAAGTAAATTCAACCCTCTACGCCTTGGAGGCCCGATCATTTGCCAGCCTGAAATCTGACGCGCTTACCTATCTCACGAAAATACCACTGTTTTGGACCCGTTACTGATCACCCGATGATCCACCCGCCATCCAACGGCGCGAGCAAGAACAGCACATTCAACTTCCTGACCCAGCGCCACCAGATCCTCCGGCGTATATGCGTGCGACACATGCCGAGCATCCTGGGCGATTATCGGCCCCTCATCTAGATCAGTCGTCACATAATGCGCTGTCGCACCGATCATCTTCACGCCGCGAGCATGCGCCTGATGATAAGGCTTTGCACCCTTGAAGCTCGGAAGAAAGCTGTGATGTATATTGATGCATCGGCCAGCAAGATGCCCGCATAGACGCGCAGAAAGTATCTGCATATATCGAGCGAGTACAACGAGATCAATATCAAGGTCATCAATTAGATCAATGATCTTTTGTTCTTGTTGATCCTTCGTCTCCTTATTCACCGGAAGATAGTAATAAGGCAAGCCGTTCCACTCGACAAAAGAACGCATATCATCATGATTTGAGACTACGCCGCAAATCTCGACTGGCAGCAGGCCCGACTTCCAACGATGGAGAAGGTCATACAGGCAATGTCCGAATTTGGAGACCGCAATCAGTAGACGCGGCTTGGTCGCGCGGTCGTGCAGTTCCCACTCCATTCCAAATGCCTGCGCTATCTCTTCAAACCCGACGCGTATGAGGTCGATGTTCGTCGCGATTCCCTGCTCTGGTTCGAAAACGACGCGCATAAAGAAGGTGTTGATCGACGGATCCTGATATTGGCTCGATTCCGAAATAGTCAGATTATGTTTTGACAAGAAACTGGAAACGGCGGAAACGATCCCCTTCTTATCGGGACAACGTAGAACGATTACAAATTGCGGCTTCTGGGAAGTCATGACTTTACCCTTTCTGACTGAATTCGATTGAAGCGTCGCTGAACCAGAGCTGGAGATGGGTTGCATAACTGATGTCGGCGACAATATTGAAGCCTCCCGTTGGCGTTCCGCTGGGCTTAATGAAGGCAAGTGTTTGCGCAAAGAGAGTTTGGGCGCACTGACCTGGACCAAACTGTCGCGGATGAAGATCCAGGCTGGTGCCCTTGGCTAGCAGAGCGCGCGCGTATTCGCCGGTGACATGAAACTGCACACGACCGGCCCCGACATCGGCCAGATGGGCCGTGGCACCATTCAGAGCATCCGACAATGCCCGCACGTCGAACCCTTCCCCACCAATCATCCATTCACTGGGCGAAAGCCAAGCGATATAGGGATTGCCTTCCGCTACGCTGTTGGGCTGCTGCGGCAATGGCTGGCCCATAACATCGGCAACCGCTTCCAGCAGTTGCGAAGACGGCTGGCGCAGTCGCAATACCCAGATACTGTCATCGAAGGTCCACTCGACTTGAACAGAGGAGCAGGCGAGCTTCCAATTTTTATCAGGCACGAAGGCGCTCCCCTTCCGGATCATAGGCTGCGGGATTAACGATTTTCGCCTTCCGGATGCCAGCTGGTGTGCGGATACTGACGATCTCGCCCATCCGCCTGTCTCCGCCGCGGATCATCCCGAGCGCGACGCCGCGATTCAAGGTCGGGCTGAAACCAGCGGAGGTGATATAGCCGTCGCTTTCAATTCCACCCGGCCGCTCGGCTATGATATGTGCGCTGATTGGCAGCACGACATCGGCCTCGACTGCCTCCAGACCCACGAAACCTAACCGATCCGACCGCTGGTTTTCAACCTGCAGGAGTGATCTGCGGCCAACGAAATCGGACTTCTTCTTAAGAACGTGGCTCCAGCCCACGTCGAGAGGCGTAGTCGTGCCATCGGTGTCGCCGCCAATGTGGAGATAGCCCTTTTCCGTGCGCAGGAGCATCCAGCCCTCCACGCCTACCGCCGTCAGGCCGTGGACCACTCCGGCTCCAGCGATGCGGTCCCAAAGCAAGGCCATCAGGCACGCAGGCACGTTGATCTCGTAAGAGAGTTCGCCTGTGTAGCTGACGCGCAGAACGCGAACATCGATGCCAGCGACCTTACCTTCCTTGTAGCTCATATGGGGAAAGGCATCAGCGCTCAAATTGATGTTTGTCCCCACATCGGTCAGGATTGCCCTGGCCTTGGGCCCGGTCAGGGTGATCACCCCCCAGGCAGTGGTGACGGGGGCGACAATGACGTCAAGGTCGAGCCATTCGCATTGGAGCCATTCCTCCAGCCAGGCAGCGATACGAGTCGCCCCGCCGCTAGAGGTGCAGATGAGGAACCGATCCTCCGCCAGCCGCGTCGCCACTCCGTCGTCGATGATCACGCCCAGCTCGTTCAGCATCAGGCCGTAGCGGACCATTCCCACCTTAAGCGTAGACATGGTGTTAGCGTATATGAGGTCGAGGAACCGCCCGGCGTCGGGGCCAACCACCTCAATCTTGCCCAGCGGCGACCCGTCGAACATCCCCGCTGCCTGGCGGACGGTCCGTGCCTCGCGCCGCTCCGCCGCCTCAAGGGTCTCGCCAGAGCGCGGGTAGCAGCTTGGCCGCTGCCAGCCGCCATAATCCTCGAAATGCGCTCCGAGTTCGACATGCCGGTCATGTGCAGGCGAATGACGCATGGCGCGGAACAGTGCGCCCCGCGCTCGGCCAGCGAAACTGCCGATGGGCATCGAGGTGAAGGGGAAACGATAGCGCGTTGTGCCGGTCGATTCGATGCTCTGACCGGTCAACGAAGCCATGATCGCCAACGCATTGACGTTCGATGTCTTCCCTTGATCGGCCGCCATGCCAAGTGTCGTATAACGCTTGAGATGCTCGACTGACACAAAATTCTCTCGCGCGGACAAGGCGATATCATCCACACTGACGTCATTCTGGAAGTCTACAAAGGCCTTGGACTTGCCGCCAGCAACATGCCAGACAGGCGCCAGCGGCATGATCTGCCGTTCTTCCGCGCATGCCGGGACGGGCCGATCGCAGGCGAAACCCAGTTCCGCAAGCGCGTCGACCATGGCTTCATGCCCTCCCGACACCGCCTCGCTGATGGTAAAACGCCCTGCCGCCGCCCCGGCCGATCGCGCCTGCTGCGCACGCCCCCCCGGAACGAAACAGGCATGCTCCTCATCGAAGCCCAGCTTCCCTCCCGCCTGGCAGAAGAGATGCACGGCCGGACTATAACCGCCGGACATGGCTACCAGATCACAATCTATCCAGAAGGAACGGTCATCTATGGTCCTGATGCGCGCGGCACGCACCGCCTTCCCGCCCTTCGTGTCAATGATCGCCGAGCCGGCATGAACCGGTATATCCCGTGATGCCATCTGCTGCGCAAGATCGGGGGCAATATGCGACCGCACGTCCACAAGCGCAACGACCCTGGCACCCGCGTCCGACAGGGCAACCGCCGTCCTGTAGGCATCGTCATTATTGGTGAAGATCACCGCCTTGCGGCCCGGCAGTACCGCGTGCCGCGCAATATAATGGCGCACGGCGCCCGCCAGCATGATGTTGGGTCGGTCATTGCCCGAAAAAACGATAGGCCGCTCGATCGCGCCAGTGGCCAGAATCACCTGCTGTGCTCTCACCTGCCACAGACGATAGCGTGCCACGGCAGGATCGGCAGCGCACAAGGCTTCATTGCCGATCGTTTCCAGCAGCACCAGACTGTTATGGTCAAAATAGCCTACCGCGGCTGTCTTCGTCAGGATCTGCATGTCGGGACTGGCTGCAAATTCGCGGCCGATATGTTCCGCCCACAGCGTTCCTGACATCGCATCGATCTGGGCTTCGTCGGTTCGCAGTGACCCTCCGACGACGCTGTCCTGCTCGATCAGCATGACGCGCGCGCCCGAACGGGCGGCTGCCCGCGCCGCCGCAAGGCCCGCAGGGCCCGACCCAATAACCGCAATATCGCAATGGGCGAAGCGCGTTTCGTAGCAGTCGGGATCATCCTCGGTCGGCGCCTTGCCAATACCGGCGGCCTTGCGAATGAAGCCTTCGTACAGATGCCAGTTTGGCCACATGAAGGTCTTGTAGTAAAAGCCCGCCGCCAGGAAGCGCGACACCAGGTTATTGACGCCTCCCACATCGAAACCAAGGCTGGGCCAACAATTGACCGGCTGGGCCTGCAGCCCGTCATAGAGCGCGATTTCAGTCGCCCTCACATTGGGCGTGGACCGACCACCGCTTCCCAGTTGCACCAGCGCGTTGGCTTCCTCAACTCCCGCACCAATTAATCCGCGGGGGCGATGATATTTGAAGGAGCGGCCAAACAACCGCACGCCATTGGCCAGCAGCGCCGAAGCCAATGTGTCGCCTTCGAAACCCTGATAGGTTTTCCCGCCAAAATGGAAGGTCACCGGGCGCGACCGGTCGACATAGCCGCCCGACCTCAACCTGAACGTTTGGCTGGTCACCCTTGCCCCTCCTGTTCAACTGCCTGTGCGCTGGCATGATTCATTGGATAGATTTCCAAGATCGCATGGGTTGCCGTGTCGCGCGCGACATTGAACCAGCGTCGACATCCATAAGCATGCAGCCAGCGCTCCCGGTGCAATCCCCTGGGATTGATCCGCTCGAACAAATATTGCGCCCATCGCTCGTCGGATACTTCTTCGGGCGGGCCTGGCCGGGTGATGTGGCTTTGCCCGCCGCATTGAAATTCAATTTCGTCCCTTGGCCCGCACCAAGGACAATGGATCAACAACATGGCCTTACCTCATCTCAATGCGCAATGCCCGAGGCGGCAGCCTCATCGATCAGCGCCCCCGTGGTGAAGCGTTCCAGCGAGAAGGATCTTGCCAGTTCATGCGGCTCGTCGGTCGCAAGGTGATGGGCCAGAAGCGTTCCACCTACCGGGATTGCCTTGAAGCCACCGGTGCCCCATCCGCAATTGAGATAGAGACCAGGCACCGGGCTCTGACCGATAATCGGGCTAGAATCGGGGCAAATGTCGACAATCCCGGCCCATTGCCGCAGAAATCGCACTCGGCCAAGCGACGGATATTGCTCCGCTACAGCACCTAGGACGTTACGCATCGTTGGCAGGTTGCCCCGCTGCGCATAGGACGGATAGAGGTCGAGCGATCCGCCGACCACCAGGCCACCTTTGTCCGACTGGCTGATGTAGACACCGGTCGCAAGCGACAGGATGACCGTGTCAATCACCGGCTTGAGTGGTTCCGACACGAACGCCTGAAGCGCATAGCTAGTGATCGGCAGACGAAAGCCCGCCATATCCGCCAGCACCGTTGAATGACCTGCGACAGTCATTGCAACCTTGCCGGCACGGATGCGCCCCCTGCTCGTGTCGACCGCGACCACCTGGCCACTCGCGTCGCGCACCATGCCGGTAACCTCGCAATTCTGGATGATGTCGACCCCAAGCGAGTCCGCAGCCCTGGCATAGCCCCAGGCCACCGCATCATGGCGCGCCGTGCCTGCGCGCTTCTGCATGAAGCCGCCCCAGACAGGATAGCGGGCAGCAGGCGACATATCCAACGCCGGCACCCGCCGTGCGATTTCTTCGCGCGAGATCATTTCGCTGTCGACACCATTCAGCTGCATAGCCCCGACCCAACGAGTCGCAGCCTCCAGATCGTGGCGGCTATGTGCCAGCGTTATCATGCCGCGCTGACTGAACATGACATTATAGTTCAGCTCTGTGGCCAAACCTTCATATAGCTTCACCGAATGATCATATAGTGCGGCACTGGCAGGATAATAATAGTTAGATCTGACGACTGTTGTATTTCGACCGGTATTTCCTCCACCGATCCATCCCTTCTCCAGAACTGCCACATTCCTGATACCATAATTCTTCGCAAGATAATAAGCCGTTGCGAGACCATGGCCTCCACCACCCACGATTACGACATCATAGGATTCCTGCGGCACCGGATCACGCCAGGCCTGACGCCAGCCCATTTGCCGGCGCAGGCCTTCTTTGAAGACTTTCCATCCCGAATAGCCCTGCACGGTCGCCCTCGCTGTCACGATACATATGTGTATTGGCATGGCATAATGGAGACGCTATGAGTGCGCAAGCGCTGAATCGATGCGGTTGCGCTATAGCCTTTAAGCCAAAGGAAATTTCAGATGGCAGCCAAGCTGATTGACGGAAAGGCCTTTGCAACCCAGTTGCAAGAGCGGCTTTCCAGGGACGTGGAGCGGTTGAAACGTGACCACGGCCTCACCCCCGGACTTGCCGTGATCATGGTAGGCAGCGATCCTGCAAGCGCGGTCTATGTCCGCAACAAGGGCCAGCAGACGCGCGCGATCGGCATGGCCTCCTTCTCCCATCACCTTCCGGAGGAAACAAGCGAAGCCGATTTGCTGGCACTGGTCGCTCAGCTCAACCTGGATCCGCATGTTCACGGGATTCTTGTGCAGCTTCCCCTGCCCCCCCAAATGGATACGAAAAGGGTGCTCGCCGCAATCGCACCGGAAAAGGACGTGGACGGTTTCCATGTCGTGAATGCCGGGCTGCTGGCAACGGGACAGCAGGGTATCGTTCCTTGCACGCCACTTGGATGCCTGATGTTACTGGAGGATCACCTTGGCTCCCTGCGTGGTAAACGCGCCCTGGTCATCGGCCGATCGACCATTGTGGGCCGACCGATGGCCCAACTTCTGCTCGCAGCGGACTGCACCGTTACAATCGCGCATCGCTATTCGGAAGATTTGCCGACAATCTGCGCGGAAGCTGACATCATCATCGCGGCGGTCGGCGTTCCCCGACTGTTGCGGGGCGAGTGGCTGAAGCCCGGCGTGGTGGTGATCGATGTCGGCATCAACCGCGTTGCGGTGGACGATGCTGAAGCGGCGAGCCAGGGTAAGACCCGGCTGGTGGGCGATGTCGCCTTCGACGAAGCCGTGCAGATCGCGGGCGCTATCACTCCCGTTCCTGGCGGCGTGGGTCCCATGACGATCGCCTGTTTACTCGCCAACACCATCACCGCCGCAGAGCGATCGATGCAAGAGGCCGAGCAAAGGCGCGTCGCCTGACGCCGGATCGGGCCGGTTGAGCAACATCGCTAGCGAGATCGATGCGGCCCGCCCCGCCCGATCGCTTGCTCCGCCAATTAGCCGGCGCTTGCACGCCGCAGCCGCACTGCCTCCACGATGGAATTCCTGAAGATGCGGATTGCGCTGTTGCCCAATGCGGCCGGCTCCACCTGCAGATAATAGGCATAGCCCACCGTGGCGCGGTTGGCGAAGGGCGTGGCGATGGCGCCCTGTGCGATCTGGGGAGCAAACATGTCGACATCGGCGAGCGCGAGGCCCGATCCTTGCGCCGCAAATTCCACGGCGAGCGACATCGATTCGAACACCAGTCCGCGGTCATTCTTAAGCTGATGACCATAGCGAGCTGCAAAGCGCTTCCAGAGTAGGTCCGTAGGCTGATGAGGGATCTGGACATGGAGAAGTTCTGCCGATGCAAGGGCCGATGCCAGACCGCTTTTTCTGAAATCTGCTACATGGTCGACGCTGCACACCGGCGTCAGTTCGATCTCCCACAACAGTTCCCGATACGCCGTTTCCCGGCCGCAGGCATCGAAGACGACGGCGAGATCATAGCCGTCAGAAGTCAGGCCTTCCCCGAAACTACTCATGACCATCACGTGAATTTCCGGATTTTGCTGTCTGAAATCCTTCAGGAAAGGCATGGCACCGGCCTGCAGAAAGGTTGGGGGCATATGGATGCGCAGTGTCGGGCTGCCGCGTAGTGCTTCAATGCCATCCTGAAGAATATCAAAGCCCCGGCGAGCAGCGACAAGCAGGCGCTCGCCCTCCGCGGTCAATCCGATGCCCCGCGCATGACGGGTAAATAGCGGCTTGCCGATCATTTCCTCCAGGATAGCGACATGGCGGCTTGCCGCGCTCTGCGTCACGCCAAGCCGCTCTGCACCGGCGCGAAAACTGCCTGCCTGCGCAACCGCTTCGAACGCGCGGAGGGCGTTGAGCGGCAATTTTGCTCTGCTCAGTTTGGCCAAGGTCATCAGTCCCACAGGTGCGATCCTGCTGACCGCAGCGGCACTATGGACCAAATCCTCTCCAAAGCGATCTAATTTTTAGATGGCTTTCATAAATTCAAGATGGGTCACATCGCCCCGCCCTGGGTTAGAATGCGTCAGCAGGAGGACGCCATGCTTGAAATCGACCATATCCACGATCTGTTTTCGCAGCGAAAGCCCGCTCACAGCCTTCCTCAAGGCCTTTATCTTGACGCCGCCGCCTACGAATTTGACCTGCGCGCAATCTTTGAGCGCAACTGGGTCATGATCGGGTTCGAATGTGAACTGCCGTCCAGCGGCAGTTATCTGGCGGCGCAGGTCGGCCGATCGCAAATCGTCGTTATCAGGGACAAGACGGGCGAGATCCGCGGCTTCCACAATAGTTGCCGCCACCGCGGAGCGCAGATTTGTCCGACGGGCACAGGACGTGCACCGCTGCTCGTCTGCCCCTATCATCAATGGAGCTATGATCTGACTGGTACGCTGAAGCGCGCGCCGGGCATGGATGAGATGTTCGAATTGAACGGACACGGACTGCTCCCCATCCATGTGGAATTGGTCGCCGGCTGCGTCTACGTCTGCCTGGCGGAGCAGGCGCCCGACTTCAACACCTTCCGAACGGCGCTGGAACCGGCGATCGCGCCATTCAACCTCAAGGATGCCAAGATCGCGCATGTCGTCGAACTGGATGAAGACGCGAATTGGAAGCTGGTAATGGAAAATGGCCGGGAATGCCATCATTGCAATGCCTGCCATCCTGAGCTGAAATCCGCCTTTCCGATCGAAATCGGCGACAACGACTTCTATGATTCGGCCGAAAGTGTCGCCTTGAGCGCTCGCCTGCAGGCACTAGGGCTGGACGTGCCGACGACCATCGCCGATTGGTTCCAGATCAGCCGTTTTCCGTTCAATGAAGGCCGGACATCCTATTCGGTCACGGGTGGCCCGCTGGTGAAGGTGCCACTCATCGATGTGGGAGAAGGCAATCTCGGTTCACTGCGCTGGGCGATCGAACCCAATAATTTCTGCCATGTAACGGCGGATTCGGCCTTCATGTTCAACTGCAATCCCACTGGTCCGCTCAAAACCAAAGTTACCGCGAAATGGCTCGTCCACAAGGACGCGGTGGAAGGGGTCGACTATGACGTCGAAAAGCTGATCCACATGTGGGACATGACAAATCGTCAGGACAAGGATCTGGCGGAGAACAACCAACGCGGTGTCAACAGCATCGGTTATGTGCCAGGACCCTATTCAAAGCTGAACGAACCGTTCGTCATCAACTTCGTCGATTGGTATTGCAGGACCGCCATGGCCTACATCGAGAGCGAGAAGATGGGATGTCCCATAGCCGTTGATGCCTGAATGGCAGCGGGGTCCCGCAAGCGAAAACCTCCGCGATTTTGCCCGACCGGACACCGTCTACCCACTTCTGACCGCCGTTCGGTCGTTCAGCGACCTTAAGGCCCCGAGCACGACGGAGCGTGATGATGGCCTCCCACGTCATCCCGGAAGGATTACGCCTGGCAGCAGCGCGGTAGGCAATTCGTCCTCATCAGTCGCGAGACCGAGGCGCCTGCCGCGTAGCTCCTCGAGCAACCGAATCTCCGCCGCCGGAAAACTCTCCTCAGTCATAACCCTCAACCGGCAACCCCAGCGTCAAGATGCGGCAATGAGATGAAATTATGAATTCGCCTAAAAAATTGAGGCTTCAGACTAAGCGGCGATGATGGCGAAGACAATTCACGCCGGTTAGCTTCGTTTCCGCAACCAACATAAGGACCAATGGGGTAAACGGGACTGCGACATGGGGTTTGAAGAACGCAGGCCGGCTGCCGTTCAACGGCAGTACACCTATTCTTGAAAAGGGGTGAGACACGATGTTGCCGTTAGTTTCTTTCGCAGGCGCGCGGCGCCTTCTGCTTCTGTCCACCAGCATCGCGATTGCGGGAGGAAGCGCCGCCTTCGCTCAGACCAGCTCCACCGCAAGCCAAGCAGATCGCACGGAGGGCGAGATCGTCGTGACCGCCAGCCGCTCCGGCGAGCAATCGATCCAGAAGACGCCGCTCGCCATTTCGGCCGTCTCCGGTGAGGATCTCGCGACCCGCGGCGTCGGCGGGCTTACCGACCTGTCCCATACCGTGCCGTCGCTCAACGTCACAGAGCAGCAGCCCGGCACCAACAAGATCGACATGCGCGGCGTTACGGCTGGGGCGCTCGACACCAGCGACGCGCAGGACCGTTCGCTCGTTGCCATCTATCTGGACGATACGCCTCTGTCCCTTCAGGGTAACAGCCCCGATCTCAAGGTGCTCGACCTTGAGCGCGTAGAAGTCATCCGTGGCCCTCAGGGTACGCTGTTCGGCGCCGGATCCATGTCGGGAACGATCCGCTACATCACGGCCAAGCCGGATGCGTCGAAGACTTTCGGCAGCTTCGACATTCTTGGCTCCGGGACAAAAGGCGGCGGCTTCAACTATAATGCCCGCGCCATGTTCAACCTTCCCCTCGCCGATACGCTTGCGCTGCGGGTGAGCGGCTACCAGGGCACCAACTCAGGCTACATTCGCAATGTGCGAACGAACAAGAATAACACGAACGAGGATAAGACGACGCAGTTCCGCGCGGCTCTTCGCTTCACTCCCAATGAAAAGCTGACGGTTGATGCCTCGGTCACCTTTGCCGACCTCGACGTCAATGAACGCAATGCCACATATTCTGGCCTGGGTGAATTCGAATATGCATCCTTCTTCCCTGAACTCTATCGGGACCGGACGAGGATCTACAATTTAACGCTCGATTACAAGACCGGGGACTTCGATCTGATTTCGTCCACCTCCTATATCGATCGTTTCTCGACCAGTACACGATCTTTTGACTTCCTGACGAGCACGCTGCTGGGCACGCCGTTGGCCCCGTCCAAGTCCTTCATCGATAATGACGTTACGGACTTCACCCAGGAAAACCGGATCAACTTCAACAATGGCGGCCCACTGAAGGTCAGCGCCGGCATATTTTACGAGCGGCTCAAGCGGCATTACTTCCAGGACAGCCCCTCTCCAGGCTTCGACGCCAACTTCTCGGCGGTGATCGGCGCCCCCTTCAGCAGCCTCGACTATCTGGCGCTGACGACCGACGACATCTTCACCGCAGATCAATTCATCAAGGAACGGCAGTTCGCAGTGTTCGGCGAAGCGACCTACACCCTGGCCGATGGGCTCGATCTGACGGCGGGTGTGCGCTACTTCAACTGGAAACAGGATTTCGATCTTAGCTTCCGGGGCGTAGCTGGTGCGCTGGGCGTGGGCCGGCCGTTGACCGTCCTGGACACCGCAAAGGAAAACGGTTTCAATCCCCGCTTCAACGCCTCCTACAAGATCAGCGACAACCACATGATCTTTGCAGAGGCGGCCAAGGGATTTCGCTATGGCGGCGTCAACCAGCCGGCACCCGACTTGTTCTGCGGCGCCGCTCTTGCGGCGCAAGGCCTCACCTCCTCTCCGGCAACCTTCGGTGCGGACAGCCTGTGGAACTATTCTGTTGGTACCAAGAACAGCTTCCTTGATCGGCGCCTGACCTTCAACGCCACGGGCTTTTACATCGATTGGAGCGATGTCCAGACGCGCAACAATCTGAGCTGTGGCTATTATTTCATCCAGAATGCGGGCAAGCTACGGAGCAAAGGCGTCGAACTGGAAAGCTCTTTCCGGCTGACCCCGAACTGGACCGTGTCGGGCAACTACAGCTTCACGGACGCGACCGCTAATGGCCCGATTCCCAATGCCGGCGCACGGGACGGCGATCGGGCGCCATTTTTCCCCCGACACATCCTAAACGTCGCTACCGATCTTAAACTACCCGTCGGTGAAGACAATCTCATCGCTCATGTGGACTATACTTATCGGTCGAACAGCTATACTCGCTTCAATAAGAATGCGGCTGATGCCCGCGAAATTCCTTCACAGAACATTGTCAACGCCAGCTTGATGTACGATCTGGGCCAGGTCCAGTTCGGGGTGTTCGTGAACAACCTGACTGACGAGGCGATCGTTACCGACATTCGTGAACGGCGCTATGTCGAGCCGGGCGACATTGTTTTCCGGGGCCGTCCGCGCACCATCGGAGCACGGGCACACTTCAGCTTCTGATCATGCCTTGTTGGGTATGGCTGCCGGTTCTGCCGAAAGGCAGGATCGGCAGTTTTTTCTTACTTTCCTGATAGCGGCGATCGGGCGAAGCCTGGGTTTGGGTTGGCCATCCTCTATCTGACAAGCCCTGCCAGATGCGATATTTTATCAGCCACAGGGCCAGAAATACGACCGGCGCCACTATCGCCACGGCCAAGTCATGTGAGAGGGCGATTTCATGTTCAACGCCGCGCAATATATAGCCAACGATGCTGAGCAGATAATAGGATATGGCGACAACCGAGAGCCCCTCGACAATCTTCTGAAGCCGTAGCTGCAACTGGGTGCGCCGATCCATCGATTTGAGTAGATCTCGGTTCTGCTGCGACAGGGCCGTATCGACACGAGTCCGCAGAAAGGCCACGGTCCAGGCCACCCGCTGGGAAAGATCCTCCAGTCGACCAGAAAAGGAAATACATCTTCTGACCGCCGGCAACAGGCGACGATCGGTAAGATCCTCCAGCGTCATGATCGAAGGAATGGTCGAATGGACCACGCCGAATGACTGTGTAGCTCAGAGATTCCGTGTGGCGTTCCCACAGAATGTGGAATCCTGCATATTCGAAACTTATGAAATGCCGATCCTGCACAGTGCCGTTTTGTGTTTGGAAGAGAGAGAAAGCGTCCCTCTCACTATCCATCAATGTGGCGTGGGTGCAAACCAGTACCTCGTGATACGCACCGGCGCCACAATCGGTGGTGACTTGCAGACATGCATCTCATTCGAGAGAAAGTGTCTGGATGGATGGTTATTGAATGAGAATATTCTCCATCATCCTCTCCAATGATTGCCGGCCCACCGGCACGTTCAATCCTGCCGCCGGGACGTGTCACAATCGCGGGGCGGACACTTTCGCCATGATCTCAGGCACAACCTTGAACAGGTCGCCGACCAGACCGACATCCGCCACCTGGAAGATCGGCGCATCCTCATCCTTGTTGATGGCGATGATGGTCTTGGAATCC
>Ga0207706_10003209_pt1 | contig 15700 bp, 11 predicted proteins | sample KBSC53metaG_FD_184318 | JGI IMG/M metagenome (GOLD analysis project Ga0207706, IMG submission 184318) | Corn rhizosphere microbial communities from Kellogg Biological Station, Michigan, USA - KBS C5-3 metaG (SPAdes) (version 2) | ecosystem: Host-associated > Plants > Roots > Rhizosphere > Soil ... | reverse complement strand
TGATTTCCCAGTATTGCAGGGTGTTGGTGCCGATTGGCCATATACACTCAATTTGCGCGTGCCATCCGAATCAATGGCGAAAGAGATTGACTTTGGCTCGACTCATCAGGCCCCGGGGCTCTAGCGTCTGTCAGATAAATCTCTTTCGCTATGTACGTCATATCGCTTTTTTCGTCAGCCAATAGGCTTCGGTCATTTCGAGAACGCAATCGGCTACGCGAAGTTTTACAGCCGTTCACATGATGCTGTGATTCGCGTTTACGATGAAGCGGACAATGTGATCGAAACGCACGAGCACAAGGGCGATTTCAAAGACTGATGAACAAAAAGCCGCCACGCAGTGAAGCGTGACAGCTGATTGTTTGAAATGCGGGCGCGGCTTTAGGGATTGTTGACGACTTGCGACGCAGGTTTGCTCGCTTCAAGCTGGGCGCTCACTTTCTGGATTTGCGCGGCCTGCTCGTCGAGACGCGCAGTGAGTTGCGTCACGGTTGTTCGGAAATCCTTGTTTAGCTGCGTGATCGTCGCTTCTTGCTCTTGCACTTTGCGGTGCTCTTTCAGGAACTCATTGAGCAACATCGCGTTCACCGCTTCGTAGCGAACGGTGTAAGGTTTTCCTTGCTTGTCACGGACCACTAGATCGGGGTTCACCTTTTCCACGTCCTCAGCAACGAGGCCGAATTGCGGGATGCCATCTGGGTCAAGTTCCTGCTTGTAGCGGAACGTTACGGGTCGCAGCGCTAGAATCGCTTCGCTCGCTTTGTCCATCGGTTTGATCTCGTGCTTGAATCGCTCCGAGGAAACGACCGTGCCGAGCTTACCGTTGTTATCGATGATTACCCCTACGCCCCCCGCCACGATGACTCCGCTAATCCCGGCGATGAAGGTATTGGCGTGAGTTCCCCCCCTACCGATGCGAATTGTATTGGCCTCACCCGCCCTCCCTTCGTTGCCAATGTCGATATTGTTGCTGCCAGTAGTGAGGCTGTCACCTGCATTAGCGCCCAAGGCGATATTGAAAGAACCGGTTGTGTTGCTGCGCATCGCCCTCTGACCGGTGGCTGTGTTGTTGCGCCCGGTTGTGTTGTTTAAGAGCGCACCCCACCCGGTGGCCACATTGTTGTTGCCGGTTGTGTTGCTTTGGAGCGCAGACCTCCCGGTGGCTGTGTTGAAGTTGCCAATTGTGTTGCTAAACAGCGCGTCAGCACCAGTGGCCGTGTTGTCGACGGCGAATGTGTTGCTATAGAGCGCGCCAATACCGGTGGCGGTGTTGCTGTCGCCGGTGGTGTTGCTCCAGAGCGCATAAGCACCGGTGGCCGTGTTGTTATTGGCAGTAGTATTGCTAAGGAGCGCTTGATTACCGTTGGCCGTGTTGTCGCTACCGGTTGTGTTGTTTTGGAGCGCGTTAGCACCGTTGGCCGTGTTGAAGTTGCCGGTTGTGTTGGAAATGAGTGCGTATTCACCGCTGGCCGTGTTGGCGCCGCCAGTCGTGTTGGAATAGAGCGTCCTAATACCATTGGCCGTGTTGCCGATGCCAATTGTGTTGCTAAAGAGCGCATTAGAACCGGTGGCCGTGTTGTCGCTGGCGCTGGTGTTGCTATAGAGCGCTCGCCAACCACTGGCCGTGTTAGAGTAACCGGTCGTGTTACTAAACAGCGCCTCGAAACCGGTGGCCGTGTTGACGGCCCCGGTTGTGTTATTCAAGAGCGCATCCTCACCTAGGGCGGTGTTTTGGTTCGTTAAGCAGCCTTCTTGGCAAACGGCTCGCGCTTTTGGCGAAAGCCCAAAGCAGGCGAGCGTCAGCGCGATGAGAATTGGCAGAATTGTTGTGTTTTTGGATTGAGTCAGCGGATTCATGGTTCTTCCTTTCTTTTTCCCCGCTACGTTGATTCTGCGTTTCGCGGGTCCGGAAGGGGCGAAAAACCTAGCGGGGAAAGTATCCTCCGCCTGATTCAGATCCGTTAACGGCGCGGAGTTTGGATAAAATTATGCCAGCTAGTCAAGACAATTCGCAGCGGCTCGAATCGCCGATTCAAGTTCAACAAACGCAGTCAACTTCTGATCCGCACGCACAACGAAACGCCTTCCGTCGCCAAACGGTTTTTCTTTGTGCGTTTGTTTACGGCGTGATAGTCAGTGTTGTCCATGAATCTTGTAAGTCTGCCCGATGGCCGCATTGTAAATCTCGACTATCTGACTCACGTGGAGCAAACAGGCGACTACGTGAGCCTGCACCTTGCCGGCGGAGGCGATGGGGGGTCAATAATCAGGGTGAAACAAGGAGAAGGTGCCAGGCGAGTTTTGGCCTATATCACGGGTAAGTGCGCAGGCAAGATTGAGACTCCACCGCAGCGTTAAACACGCGCCGCCAACCCGTTTGTCCTTAGCCGATTTGATTTCCGACACCGGGGATTTCAAAGAGAACCGTTTTGACCTTCGCAGCACCTGCAATTTGATCGAACATTCTCTGCGCGATACATGTCTCATCACGGACATGAAATCTACCCAAGAAATTACGGCCCAGGTGCGGGAGCTGGGCCAATGGATTCCGCCACTGCGCCAACAGGTTGGACACGTTGTCGTGGGCCAGAAGTATTTGGTTGACCGCCTTTTACTCGGCCTGCTCGCCAATGGTCATATCCTGCTCGAGGGCGTCCCTGGGCTGGCCAAAACGCTGACGGTAAAGACGATGGCCGCGTGCATTCAAACCGGTTTTCAAAGGCTGCAATTCACGCCAGATCTTTTGCCCGCAGATTTGATCGGCACTCTTATTTATAATCCCCGCACCGGTGAATTTACGACCAAGCTCGGACCAATTTTTTCCAATCTAATCCTGGCCGACGAGATCAATCGTGCGCCGGCGAAAGTTCAGAGCGCTTTGCTCGAAGCGATGCAGGAACGGCAGGTCACCATCGGTGAACAAACTTATCCGCTCTCCGATCCGTTTCTGGTTCTGGCAACGCAGAACCCGATTGAGCAGGAGGGAACGTATCAATTGCCTGAAGCACAGCTCGACCGATTCATGTTGAAGTTGAACATCGGCTACCCGCAGAAAGCCGAGGAGCGAACCATCCTCGATTTGATGGCGACTTCGGCGCCTGATTTGCGAGTGAATCCCGTGATTGACCCAAAGCAGATCATTACCGCTCGTGACGTAGTCAATAGCATTTACATCGACGACCGGGTGAAAGATTACATCGTCGATGTTGTCTGGGCGACCCGCGAACCCGCGGCCTACAATTTGCACCTCGAAGGGCTTATTCGTTATGGGGCATCGCCGCGCGCCACGATTTATCTTGCGCTCGGCGCGCGAGCTCACGCGTTCTTGAACGGCCGCGGTTACGTCACGCCGCAGGATGTAAAAAGCATCGGACCCGACGTGTTGCGGCATCGCATCATCGTGAGCTACGAAGCAGAAGCGGAAGCCGTCACGAGCGAGACAATCATCGAGCGGATTTTTGCAGGGCTGCCTGTTCCTTGATCAGCTGTGGATACATCAGAGATTCTCAAAAAAATCCGGACGCTCGAAATCAAAACACGCGGCTTGGTTGAGACCGCCTTCGCCGGTGATTACCACAGCGTGTTCAAAGGGCGTGGGATGAATTTTGAAGACGTCCGCGAATATCAGCCGGGCGACGAAATCCGCGCGATCGACTGGAACGTAACGGCACGCCTGGGCACCGCGTTTGTGAAAAAATTCACCGAAGAACGCGAGCTAACCGTCATGCTCGTTGTCGACGTCAGCGCTTCCGGAAATTTTGGGAGCGTTTCCCAATCAAAGCGGGAGTTGGCTGCGGAGGTTGCCTGTTTGCTCGCCTTCAGCGCGATTCGTAACAACGACAAGGTGGGTCTCGTTCTCTTCACCGACCGGGTTGAACTTTTTATTCCGCCAAAAAAGGGTCGGTCACATACGCTGCGGTTGATCCGCGAGATTCTGTTTTTTGAACCGCAGGGACGCGGGACGGAACCGGCGCTGGCGCTCGATTATCTGAATAAAATCGTCACGCGGCGTGCAGTAGTCTTCTTTATCTCCGATTTTCAAGCGCCTGATTTTTCGCGAGCGCTGGCAATAAGCGGCCGGCGACATGATTTCGTGGCCATTCACATTCACGACGAGCGGGAAAAGGCGTTGCCGAATATCGGCATCATTACTCTGGAGGACGCTGAGACAGGCGATCAAATTGAGATCAACACGGCCGATCGCGCGACGCGGACGCGTTTCTCTGATCTGGTCAACGAACAGGGAACAGAGCTTTCGCGTACGCTTCGGCGGAATAATATTGATGCGATCGCGCTCCAGACCGGGAAGGATTATTTGCCGCCGCTACGGTCGTTCTTCAAACAACGCGAGCGCCGGGTGAGGGTTCGATGAGGAAAAGCAGTGGAGTGATGGAGTGCTGGAGTAATGAGATGAATTCACCACCCAATACTCCGTTACTCCACTACTCCATTGGTCTCCTGGCCGCCGAAGAATTTCACGATATTGCGCCACCGGTCGATTATTCGCTGATTCCGCCGTGGCTGATTTTTCTGGGTGTGTTCGTCTCACTCACGATTATTGGGTTGCTCGCCTGGTTCATTGCGAGGGCCTTGCGGCGCCCGGCGCCGATTCAATCGCCGCGCAACCGTGCTCTGGCAATACTCGAGCGGATGCGGCCGGAGATTGAAAAGCTCGATCCATATCGGTTTAGCATCCGCGTCTCCGATATCCTTCGGCGTTACGTGACGGAACAGTTCAATTTGCCGGTCACCCGGCAAACGTCGGTTGAGTTTTTAGCGGGACTTAGGCGGTCTTCGCCGTTCTCGGAAGATGAGAAATCGCTGCTCGAAGATTTCCTGAACCGATGCGACCTGATCAAATTCGCGCGCTACGAAGCGACCTCGTCGGACAGCCAACTATTGCTGGACGAAGCGTTTCGCTTTGTGCAAGGAGGACAACTTGCGACTGTTTGATTGGTGGACGGCCAACAGCGCACTGACGTTCGCGCGCCCGTGGCTGCTTTTGCTACTGATCGCGATCCCGTTGCTCGCCTGGTTGCGCGGAAAACGCGGGCCGGCCGCTGCGTTGACATTCTCATCAACGGCAAGTCTTCGCGCCATCGGGAAAACGAGCGCCGCCCGTGCTGGGAAAATTCTGAGGTCGTTGCTGCTGGCATCCATCGCGATCTTTGTTGTTGCGCTCGCCCGCCCACAACTGGGCAAGAGTCTCACCCAGGTCGAAGCGAGCGGGATCGACATCATGCTCGTGCTCGATGTCTCCGGATCGATGCTGACGAAAGATTTCACAATCGGCGGCCAAGAGGCCACTCGTGTGGACGCAGTCCGCGAAGTCACCCGCAAATTTATCGAAGCGCGTCCCAACGATCGCATTGGGATCATTGCGTTTGCCGGCCGTCCCTACGTCGTAAGCCCGATGACGCTGGACCACGATTGGCTGTTGCAAAACCTGGAGAGAGTGCGAATCGGGCTGGTCGAGGACGGCACCGCGATTGGCTCGGCCATGGCAGCCGCAGGGAGTCGGCTAAATGATAAACGAGCTAAGAGTCGTGTACTTGTCCTTCTAACCGACGGGGAAAATAACGCGGGGAAAATTCCGCCGAATACTGCGGCCGAAGCAATTAAGGCGCTAAAAATTCACCTCTATGCGATCGGCGCCGGCATCAATGGAATCGCTCCCGCACCGATATTCACCGCGAGAGGCCCGTTAACCGACGCTTTGGGCAATATGCTCTACGAAAATCAGCCCGTTCATTTTAACGAAGCTGGTTTGAGGGAGGTTGCGAAGATTGCAGACGGCCAATTCTTCCGCGCAACCGATACCGAGTCGCTCGAAAAAATTTATGACGACATCGACAAGCTGGAGAAAACGACCGTGAGCGTGAAAAAATACCAGCAGTACCGTGACCTGTTTCCGCTCTGCCTGATGAGCGGCGCCGGTTTGTTGCTTGCGCAGATTCTCCTGTCGCAAACGATCTGGAAGAAATTGCCGTGAACGACCCCCGTTTAGCGATTCAGCGATTTAACGAGTTAACGATTTAACGGAATCCGATGACCTTCGGCGCACCACAGTGGCTTTGGGGATTGCTTTTGATCCCGATTCTGATCGCGTTGTTTATTCGCGCGGAACATCGCGGACTCCGGCGTTTGCAGGAGTTTGTCTCGGCGCGGTTACTGCCGCAGCTCGCCGGAACAGTAAATCGTCCCCGGCGCATGGTGAGATTTGGATTGCAACTGCTCGGCCTCTCCCTGGCCCTGGTAAGCCTCGCGCAGCCGCGCTGGGGTTACACCTTTCAAGACGTGAAACGGAAAGGACTCGACTTGTTGATTGCCGTGGACACATCGCGCAGCATGCTTTCCAACGATGTCCAGCCAGACCGGCTCGAGCGGGTCAAACTCGCGACCCAGGATTTGATAAATGAGTTGCAGGGCGACCGTGTCGGCTTGATTGCCTTCGCTGGACGCGCCTTTTTGCAGGCGCCGCTCACGATTGATTATGAGGCGGTGATGGAGTCGATCAACGATCTCGACACTAAAACGATTCCCGAAGGCGGCACCAACATTTCGAGCGCGATTGATCTTGCCACTCAGAGCTTTGGGAAGAGCGCGGCCGGAAATCGAGCGCTCATTATTTTCACTGATGGCGAAGAATTAAGCGGGGATGCGGTGAAGACCGCGAAAGCCGCTGCGGATCAGGGCGTGCGTATCTTCACGGTAGGTGTCGGCACGCCGCAAGGCTCACTCATTCCAATAACCAGCGACAACGGCGAAACGGCTTTTGTCAAAGATTCTTCGGGTCAGGTCGTGAAATCAAAGCTGGACGAAAAACCTTTGCAGGAAATCGCTCAGGCCACTGGCGGCTTTTATCTCCATCTCGAAAACGGGCCGCGAACGATGCAACAGATTTACAATGAAGGACTAGTCAAGATGCAGGCTGCCGAGATCGATGTGCGTTTGTCGCGCCGCCCGATTGAACGTTATGAGTGGCCGCTGGGCGCCGCAATCATCGCGCTCGCATTTTCGATCTTGATCGGTGAGCGCAAACGGGTGCGTGAACGAAATTACATTCCCTCACCGGTGAAAGCGATCTCTAAAGCTGTCGGGACTGCGCTCGCTATCTTTTGCTGCCAATTCGCTTTCGCGACGACGCCAGGACTTGAGGCGTATCAAAACGGGAAGTTCGAAGATGCTTACAGCCATTTTCAAGAAACCTTAAAGACGCACCCGCAATCGCGCGCTGAGGACAAACTTCAGTTCGATTCGGGCGCGGCCGCCTACAAGTTAAAAGACTACGGCAAAGCGCTGGAATCGTTTAGTCAGGCATTGCTCTCGCTCGACACAGGGTTGCAGAGCAAGAGTCACTATAATTTAGGCAACACACTTTATCAGCGCGGTGAAGCCCAGAAAGGCGATGAGAAGAAACTCAGCGATTGGACAAATGCGCTCGATCATTACGAGCAAACACTCAAGGCGGAACCGCAAAACAAAGAAGCGAAAGAGAACTACGAGTACGTCAAAAAGAAGATCGAGGAACTAAAAAACAAAAAGCAACCGGAACAAAAACCCTCCCCTTCCCCGTCGCCGCCGCAACAGAACAAACAGGACAAGCAGAATCAGCAGCAATCCGGCTCAGGCGGGCAAAACCAGCAACAAAAGGACCAGCAACAGAAACAACAGCAAGGTCAGGGCGAACAGCAGCAAAAAGACGAACAACAACAATCACAAGACCAATCTGGAAGCGGGAAAGATCAGCAAGAGCAGAAGAAGCAGCAGCGGTCGCAGGGAAAGAATGAGCAAAAGCCCGAACAACCAAAGGCAGGTGAATCTCCTTCGCCGTCACCAAACCAGGAGAAACAAGGGAATCAGCAGCAAAAAGGTCGGAGCGGAGAATCCTCCCCAACTCCCGGGCCGGGGTCAACGCCCCCGGGTGGAGGGGAGGACCAAAACGGCAACGAACAGCCATCGCCGAACCCGGGAGAGGGCGAAAACGGCGAGCCATCCGCTACGCCAGCGGAATCGCCGGAGAAAAAATTTGCTGGTGAAGTGAAAGGCGCTGGCGAAAACAAATCACAAAAGCCCCCGGACAAAGATGCCCAACCGACCGAAGCCGAAGTGGAAAAGGAAGGTCAGATGAGCGAACGTCAGGCCGAGGCGCTTCTTGAATCGATGAAAGATGAAGAGGCTCGAGTTCAGCTCAATGAACGCAGGGCAGCGCGTCGTGTCTATAACGACTGGTGAGTGCCACGGGTTGATGGTTGAGAGTTGATAGTTGATAGAAATGTCGATGCACTATCGGAGGTTATTTGCTGTCTTCGGGGTAATCGCGAGCGCGCAGTTTGCGCATGCCGACTCACTGAGCGTAACAGCAGTCCTGACCAGTTCTGAGACCGTCTTGGGTGAACCGGTGCAGTTGCAAGTTCGGGTCAATGGAGCGCGTTCGGCCGACGTGCCCGAAGAGATTGTCGCGGACGGTCTCGAGATTCATCGAACGGGAACATCCCAGCACTTCGAGATGAACAATTTTAACGTGACCTCCAGCGTGGTTTACGATTACACCGTTATGCCGCTAAGGGCCGGGACGTTCACAATCCCACCTCAAACCATTCGCGTCGGTGGCAATCATTTGAGCACGCCGGCGCTTCGGCTGAACGTTGCCGATTCGGCTGGCGGTTCCTCTGCGTCTCGCCCAAGTCGAGGCGCGCAACCAGCCAACGCCGGCAAGCTTGTTTTCGCCGAGCTGATTGTGCCGAAGAAAACAGCCTTTGTCGGCGAGATCGTGCCCGTTCAGATTCGGCTCGGATTTGATCCGCGCGCTTATCCAAGGCTGAGCGACGGTCCCGAAATTACTGGCCAGGGATTTACCGCACAAAAATTGCAGCAATCCGGGGAGACCGAGGAACAGATCGAGGGGAGGCTTTACCATGTCGTGACCTTTAAGACCGCAATCGCCGCGGCGCGCGCGGGAAAATTTGAGATTGGCCCGGTGAAAGCAAAGGCGCAGGTGATGGTCCCACGGAGGCGATCTTCGCCACGCAGCCGTTCCCCGTTTGACTTGTTCAATATGGACGATCCGTTTTCAGATCCGTTCTTTGCCAATCCGTTTAGCCAATTTGGTGAGCGGCGCGAGGTGGAAATCAAGAGCGATCCTGTGGCACTCGAGGTCAAACCGTTGCCGCCAGGCGCGCCGGCAGATTTCTCGGGCGCGATTGGGAATTTTACGATGACGACGGACGCAAAGCCCAAGAGCGTGCAGGTGGGCGATCCAATTACAGTCACATCGACCATCACAGGCCGCGGCAATTTCGATCGCGTCGGAGCGCCCGCCATAGAGGACGAGCGCGGCTGGCACAAATATCCACCCTCTTCCAAGTTTGCGAAGGACGACGAAGTGGGAATAAGCGGCGCAAAAACCTTTGAGACTGTCCTTTCGCCGAATGAAAAAAAAGAAAGCCTCCCGGTAATGGAATTCCCGTACTTCGACCCCGTAAAGGAGCAATATGTGACGCTGCGCAGCGATCCAATCGCGATCAGTGTTCAGGGTGGCGCGGTGGCGGCGGCAAGTCCCGCCGCCGTTCCGCCGGGGTCAACGCCCCCCGCTACAGCAACCAAGCCTGCCACCGCGACGAAGCCGCAGGATATTTTGTATCAATTAACCGAGCGGCCTAAAGCGGCGCAGTCATTCGCGCCGCTTTATGCGCGGAGGATTTTCTGGTCGGCGCAGTTGATCCCGCTATTCGCCTTGCTTGGATTGGTCGGCTGGAAAATTCGGCAATCCAGAATAGGTGATCGCGAGGCGCGTCGAATCGCTGCGCTTCAACATGAGGCTGCCGAGCTGATGCGCAGATTGCATCACGGCGACGCATCGCCGCGGGAATATTATGCCGAGGCTTCGCGAGTTGTTCGCGTCAAAGCTGCGCTGGCGTCCGGCGGTCGCCAGATCGATCCAAACGCGGTGGACGTGGACACCGCGGCGGACACCTTTCGACTCAACGGCGATTCGCGCGAGAGGTTGCGGCGTTTATTCGAACAATGTGATGAATTGCAATACAGCGGAGCGCACAATGGATCGGGAAAGATCTCCCCTGAGATTCGCCGAGACGTTCTGGAGTTCATTGAGACCTTACACGCATGAGCGCGCGAGAAAATAGTTTCGCAAGCGTTTCCCTCTGCGAAATCTTTCAGAAACGCAGGCGAGGACGCTCGCGCTACATCCTCGCTTTCTGCAGCGCGACATTCGCAGTCTCTGTGGCGGTATCGCCCGTATTCGCGCAATCGGATGCGGAATTTGCAAAGGCGAACCAGGAATACGCGCAGGGTAATTTCAAGGAAGCGGTCTCCGGTTACGAGACTCTTGTCAGGTCCGGACAATGGAGCGCAAACATTTTTTACAATCTCGGCAATGCTTATTTTCGCGCCGGTGATTTTGGACGAGCCATCCTGAATTATGAGCGGGCGCTGGCGCTGGAACCACATCATCCCGAAGCCACAGCCAATTTACAGATCGCGCGGGACGAAGCGCGCGCGCTCGAGATGCAACGGAACTGGCCGGAACGTTATCTGCAATTTGCGAGTATTAATCAGTCCATCATCACAGCGGCGGTTGCCTTTTGGGTTGGACTTTTTTGTGTGGTCGGATTGATTTTCGCGCGCCGCCGATCAGCCGTGATGATGGCTTTGTTGAGCTTTTCGGTCCTGGTCCTTGTCATCGCAATGTTTGCGATTTATGAACTCGACCATGGCAGCAAAGGCCGCGGGCTCGCGATCGTGACGGGCAAAGACGTACAGGCGCGCCTTGCGACGGCGGATACTGCAAACAGCGTGCTGGCGTTGCCTTCCGGCAGCGAAGTCAAAATCCTGAGTACTCGCGGCGACTGGGTTTACGCCGCTCTGCCGAATAATCTGCGAGGTTGGATTCCGGCAAAGGACGCGGAGCAAGTGCGTTTGTAACCAAGACGCATATTCCTTAGAACCCCCCGGCGAATTTCGATAGTGAAATTGCTACAGCGATTTATGCTCGCAAAACCATATGAAGGTTGCGGCTGCTCAGATTTCTTGTTCGCTCGGTGATCCGAAAGCCAACCTTCTCAAGGTTCGCGATTTTTCTCGCCGTGCCATGGATGCCGGCGCGGAACTAGTTGTTTTTCCGGAGATGACTGACACGGGCTACTCGATGCCGGTCATTCAAACTCATGCTACTTCCTGGGCAGACGGATTCGTTCCCGGGCTTCGTGAAATCGCTAGGAATCTCTCGATTGCAATCGTCAGCGGCATATCGGAGCGCGAAGATTCATTGATTTACAATTCCCTGGTTTTTGTGGATCAAAAGGGTGAGATCGCTGCGAAATATCGCAAGACTCACCTATACGCCGTTGCACCCGTCGAAGAACAGACATGTTTTGCTCCGGGCGATGCGTTCGTGCGCTTCGCGTTCGGCGATCTGCACTTCGGTTTCAGCATCTGCTACGACCTCAGGTTTCCGGAGATGTATCGCAAGCTTGCAACCGAACACAACGTCACCGCTTTTATCATTTCGTCCGCATGGCCGTTCCCGCGGGTCGAACATTTCCGACTCCTCTCCCTGGCGCGCGCGATTGAAAACCAGAGTTATGTGATCGCATCGAATCGCGTCGGCAAAGATGAAGACTTATGGTTTTGTGGCAGCTCCGCGATCATCGATCCGCGAGGAGTTGTGATCGCAGCCGCCTCGGCCGACCGGGAAGAACTTATTCACGCCGATTTATCCGAAGACCTTGTGCTCTCAGTCCGGAGCCGGGTAGCGTCATTTGCTCATCGCCGACCGGATTTATACCGATAAGGTAGCGCGGGCCTCCGGCTTGTGTTTATTCACCGCGTTGACCGGTACGAATTCGCTTTCGTGGAGAACGACTCGCTTCGTGCCGCGGAGAAGCTGCCACCATTGTCGGGCCGAGCCGATTACGATCAAGAGCACGAGCGCGAGAAAGAACATTGCAACGAACGCGTCGAACCGCCAGACGCCCGCCTGCCGCACGAGGTTAGCTGCCTTGGCTGGGTCGGCAATTCCCGCTGCCTCTTGCAAAAGCGAGCGGGCGCCACTCAAGAACCCAAGTCTCGGATCAGAGGAAAAAACCTTCAGATAACCAGCCGAAAACGTAACGACGCACATAAACGCAAGCGGCAAAACGGTGACAAAAAGATATTTCGCCCTGTGCATTTTGATCAGAATCGTTGTTGCGAGGCACAGGGCGACTACCGAGAGCAATTGATTGGCCAGTCCGAAAAGCGGCCAGAGCGAGTTGATGCCACCGAGAGGATCGGTGACCCCCTCATATAAAAACCAGCCCCAGGCCGCGACCAGCAATACGCTTGAGAAAACATTCGCGCTCCACGAGCGCGTATTACCGAGTGGACGCCAGAGATTACCCAGGAAATCTTGAAGCAAAAACCGCCCGACGCGTGTTCCGGCATCAATTGTTGTGAGGATGAAAAGCGCCTCAAACATAATTGCAAAGTGGTACCACAACCCCAGGGCGGTCGGGCTGGCTGAAACGCGAGCAAACATGTGCGCCATACCCACAGCAAAAGTCGGCGCGCCCCCGGCGCGATTGAACATGGTGGACTCACCGAGGCTGGTGGCGAGTTTGTGCATTTCCGGCTCAGTTACCGGGAACCCGGCGGCAGAGACTTTTGCGACCACTTCCGCAGGCGCGCCTTTTGTATTGATCGCAAAGTATTCGCCCGGTTGCAGCACGCAGGCCGCGATCATCGCCGTCAAGGCGACCATCATTTCGGTTATCATTGCGCCATAGCCGATTGTGCGTATTCGCGATTCGCGCCTCACCATTTTCGGCGTCGTACCCGAGGCAATGAGAGAATGAAATCCTGAGACCGCGCCGCAGGCGATCGTGATGCAGACAAAGGGAAAGACCGGGCCGGCAAAGACGAGGCCACTGCCGTCGATGAATTTTGTGATCGCCGGCATTTGCAACGGCGGGTTGATCAGCACTACGGCCGCTGCAAGCATGACAACTGTACCGAGTTTCAAAAAGGTGCTCAGGTAATCGCGCGGTGTAAGCAGCATCCAGACCGGCAGGATCGATGCCGCCAGTCCATAGATCATGATCGCCCATGCCAGCCATTTCTGATCGTATCGAAACCACGCTTCAATCGCAGGAAAGTCGGCCAGAAATTGCCCACCCCAAACTCCAAACCCCAGCCCGAGCAAACCGAAAATCGTCACTGCCAGCACATTCACTTTCCCCGTGCGCAAACCGATTCCCATGATCAAGGCCACTGGTATGGTCATGGCGATGGTGAAAACGCCCCATGGACTTTCCGCCAAGGCTTGCACCACGACGAGCGCGAGCACTGCCAGCAAAATAATCATGATCGCCAGCACACTGATCAGGGCAAGGGCGCCGACCCCGCGCCCGATCTCTTCCTTCACCATTTGGCCGAGTGTTTTGCCGCCACGCCGGATCGACGCGAAAAGCATGATCATGTCGTGCACCCCGCCGCCGAGTGTCGCGCCGATCAAGATCCAGAGCGTGCCCGGCAGGAAACCAAATTGCGCCGCGAGAACAGGACCCACCAGCGGCCCGGGACCGGCGATTGCGGCAAAATGATGCCCGAAGACCATCCACCGATTTGTGGGCACATAGTCTTTGCTGTCGTTGTGGACTACTGCCGGCGTCGCCCGCTCGTCATTCAGTACCAGCACCTTGGCCGCCAGCCATTTGCTATAAAAACGGTAGCTGATGGAAAGCGCGCAAGCGCCCGCCACAATGATCCAGAGCGCGCTGATCTGCTCACCGCGCGAAAAGGCGAGGATGGAAATGGCGACTACCCCCAGCGCCGAAACGGCAAACCAGAGCAGCTTTTTCCACAGGCTCATCTCAACTGCAGTTTAATTGAAATTATGGTGTTGTGCTACCAAGGTGTGGTGTGCGACTCGACCACAAGATTAAGAAACTTTTGACCGGCCAGGGATTAGCCAGCGCGAGAAAGCACACGCTTAGATCTCTTCGGGCGAACCGCTTTCCGCTCGAGAAAAAGCGCGTTATTGAAACGTTCGACCCTGTCGCTTTCGAGCAGATTCGCCAGCGGTACGCGGTCAACAATCCCACCGAGGACTGGCGGAAGTATCTCGATCTCGACCGCTGGATCGCCATAAACATTCGCCGCATTCGTGACATCGAGCTCGATTTGGCGCGCAGGAAGCGCATCCTCGACCTTGGCTGCGGCGCGGGATATTTTCTCCACATCGCCCAACTGCTCGGGCATACCGGACTTGGTCTGGATTTGGACCGGGTACCGATGTTTGCAGAAATCACCTCTCTCCTCGGCGTTCGTCGCGTGATCCAACGAATCCAGGCTTTTCGTCCCCTTCCCGACCTGGGAAGAAAATTCGATCTCATCACCGCCTTCATGATTTGCTTCAACGGCCACAGACAACCCAATCTTTGGGGAGTGGCCGAGTGGAATTTTTTCCTCGATGACATCGCCAAACATCTGGCTCCACGCGGCCGCGTCTGGCTCGAGTTGAACCGCGAGAGTGACGGGACCCTTTACACACCGGAACTAAAGGGGTTCTTCCAGAAACGCGGGGCTCGGATCGACGAGCACAAAATAATGTTTAATTCAGGTCTTCCCGAGCCCGCTTCAACTTCGCCAGTTGCGCGCTGAAATCATTTAGCCGCCGCCGATGCTCCTCGACGACTGCGGCGGGCGCGCGCTCGACAAAAGGCTTGTCTTTCAACTTGCCCTCGACTGTTCGCAATTCCTTTTCGATCTTCGCGATTTCTTTAGCGAGCCGAGCGCGCTCTGCATCACGATCGCGGGAGGCTACTTTAATTCCAATTTCTCCCATCTTGCTTTGTCCAACTATTGTTCCCACAGGCATTTCGAGTTTAACGGTTTCAACTCTTCCAGCGCCAAGGAGTCGAGAAAGTGTTGGAATTTCTTCTTCAACGCCTGGAATAGCCGGCTTTATGGAGAAGTCCGATTTCGTGTTCGATGGAATCCCGACTTCAGCCCGCAGGGTTCTTCCGACCCGAACACCATCATACAGCGCCGAGACCTTCTGCCTGATGCTTGTAAGATCAAGGTCGTCCAACGAAACCTCAGCCGGAGGCGCTGCGAATTGAATTGAACCCTTTCCGAGACTCAGCAGCGACCAGAGCTCTTCGGTAATGTGCGGCATAAATGGATGAAGCAACCGCAACACGGCAGACAATACCAAATCCATAACCGCCAGGGCGGATTCCTTTCGCGCTTCGTCAATGCCGAAAATTTCCGTCTTAGTTGCTTCGACGAACCAGTCGCAATAATCGCTCCAGACAAAATCATAGAGACGCTGTGCGACCGTATTGAACTCGTATTCGCGATATGCCGCCTCAATTGCATTGATTGTTTCGTTCAGTCGCGCAAGAACTTCTACCGCGTAAATCGACAGCGACGCGTTGTCGATCTTCGGCGCGGGATCACTCGCTCCGTGCATTTGCCGAAAGCGCGCGGCATTCCAAAGTTTCGTCGCAAAGTTGCGGCCTTCTTCGATTTGTTTTTCATCGAAGCGGATGTCCTGGCCGCTGGGCGCAATGCGCATGAGACCAAAGCGAAGCCCGTCGGCACCATACTTATCGATCAATTCCAGCGGGTCGGGCGAGTTGCCGAGCGACTTCGACATTTTTCGGCCCTGTTTGTCACGAATCAGACCTGTAAAGAA
>Ga0207706_10003204_pt1 | contig 15707 bp, 22 predicted proteins | sample KBSC53metaG_FD_184318 | JGI IMG/M metagenome (GOLD analysis project Ga0207706, IMG submission 184318) | Corn rhizosphere microbial communities from Kellogg Biological Station, Michigan, USA - KBS C5-3 metaG (SPAdes) (version 2) | ecosystem: Host-associated > Plants > Roots > Rhizosphere > Soil ... | reverse complement strand
GTCCGAATGGGAAGGACATGGCGAAGCAGAAGAGATCGGACGACTGGGGCTTTCCGCGCTGGCGCTCCTACGGGAAGGCCGGCCAGAGCGCGGCGCGGGTGCGCTTGTGCGACCGCGAGGGATGCAATGAGCCCGGCGACCGCCCCGCGCCCAAGGCGCCCAACAGCCCGGAGCGCTGGTATTTCTGCGAGCCGCACGCCGCGGAATACAACAAGAACTGGAATTATTTCGCCGGGTTGAGCCCTGAAGAAGCCGCTCGCCGGGCCACCGACGAGGCGAATGGCGCCGGCGGCTTCCGACGTTCCGCGCACTGGGGCTGGGCCGGCCCCGGCGACGACAGCCGAAGCCGCGACGAGATGCGGGCGCTATCGGTGCTGGACGTCGAACCGGACGCCGATTTCAAGACCATCCGCACCGCCTACCGCCAACTCGCCAAGCAGCACCACCCGGACCTCAAGCAAGGCGACAAGCAAGCCGAGGAGCGCTTTCGCGAGATCCAGGCGGCGTACGACGTGTTGAAGGCCGCGGAAGAAAGACGATTGGCGCTGGACGCTAACGACCAAGCATGAAGGTTGCGGCGCTGAGCGCGATCGGCCGCGCTTCATCCCCGCCATGCGCGGTCCCTCGAACGAAGGCGACCCGCTTCGTCACCTTCACGCACTCGCAGCGCGCGACGATCGTCTCGCCCTTGAGGGCAGGGCGGAGGTAATCGAGCCTCAGGTCGACGGTAACGATGGGGATGAAGCGGTCGAGCGTGACCCAGATGGATGTCCCGCTCGCGGTATCGACGAGGCTGACGATCGCTCCTGAAGCAAGCACGCCGGTTTCCGGCACGCCGACAAGCTCTTCGCGCCAGGGGAGGGCGAGCTCAGCCCAGTTCTCCCCCGAATCGCGATATTCCAGTCCGAGAGCCCGGCCGTGGCCAACGCTTCGCGCAAGCTCGAAGAACTTCTTTGCGTCGAAGCCTGGCGGTCTGTCGCTCATGAGGCAAGCCGATCGGCCGTCTTGCGGATCAGCTCGATCATGTTCGGAACGCCCTGCGTGCGATTGGCGCTGAGATGGCGGCGGAGCTCGAAGGGAGCGAGCTCGGCGGCGATGTCGGTCTTCGCTACCTCCTTGGGCGACTTGTCCTGCACGGCGGAGAGTACGAGCGCGACGATGCCCTTGGTGATTGCCGCATTGCTGTCTGCGAGGAAGTGCAGCCGCCCATTTTCCGTCGTCGGATAAACCCAGACCGACGCGGAACAGCCGCGCACCTTCGTCGCTTCGGTCTTAAGCGCGTCCGGCATCGGCTCGAGCTTTCGGCCAAGGTCGATCAGCAGCCGGTACCGGTCCTCGCCCTCGAGGAACTCATATTCGGCCAGGATGTCCGCGATTGGAGGGAGTCCGGTCACTCCGTCCGACTAGCAGCGCCGACGGGCGAAATCACGCACGAGCGCTACGCAAATCCTCGATTTCGCGCGCCAGCACGTTTTCCTTCTCGACCGTGATCCGCTCCAATACCTGCAGCCGCTCCTCCAACCGGCGGATATCTCCGGTCGGGGCTGCTGGAGTTTCTATCCGCACGTCCCTGGCGGCCGAAAGCGCCCCCTCGACGTGCTGATCCAGCTTCCGCCGAAGCCGGCGGATTGTCCAGAAACGCTGGTAAAGGGCAATGGCCAGCATCGCCCAGAACAGGAACATGAAAACGATGCCGGTATCCTCGTTCATCTTGCGAGCCCCTTACTCAACTAACGATCGCGCAGGTCGTCGATCTGGCGCGACAGGCTGTTTTCCTTTTCCACGGTGATCCGCTCGAGGACCTTCAGCCTTTCCTTGAGCTCCTTCACTTCTTCCTGGAGGCGGAGATTCTCCGTCCGGTCCTCCTCCGAAGCGCCGGCGATCCGGCCTCGCCGGGAATAACCGAACCGAGCCCTCAGGACCGATGCGAACATGACGATTGCGACGATCAGGACGATCATCTCATACTGGTTCACTTGGACGCTTCTCCATTTTCGATCGCGCGGCGCTCGCGAAGAGCTTCAATCTGGTTGGCAGTCTGCGCTCCCGCGTCGGTCACGATCTGCTCAAGCACGCGCACTCGCTGCTCGAGCTCCATCGACCGCGACGCATATTGCGCGGCCTTCTCGGCAGCAAGCGTCGCCTCGACCTCCAGCTTCTTTTCGCGCAGCCGGAAGAAGCGGTTCGCGATCAGCATCAGCAGGATGACCGGGAGCCCAACGACGATCAGGGCGATGAAAACCTCTCCGGGACCCATCATGCGCGGCCTCCCTTATCGATCGCCAGCGCGTCGATGTCGCGGGCGAGACGATGGGGCTGGTCGGTCACGATCCGCTCGACGGTTTCGAGCCGGTCCTTGAGCGAGCCGATCTCGGCACGGAGCTGAGCGTTCTCCCCGGTCAGGAGCTTGATCCGCTCGGCCGCCTCGCGGTCGGTCTTGGGATGGAGCGGCAAGCCCCAGCTGGTCGACAGCGGATAGCCGTTCTTGATCTTGAGCCAGGTACTTAGGACCGTCCCGCCGACGCCCGCCACGACGATGATCGCAACGTAAGGCATGATCGTCATTATGAAGTCGAAGATTTGGGCGAGTTCGGGATCCATGGGTCGAGTTTCCCCTTTCGATTGAAGCTAGCCAAGCCGTTCGGGCTGGCGGTCGCGAAGAGCATCGATTGCCTCCGCGGTTTGAAGGCTGCGGTCGGTGACGATCCGCTCGAGCACTGCGAGCCTTTGCTCCAGCGCGCGCTTTTCATCGGCCGTGACTCCGGCCTCCCGTTCCATCCGGCGGCTGGTGAGCTTCAGCTCATGATAGCGGAGCCAGATCGCCGCGAATCCCAGCGAGGAAAGTATCGCAACGATCGGTATGAGCGACCCGAAGTCGACGAACTGCATGGTCTCTATCCCCTATCGAAGCTGCTCGATTTCGCGGGCGAGCGAACGGTTTTCGATCGTTACATAATGTTCGATCTGGGCGAGGCGGCGGTCGATGTCGCGGAAGCGCGACTTGATGTCGCGGGCGGTGCGCGACGGCGATGTCCGGACACCCTGCCAGAACTTCGTTTGTTCTGGATCGGAATCCTGAAGCTCGCGCGGGCGGTCCTGTCCGATCCAGCCGGCGAGGAAATAGATCGGGATGAGTGCACCGCCGCCCATGAAGATTCCCAAAATGAGGAGAATGCGGATCAGGCTGACGTCGAAGCCGGTATAATCGGCGAGGCCGGCGCAGACGCCCATGACCTTGCCGTTGCGCTTGTCGAGATAGAATTTCGTCCGGCTAGGAGGCTGCGTGCTCATGCTTTCTCTCCACGCCGACTGCGCGAGCGCGTGGTGGTCATGATCTCGTCGGGAATCGGGCTGCTGGCTTCGGGAAGGCAGGCCTGTTGCCAGTTCGGATTGTCGGCATCCATGATCCGCTCGATCGTGCACAGGCGCTCGTCGAGCCGGCGGGCCATGTCATGAAGCTCGTCGAGGAGCTTCTCATCGGCGCCGGTAAGGCTCGCCGACGATTTCCATTTGGTCACATAGTGGAAGATCAGCCACGGCAACCCCAGGAACAGGACCGAGATTGCGATAATCGGAATTACGATATCTTCCATTATTTAGACCCCTTCGCCGCGAGCGCGGCCTTCATGGCTTCGAGCTCGGCGTCCACCTTCTCGGATGATTTCAGCTCGGCGATCTCTTCCTCCAGGCTCTTGGGGCCGGTCATTCCGAGTGCTTCCGCCCGGCCCTCGGCGAAGTCGGCGCGGCGCTCGAGGATTTCGAAGCGGCTGAAGGCGTCCTCGGTGCGGTTGCCGTTCAGGAGCTCGCGCGCCTTCGCCCGGGTCACCGCGCTCTCCAGCCGGTGGGCAATCGCGTTCTGCCGGGCGCGTGCTTCGCGGAGCTTGCCCTGCAGCTTGGCAATATCCACTTCATAGCCCTTCAGCGTCTCGTCGAGCTCCTTGATCTCTTCCTTCAAGCCCTCGGCCATGTCGGATGCCTTTTGCCGCTCGATCAGCGCGGCCTTGGCAAGGTCCTCGCGTCCCTTGCTAAGCGCCAGTTCGGCCTTTTCGGTCCAGCTCGACTTAAGCTCGTCGAGCCGGGTGAGGGTACGGCGCAAATCCTTGCCGTCGGCGATGGTTTTTGCCGCGCTCGCTCGAACCTCGACCAAAGTCTCCTCCATCTCGAGGATGATCATGCGGATCATCCGCGCGGGGTCTTCCGCACGGTCGAGAAGTTCGGTCATGTTCGCAGCGAAGATGTCCCGCGTCCGGGAAAAAATGCTCATCCTGGCACTCCGATAGTCAATATGGGGCCCTTCCTGCACTTAAACCATGCACGGAACATGCCATTTTCTGAAAATCAACAAAAGCTGCGAAATTCGCTAAAATCCGCCGTTTATCAGGTCGAAATATCTTGCCAATTGATGGCATTTGGCACCAACAGTCGGCCAGATTTTTGAACGAGCCATGGAACGCAGCGAAACCTTCGTCGGCCAGAGCAACGCGGTCCTCGACGCCGTTGAACGGGCGAGCCGCGCCGCCGCGCTCAACCGCCCCGTCCTGGTTATCGGCGAGCGCGGCACCGGCAAGGAGCTGATCGCCGAGCGCCTTCATCACCTTAGCCCGAGATGGTCGGGACCGCTGGTCGTCATGAACTGCGCGGCATTGCCCGAGAATTTGATCGAGGCGGAATTGTTCGGCCACGAGGCGGGCAGCTTTACCGGAGCAACGAAGACTCGTCACGGGCGGTTCGAGGAGGCTGACGGCGGCACGCTATTTCTGGACGAGCTCGGCACCCTCTCGGCGCCTGCGCAGGACCGCCTCCTGAGGGCTGTCGAATATGGCGAGATCACCCGGATCGGCGCTTCGAAGCCGATGTCCGTCGACGTTCGGATCGTCGCCGCAACCAACGAAAGCCTGCCCAGACTCGTGGACGAGGGGAAATTCCGGGCCGACCTTCTCGACCGCCTGTCGTTCGAAGTGATCACGCTTCCGCCGCTTCGCGTCCGCCAGGGCGACATTCCGCTCCTCGCCGAGCATTTCGGGCGGCGGATGGCCGTCGAGCTCGACTGGCCCAACTGGCCGGGGTTTAGCGACTCCGCCATGCGGGACATGGAGCGCTACCGCTGGCCCGGCAACGTGCGGGAGCTGCGCAACGTCGTCGAACGGGCCGTTTACCGCTGGGAAGATGCTGAACGCGCCGTGGAAGCGATCCAGTTCGACCCGTTTCATTCGCCTTGGGCCCCCTCCGCGACGACTCATTCGGCGACAGAGGCGGAACCGTTCGAAACGAAAAACGACCAGCCTGCTGACCAACCCGCGGAGGTCCCGCTCGAGACCCAGGATTTCCGTGGCTCCGTCGACTCATACGAGCGCGCGCTGCTCGAGCAGGCGCTCAACGCCAACCGGTTCAACCAGCGCGCCACGGCTGCCGCCATCGGGCTCAGCTACGACCAGCTCCGCCACGCGCTGAAACGCCACAAGCTTCTCGACGCAGGCTCCCGTTAGGGGGCGCTCAGTTGGACAGGCGTCGCGGCGCTTGTTACGGGCGGCGCGAGGATTTGCGAGGACGGGCGGAGCATCGACCGCTTTCATCCGTTGCCCAACCGCAACCCTGGAGCGAGGAGGAACCCCCATGGCTTTCCAGCTGCCCGAACTTCCCTATGCGCGCGATGCGCTGGACCCTGTGATGTCCGCCGAGACCCTCGATTTCCATTACGGCAAGCATCACAAGGCCTATGTCGACAAGACCAACCAGCTGCTTGCGGCGAAAGGCGGCAGCGGCTCGCTTGTCGAGGTCGTGAAGCGCGCCGGCCAGGAAGGCGACAACAAGCTGTTCAACAATGCGGCGCAGCTGTGGAACCACAGCTTCTTCTGGCAGTGCCTCGCGCCCGCTGAAGGGCAGAAGCCCGGCGGTCGCCTTATGGAAATGATCGACTCAACCTTCGGAAGCGCCGAGGGCATGCTGAAGGTCCTCCAGGAAGAGGCGGTCAACCATTTCGCGAGCGGCTGGGCATGGCTCGTGCTCGATCGCGACCAGCTCAAGATCACGTCGCTGCATGATGCGGACACGCCGCTGGTCCATGACGGCATGAAGCCGCTCTTCACGCTCGATGTATGGGAGCATGCCTACTACATCGACTATCGCAACGAGCGGCCGCGCTATGCGGAGAGCGTGCTAGGCAAGATCATCAACTGGGACTTCGTCGAGCAAAACCTCGACGGAAACGGCGCCGGCCGCGCCGACCAGGAGACGTCGTCTGAAGCCATCTCCGACGTGCCGGAGCATGAGGAGGCGAAATAGTCCTCCTGCTGCCCGGATCGGCTACTGCTTGAGCCGATAGCCGGTGCGGAAGATCTGAGCGATTGCGGCGAGGCAGATGGCGACGATGGCCGCCATCACAGCGACGCTTGACCACACCGGCACGTCCGCGATCGAGTAAAAAGTCCAGCGGAAGCCGCTGACGAGATAGACGACCGGGTTGAACAAGGTCACGGTCCGCCATGGCTCCGCGAGAGCATCGACCGCGTAGAAGGCCCCGCCCAGGAAGGTCAGCGGGGTGACGATCAGCATCGGCACGATCTGCAGCTGCTCGAAATTCTGCGCCCATACCCCGATTACGAATCCCATCAGGCAAAAGGCGGTGCAGATCGCCACCAGGAACACCACCATGAGAAACGGATGGTGGACCTCGATATGAACGAACAGGGTCGCTGTCGCGAGCGTGATCAGAGCCAGGATCAGCGACTTGGTCACCGCCGCTCCGACATAGGCCAGGACGGCCTCCAGGCTGGAGATCGGCGCGGAGAGCAACTCGTAGATCGTCCCGGTGAACTTCGGGAAATAGATTCCGAAGCTGGCGTTGAAGATCGACTGCATGAATACCGACAGGAGAGTCAGGCCCGGGACGATGAAGCTTCCAAAACTCACCCCCTGCATCTCTGACATGCGGCTTCCGATCGCGGAGCCGAAGACGATGAAATAGAGGGCTGTGGTGATTACTGGAGCGACGAGGCTCTGCCAGAGCGTGCGGCCCCAGCGCGCCATTTCGAAGCGATAGATTGCGTAGACGCCGTAGCCGTTCATTCGCGTGCCCCGCCGCTGTGGACGAGCTCGACGAAAATATCCTCGAGGCTCGACTGCCTTGTCGACAGGTCCTTGTAGGCGATACCGAGCTCGGAAAGCTTACGCATCAGCGACGCAATTCCCGTCCGCTCCGCGTGGCTGTCGAAGACGTAGCAAAGCCGGTGGCCGTCTTCCTCCAGGCTCAGGCTCCAGTCGGCCAGCTCCGGCGGGATCCTTTCGAGCGGTTCGGCGAGCATCACGTCGAGGCGCTTTTTGCCCATCTGCGCCATCAGCGTGTCCTTGTCGTCGACCGCGATCAGCTCGCCGCGGCTGATCACTCCGACGCGGTCGGCGAGTTCCTCGGCTTCTTCGATATAATGGGTGGTGAGAATGATCGTCGTCCCGTCGGCGCGCAGCTCGCGCACCAGGTCCCACATGTCTCGGCGGAGCTCGACGTCCACTCCGGCGGTCGGCTCGTCGAGGAAGAGGATCGAGGGTTCGTGGCTAAGCGCCTTGGCGATCATGACTCGCCGCTTCATCCCGCCTGAAAGCTGCATCATGATCGTCTTGCGCTTGTCCCACAGCGACAGGCGCTTGAGTAGCTCCTCGACCTTCGCCCGGTCTGGCGGCCGGCCGTAAAGGCCGCGCGAGAAGGTGACTGTGCTCCACACGCTCTCGAACGCTTCGGTGGTCAGCTCCTGCGGCACCAACCCGATCCGCTCGCGGGCGTAGCGATAATTGTCCTGCCAGTCGCGTCCGTCGACCAGCACTTCGCCCTCGGTGGGCGTGACGATCCCGCAGACGATATTGATCAGAGTCGTCTTGCCCGCGCCGTTTGGGCCGAGCAGCGCGAAAATCTCGCCGCGGCGGATTTCGAGGTCGACGGATTTCAGCGCTTCGGTTCCGCTCGCATAGGCCTTCCTCAGGCCCCAGATCGAAAGGATCGCATCGTCTATCATTCGACCGGTCCCGGTTCGGTCGGCGCCGTTTCTTCGTTGTTGAGGCCGTGCCGAAGGAGCATCGGGATATTCGCCGCGGCGAACAGGAAGGTGAGCGGGACCGCGCCCCACAGCTTGAAGCCGATCCAGAAGTCGGTGGAGGTGTTGCGCCATACCGCTTCGTTGAGCGCGGCGAGGCAAAGGAAGAAGATCACCCAGTTGCGGGTGAGCTTGCGCCAGCCGTCCTCGTCCAGGCCCGGATAGGCGCTGCCGAGCGCGCGCTTCAGGAGCGGCTTGTCCGCTACAAGGCCGAAGCCCAGCAGCGCCGAGACGAAGACATAATAGATCGTCGGCTTCATCTTTATGAAGGTTTCGTCGTGGAGCCAGAGCGTGACCCCGCCCATCACGACGACGAGAACGCCCGAGAACCAGAGCATCGGCGAAATGTGCCGGTACTTGAGCGCCGAATATAGCATCGCGGCGACCATCGCCGCCATGAAGGCGCCCGTCGCGACGAAGATCTTCAGCGCCGGCGGAACCGGAGCGAAGAAGTTGACAGCGAAGAAGACGAGCAGCGGACCGACGTCGATCAGCAGCTTCGCTCCTCCCTGCGGCTCGACTTTCTCCTTCATTCAGGAGGCAGCCCGGCTATGGCGCGCGCGACTGCGCGGGGGTCGAAGGGGCGTAGATCGTCGGCCCGTTCTCCGATCCCTATTGCGTGGATCGGCAGCCCGAACCGCTCCGCCGCGGCGACGAGAACTCCGCCGCGCGCCGTGCCGTCGAGCTTGGTCATGATGAGGCCGGTCACATTCGCCGTTTCGCGGAAGACTTCGACTTGGGAAAGGGCATTTTGGCCAGTGGTTGCGTCGAGCACGAGGATGACGTCGTGCGGCGCGTCCGGATTGAGGCGACCGAGAACGCGCCGGATCTTCGACAATTCCTCCATCAGGTGCGACTTGTTCTGCATCCGGCCGGCCGTGTCCACGACCAGCACGTCGATGCCCTGCGCGGTCGCCTGCTTCACTCCGTCGAAGACGAGACCGGCGGGGTCGGCGCCTTCCTTGCCGGATATGACAGGCGCGCCGATACGCTCCCCCCAGATCTGCAATTGCTCGATCGCCGCGGCTCGGAACGTGTCGCCGGCGCAGAGCAGGACGCCGTAATCCTGCTCCATCAGCCAATGGCCGAGCTTGCCGATGGTCGTGGTCTTGCCCGAGCCGTTGACGCCGATGACGAGAATCACATGCGGCCGCGGAAAACCGTAGATTTCCAGCGGCTTGGCGACGGGCGCGAGGATCTTCTCGATTTCCTCGGCAAGGATGGTCCTGAGGCCGCGCTCGTCCAGCTTCTCGAACTTCTGGCGAGCGATCGCCTCGCGAATTCGGTGCGAGGCTTCCGGCCCGATGTCGGACGCGATAAGCGCTTCCTCGATGTCGTCCAGGGTCGAGGTATCGAGCGCCGCGCGGCTGGTGAGGCCGGTAAGGTTGTCGGCGAGCTTGTCCGCGGTCTTCGCAAATCCGCCGCGCAGGCGGTCAAGCCAACTCATTCGAATATGCCCACAAGCCGATCGCCGTCGCGGGCCGAAATGCGCGCCGTGCCGATGTCGCCGCGCCTTGCGCCGGCGACCGCAACCGGGGCGAAGGCGTCGGTGTGCCCCTTGCCGCCGGATTCCATGAGCACGGTCTGTGGCGAGCCGACGAGGCCGTCGAGCCAGGCGTTCCGGCGCACTTCGGCAGCTTCGCGAAGGCGCGTCGCGCGCGCTTTGACGACGTCCCGTGCAAGTTGCGGCATTCGTGCAGCAGGCGTGTTCGGGCGCGGGGAAAAGGGGAAGATGTGGGCTGCTACGATGCCGCAATCATCCAGCAACTTGAGGGAATTGAGCGCCATCTCCTCGGTTTCGGTCGGGAAGCCGGCGATGAGGTCGGCGCCGATTGTGGCTTCCGGCCGCGCCCTCTTGATGCGCTCGACAGCCGCGACAGCCTGCGCGCGGCTGTGGCGGCGCTTCATCCGCTTGAGGATCATGTCGTCGCCGGCCTGAAGCGACAGATGGAAATGCGGCATGATCCGCGGGTCGGAAAGAAGCTCGAAGAAGGCCTCGTCGATCTCGATGCTGTCGAGCGACGACAGGCGAAGGCGTTTGAGGCGAGGCTCGGCGGCGAGCAGCCGCTGGCAAAGTTCGCCGAGTCCGCCGTCATAGTCGGTGATGTCGACGCCGGTGAGGACGATTTCCTTCGCGCCCCGGTCGATTTCCTGCGCCGCCGCATCGCGGATCCCTTCGAAGGGCAGCGACATGCTGGGCCCGCGCGCCTGCCAGATGGAGCAGAAGGTGCATCGGTGATCACATCCGTTCTGCACCGCGACGAAGCTTCGAACCCGCGAGTGCGAGCCTGCGGCGACTGAAGTCCTGCCGCCGAAGGCCTGGAGCTTGTTCCGGTTGGCAGCGACGCGCGCAACTTCCGGCATCCGCTCGAAGCCCGCTTTGTCGAGCTCGGCCGCGCATCCCGTCACGAGGATCCGCGCATCCGGCCGCCGCCGGTGTGCCCGGCGGATTGCCTGCCGGGTGTGGCGGACCGCTTCGTTTGTGACCGCACAACTGTTTACGACGATCCACTTTTCACCCGTCGGAACACTCCGTGCGATCGTCTCCGCTTCGGCGAAGTTGAGTCGGCACCCCAGGCTTACGGTCTCGACGCTCAACGCAGAGCCTCCAGGTCGAGGTCGCCCTCGAAAACATGGGTCGCCGCGCCGCGCATCCTCAGCTCCTGCCCTGGCGACCAAAACACGGACACCTCGCCACCGGGCATGTGAATTCGAACCGGGCTCGTCGCCCGCTTCGAGGATATCGCGGCAACGGCGGTCGCCGATGCGCCGGTCCCGCAAGCGAGCGTGAGGCCGGCTCCGCGCTCCCACGAACGCATGTGCACGCCGTCTTCGCGAACCGCCGCCACATGCACGTTCACGCGCTCCGGAAAGGCCGGGTCGTTCTCGATGCTCGGCCCGTAGGTCTTCAGATCGACCTTGTCGGGATCGTCGACGAAGAAGACGATGTGCGGGTTGCCGACGTTGACCGCGAAGCCGTGCTTCAGCTCGCCCCACGCGAGCGGGAGGTCGGTGGTGTCCATCGCGTAGGAGATTGGGATGTCGTCCCAGCCGAAGCGCGGCTCGCGCGTGGTGACCTCGACCTCCTTTCCGGCCGAGGCGCCCTGGATCACGCCGGCGGGAGTCTCGATTGTCTTCGCGCCGGTCAGCGCAACCACGCAGCGCGACGCATTGCCGCAGGATTCCACTTCGCCGCCGTCGTGATTCCAGATGCGCATCGACACCTCGGCCTTGTCGGAATTGCCGACCAGGATCAGCTGGTCGCATCCGACGCCCCTGTGCCGGTCGGCGATCCCCGCCGCGAGTTCTTGCGTCATCGTCACGCTCTGCTCGCGCCCATCGACGATCACGAAGTCGTTGCCGAGACCGTGCATCTTGTGGAAGTGGAGTGTCATTGGCCGGCCGCGTCTAAGGGGCCGGAAAAGCTTAGTCCACCAGCGAGGGCGCCAACGCGATGCAAAGGCCGGCGAATGAAGTGATGCAGGCGGTAATCTTTTCCGCCGTGCTGGACGCTGTGCAGGCGCTCAAGAAGGCGTCGGGCGGGCTTCCGAACCAGCTCCTCCGCGACGTTCAGGCGATCCATCCCAATGTCACGTTCGCCGATTTGCCGAAGGAGCTCCAGGATGCGATCGTCGAGACGACGCGAGCGGCTTTCACGCAGCTGTTGAAGGACGGTTATGCCGTCGGCCCTCGCCAGGCGCTGGCCCAGTCGCGGCCGATGGACCGCGTTCCGGAGCGCGACCGGCGAGGCCCGCCCGGCGAACGGCGCCCACGCAGGTCGGGCGGCCCGCCGCGCGATCCAAACGGACGCGGGCCCGCAGGTCCCGGCGGACCGAACCGTCCCCGGCGCAAGCCCAAGGGCAAGCCGCGGCTTTCCTAATCGTCGCCCTGAACATGTTTCAGGGTCCATTTCGATGGGGGATCGGTGCGGCCTCCCGAATTGGTGCTGAAACGCGTTCAGAATGGCGGCATTCCTTGACCGTTCGACTGACTTCGACTACCGGCCGCCCGTCGATTTTCGACAGGACATGATTGGAGCACCCGCGGGTGCACGCCGGCCGACGAGGTTTCGTCCGCCGGCGCAATTTGCGTTGTGGTTCCCCATATGGGCCGCTCCGGCATGTTGGGAGATTTGAGTGTTCGATAATCTGAGCGACCGCCTCTCGGGCGTATTCGACAAGCTTCGCGGCCGCGGCGCGCTGACCGACGCCGACGTGCGCTCGGCGATGCGCGAGGTGCGCGTGGCGCTGCTCGAGGCCGACGTCGCTCTCCCCGTCGCCCGCGATTTCGTCGACCAGGCGACGGAGAAGGCCGTAGGGCAGGAAGTCCTGCGCTCGGTCACTCCGGGACAGATGGTCGTCAAGATCGTCCACGACCAGCTGGTCGAGACGCTGGGTTCGGACGCTTCGGAACTCAACATCGACGTAAACCCGCCCGCTATCGTGATGATGGTTGGTCTTCAGGGCTCCGGTAAGACGACGACGACGGCCAAGCTCGCAAAGCGACTGACCGAGCGCGAGCGCAAGAAAGTGCTGATGGCCTCGCTCGACGTCGCCCGTCCGGCTGCGCAGGAGCAGCTAGCGGTTCTCGGGCGGCAGGCGAACGTCGACACCTTGCCTGTCGTGGCCGGGCAGCAACCGGTCGAAATCGCCAGGCGCGCGGTCCAGGCGGCCAAGCTTCAGGCCTATGACGTTGTCCTCCTAGACACGGCGGGCCGCCTCCACGTGGACGAACAACTGATGGCCGAGATGAAGGCGGTCTCGCAGGCCTCGCAGCCGACCGAGACCTTGCTCGTCGTCGACAGCCTCACCGGTCAGGACGCGGTCAATGTCGCCAAGGGCTTTGCCGGCGATGTCGACCTCACCGGAGTGATCCTGACGCGCCTCGACGGCGATGCCCGCGGAGGCGCGGCGCTCAGCATGCGTGCGGTCACCGGCAAGCCGATCAAGTTCGCCGGCGTCGGCGAGGGGCTGGACGCCCTCGAGGCGTTCCACCCAGAGCGAATCGCCGGGCGAATTCTCGGCATGGGCGACGTCGTCAGCCTCGTCGAGAAAGCGGCGGAAACGATCAAGGTCGAGGACGCGGAAAGGCTCGCGGCCAAGATGGCCAAGGGCAAGTTCGACCTGGACGACCTTCGCGCCCAGATCGGCCAGATGCAGCGGATGGGCGGGCTCGGCGCGCTCGCCAACATGCTTCCCGGGATGAAGGGCATCAAAGGCGCGATGGACAAGGCGCAGGATTCGAAGGCGCTGGTTCATCTCGAGGCGATGATGAGCTCGATGACCGCGAAGGAGCGGGCAAAGCCCGAGCTGATCAATGCCAAGCGCAAGATCCGAATCGCCAAGGGTAGCGGCACGACCGTCCAGGAAGTGAACAAGCTCCTCAAGATGCATCAGGAGATGTCGACCGCGATGAAGCGGCTCAAGAAGATGGGCGGCCTTGGCAAGCTCGCCGCGATGTTCGGCAAGGGCGGGATGGAAGAAGCGCTCGGCGGAATGATCCCCGGGGGGCTTCCTCCCGGCGGGCTCGGTGGAGGAGCGAACCTCCCCGGCCTAGGCGGCTCGCCGTTCAACCTGCCCCCCGGTTTCGACAAATTTTCGAAAAAATGACGATTAACTTGAAAGGAAACGCATAATGTCCCTGGCAATTCGCCTTTCGCGCGGCGGCGCAAAGAAGCGGCCTTATTACCGTATCGTGGTCGCCGACAGCCGCTCGCCTCGCGACGGCCGCTTCATCGAGAAGCTCGGCACCTACAATCCGCTTCTGGCGAAGGATTCGCCCGAGCGCGTGAAGCTCGACGCGGACCGCATGAAGCATTGGCTGAGCGTCGGTGCGCAGCCGTCCGACCGTGTGCTTCGATTCCTCGATGCGGCAGGCATCAAGGAGCGCGCGCCGCGCAACAACCCGCAGAAGGCGGAGCCGGGCGAAAAGGCCAAGGAGCGCGTCGAGGCCCGCGCCGCCAAGGAAGCTGAAGCCGCCGAGGCTGCTGCCGCGCCGGCCGAAGAGCCGGTAGCGGAGGAAGTCGCCGAGGCTCCGGCCGAGGACGTCGTTGCCGAGGAAGCTGCCGCCGAGGAGGTCTCCGCAGAGGCTCCCGCCGAGGTAGAAGCTGCGGCGGACGAAGCGCCTGCTGCCGAGGAAGCTCCGGCCGAGGAAGCTGCTGAGGCCCCAGCAGAGGAAGCCGCCCAAGCTTCCGCAGAAGAAGCAGCGGCTGAAGAGCCCGCCGCCGAGGCCGTGCAGCCTGCGGAGCAAGCCGCCACCGAAGAGGCAACTCCGGCTGACGAGGCGACCAACGAGGGCGAGTCGGCCAGCGAGCCGGCGGAGGGTTCGGTCGAGGACGCTCCCGCCGAGGGCGCAGAGACTGCCGAGAAGGCTTAAGGCTCTCGCCACTTGAAACGCATCGCCCTTGCCGCCGTCGCCGGAGCGCATGGCGTCAAGGGCGAGCTGCGCCTGAAGCTGTTCACCGACAGCATCGACAACCTAAAGCGATACGGGACCATCTTCCTCGGTGGCACCGAACGGAAGCTTGAGAGCGTCCGTCCGGTCTCATCCGGCGCGGTGGCGCGCATCGAAGGCATTGCCGATCGATCCGCCGCCGAAGCATTGCGCGGGTCGCTAATCGAGGTTGACCGCTCGGCGCTCCCCCCGTTGGAAGAAGGCGAATATTATCACGCCGACCTGATCGGGCATCCGTGCATCGACGCGCAGGGCCGTGAGCTTGGTAAGGTCGTCGGCGTCGAGAATTACGGTGCGGGAGACCTGCTTGAGGTCGAAACCGACGGGGGCAAGCGGTTCCTCATCCCGTTCAAGCCCGGCATTGCCGATCTCGAGGGCGATCGCGTAGTGCTCGACCCCGAATTCCTCGCCTAGGTCCCTTCGCCCGCTTGCTCCATTTGCTCCTTCGGCTCACGCCACCGCGGTTCTTCGGAGCACAAATCGTTGCGGATCGTCGTCGCTGCGACTCCGCCTTCGCCCATCGCATGGCTGATCTGGTCGAGGCCGTGAACCACGTCGCCTGCCGCGTAGAGGCCCGTGACGCTCGTGCGTTGGTGAGCGTCGCAGAGGAAGCAGCCGTCATCGGCAAGCTTCGCGTCCACCATCTCGCCGAGCTGCGTATGCGTGTCCGAGCCAAGGGCAGGATAGATGCTGTCGAACGTGTGGTGACCTTCGGCGGTGTCGACGACGATGCAGCCGTCCGGGATCGCGACGGCGTGGGCGGGGCCATCGACGCAATCGATCCCTGCCTCCTTGAGCTTTTGCCGGTCCTCGCGCTTCAGGCTCAACGCCTTGTCGGGGGCGATGAGGGTCACGTCGGCGGTGAAGCTGCGGATGAACACCGCCTCGGCGACGCCGTGGCTGTCGGTTCCGATGACGCCCACTTTCTTGTCGGTGACCTCGTAGCCGTCGCAGATCGGGCAATAGCGGATCAGGCCGCGGGCCAGGGCATCGTCGTGAAGCTCCTCGTCCATCGGCGGGCGGCGGTTGCTGACTCCGGTGGCCAGCAGAACGGTCCTGGCCAGCCGCGAGCCCGAGCCCCATGTGACGCAGAACAGGCCGGTTTCCTCATTCTGCTCGAGCTTGGATACGCGCTCCGTCTCGATCTTCGCGCAATATTTGCACGCCTGTTCG
>Ga0207706_10003200_pt1 | contig 15717 bp, 17 predicted proteins | sample KBSC53metaG_FD_184318 | JGI IMG/M metagenome (GOLD analysis project Ga0207706, IMG submission 184318) | Corn rhizosphere microbial communities from Kellogg Biological Station, Michigan, USA - KBS C5-3 metaG (SPAdes) (version 2) | ecosystem: Host-associated > Plants > Roots > Rhizosphere > Soil ... | reverse complement strand
TGCAGCGGGCGTTCAATGCGACGCGGGCATAGCGGAGTGCTTGCGCGGTGTCGGTTAACTCATGGAACTGGGGGCTGACCCCTACCCTTTTGATGGCTTGTCTTTCGATGAGTTCGAGCATCGTGTCGCGTTTGGGCTCGGACGCGATCTGGGCTCTACAGCGATCCGGGATGGCCGCCTACCGGCAGGGGCACGATTGCCTTCATGGCGTGATCTAGCGGCCCAGCTCGGGGTCGCCCGTGGAACGGTGCGTGTCGCCTACGAACGACTGGCTGACGAACAGCTGATCGTTGCCTGCGGGCCGGCAGGAACGTTCGTCGCAGAGCACGTCCCGGTCGTGGCACCCGTCGCCGACATCGACGCGACCTACGTTCCATCACGCGCCGTGCTGTCTGAACTGGTTCCCAGATATGGCTCGGTGCCATTGCCGTTCCAGATGGGCGTTCCCGCGCACGATGCGTTCCCCGTAGCCGCGTGGTCACGCCTCGCAGCGCGGTCCGCGCGCATCGTCGCCCATAAAGGCGTATATGAACCGGATCCACGAGGTGAGCCGGAGATGCGGCGCGAAATTGCCGCCCACCTGTCGATTGCTCGGGGACTGGGCTGCACATCCGAGCAGATATTTGTGAGCAACGGCTATGCCGGGGCGTTAGGTCTGGTCCTGCGCGCACTCGACTTGAAAACCGGCATGGCCTGGGTGGAGGAACCGGGGTATCCATTGGCGCGCGTGGCGCTCGAACTGGCCGGAATGACAATTCTGCCGGTCCCCGTGGACACTCAAGGTCTGATTGTGCGGGAAGGAATCGCGTCGGCTGCCGACGCCGCGCTGGTGGTGGTGACGTCGGGACAGCAGGCACCCCTGGGGATGCCGCTATCGTTGGCCCGCCGACGCGAACTACTTGAATGGGCCACGCAGACGCGGGCCTGGGTCATTGATGACGACTATCTCAGCGAATTGCAGCTCAGCGGTCGAGCGGCTCCGGCACTTGCCTCGATGGACTCCCACGGTCGGGTCATCCATATCGGATCGTTCAGCAAGACAATCAATCCCGCATTACGACTCGGTTTCGTGGTGGTTCCCGCCGTGCTAGCTCCCCGCTTCGACGACGTCGCTACCACGATGTGTCCGGCTTCGGCGATCGATACCCAACTCTCCGTCGCAGAATTCCTTCGCGGAGGCCACTATCTTCGACACCTCCGCCGGATGAAACGCCTGTACGTTCACCGTCGCGACGCCGTGAAGAAAGCTCTCGACGGGCGCATACCTGTCGATGCGATGGCCGGACTGGCCGTCCTGCTGCGTCTACCGCCCCAAGTCAACGACCGGGAAATTGCACGCAATGCAGCAGCGGTCGGCCTAGCCCCCGTCGCGCTATCGCCGTGGTACTCATACCCCGACGAACGCCACAGGGGCCTGCTCCTCGGAATCACCCACATCAGCGAGGAGAAACTGCCCGAACACCGTATGCGACTGGAGGAACTCATTGACCTGTGAAGCGGCTGCAGCGCCGTAGTGAATCTGCGGTCTTAGGTCTCAGTGCCCGGCACTTCTCGGGCGAGTTCGGCGAGTGCTTTGCGGTCTCGACAGCAGATGCTCCTAATGGGGCAATGGTTTTGGCGGTTCCCGATGGTCGGAGGACCCACTTGACCACAAGTAAGTAGCGGTAACGCATTCCGCAGGTCACCGCCGGTGTGGCCGTTGGAGGCCGTGCGAGACGTGCGCAAACAATCAGATCGTTCGCTACGCGCACAGCGTGCTGATCCCTTCATGCGTGCCGACCTGCGTGTCTGACGTGCGAGCGGGGACATCGAGGCGTACGGGGAGTCCGCGCCGTACTGGCGGAGTTGCTCACACGGGTTGCATGCCGGGCACCTCGGCGTAGGCGATGCCGGTCAGATTGCCTTGTAGGAGCATGATTTCCGTCATCCGCGATCCGTCCAGTCCCGCCTGGTAAACGGAGCCGGTGAGATCGGTGACGAACATGCGGCGGCCGCTGACGTCCAGCGCGATACCGATGCCTTCTCGCAGGTGAGTCAACAGGATTTCGGACTTTCGCTGGCCACCTTCTGGGTCCATCGGCGCGCGGTTGACAGTCGCGCGGTTGACAGTGTTGCCCAGCGGCGGATCTCCCCGGTCGGTCCAACACAACATGCGGGTGTCGAGGTCGAGGTCGATCGACTCAGGCAACCCTTCGAACAGCACCCCGATGTCACCGCGGTCTGCCGCCGTGGGGCCCGCGGGGATGTCGACTGCGGCGTGCAGGATCTTGCCCCGGCCCCGTTGCTCGGACTTTCTGCGTCCAGTACAGGTGTCCGCGAGCGGGGTCGATGGCACCACCGACGCAGTGTCTCGTCGCGTCGAGGCGGTCGTCGTTGACCGGCGAGGTCCGAGGCTACACCGGCGAGGCCTGGGTGGTGTTCTGCAGTACATCGACGGCGGCCGAACTGGCCGCGACGATTCGATCATTGGCGAGTGCTTTGTAGACGGGAGAAGAAGTAACCAATGATGTCTGGACATTCCCGGCGCGATGACCACGCGAACCTATCGCTACCACAGCTAGCAGACAGGTTGGCCATCCGCGAACTGGTTGACGCGTACGCGTACTGCGCCGATCGGCGCGATGCGGCTGGCCAAATGGCATTGTTCACCGAGGACACCGATTTTCTCGTATACATGAACGCTTCGAATCCGTCGCCGCCCCAACACCTTCGGGGGCGGGCCGCTCTGGCGCCGGTGTTCGACGAACTCAACACCTATGAATCCACCATGCATTTCAACGGCCAAAGCACCACGGTGCTCGACGGTGACGATGCCTCAGGAGTGACGTACTGCCTGGCGCACCACGTCAAGGTCGACGGGTCGGCGCGCAGCCTGATGATCGCAGCGATCCGCTATCTCGATTCGTTCGTTAAGCACGACGGCAGCTGGTTTTTCAGCCAGCGCAAACTCATGGTCGATTGGACCGAAACCCGCTCACTGGCACGACTGACGCGATTCGACACAACCGGCCCGGTCCACACATAAGGAGATCACGATGCCCGCCACCACCTACGGAGAAACCACCACGGCGGCCGAGATCGTCGCCGACGTCGACCTGCACGGGCGACGCGTGGTGGTGACCGGCGCCAGCTCGGGCATCGGCGTCGAGACCGCCCGCGCGCTGGCATCGACGGGCGCTGAGGTGACACTCGCGGTACGCAACGTTGAGGCCGGCAGGAGAGTCGCCGACGAGGTCGCTGAAAAGCTGCCGCCGGGGGCGGGAGGCCTGCAGGTCGCCCGCCTGGACTTGGCCGATCCGGCCTCGGTCGCCAGCTTTGTGCGCACCTGGACGGGACCATTGCACATCCTGGTGAACAACGCCGGCGTGATGGCCCTACCACAACTCACCCGCACACCGGCCGGGTACGAAATGCAGTTCGCCACCAATCACCTCGGTCATTTCGCGCTGGCCACCGGCCTACACAAATCGCTGGCCGCGGCAGACGGCGCGCGCGTGGCGGCGGTCGCCTCCATCGGGCATCTGTTCTCCCCGGTGGTCTTCGACGACCTGCACTACCGGTTCCGCCCCTACGACCAATGGACGTCCTACGGCCAGTCCAAGTCGGCCATTGTGCTCTTCGCCGTCGGCGCCGCCCAACGCTGGGCCGATGATGGCATCGCAGTAAACGCACTGATGCCCGGCAACATCGCCAGCACGGCGCTTGCACGCCACATGGGCCCCGACGACCTCGCCAACTTCGGGCAACAGACTGACCTCACGCTGCCCCCGGTCAAGACCATCGAGCAAGGCGCCGCCACCTCGGTCCTAGTGGCAGCCAGCCCCGACGTCGAAGGCGTCACCGGCCGCTACTACGAAGACTGCGCCGTGGCGCCGGTAGTACAGGAGCGCGCCGGCCATACCGGTGGCGTGGCGCCCTACGTGCTGGACGCGAACAACGCCGAGCGCCTCTGGCAGATCTCCGAGGAACTAACCCAACAGATCTGAGGATGCGGGTGTGAAACCTTGACCACGTTGTCGGCGGCGGCAGCGTCTTTGCCATCGAAGTGCCCGACCATGTGATACACGACGAGAACTGAAGGCCGACAAGGGCATACGCGGTCATGCTGTCGGACGGGTAGCGCCGCATTGGTTCTCGCGGGAGGACGACGATGACCACGAAGCGCCATCACGCGATGCCGGCCAGTGCACGAGCATCGGTCCAAAGGTGTTGCTCGGACGCCGATTTGACTGCACGGTTCGTGCGTGAGGTCGTGCCGCTGCGGGAGCGCCTGTGCCGCCACGCCTTTGGCCTCACCCACGACCACTATGAGGCGGAGGACCTTGTGCAAGAAACCATGTTGAAAGCGTGTTCGGCCTTCCAATCGTTTCAACCTGGAACAAACCTCAAGGCTTGGCTGCTGCGGATCATGATCAACAGCCACATAAACCACTGCCGCAAGGCACGGCGTCACCCGGTTCTTTACAGCATCGGCGAGCTCACCGACCGGCAGCTGGGGCAGGTCAGCGCGGCACGAACTGCGGCGGGGCTGCATTCGGCCGAAGAACAATGGCTCGATGCGGTGCCGAACCACGAGATCGCAGCTGCCATCCGAGCGCTACCGCAGCAGTTCCTCGAGGTGGTGTATAACCGCGATGTCGAGGGGTTGTCCTATAAGGAGATCGGGGCGTTGACGGAGATCCCATATGGCACCGTGGTATCGCGGGTGCACCGAGGCCGCCAACGGCTGCGCCACCTGCTCGGCGCAACCGTGCCCACCATCGCCTGACTCAATGACCGGCCCGGCGCACGGCAACCCGCTGCGTAGCACGCCCGCTTCGTCGGCGGCTAACCGGTGGTCGGCTACATCAGCCGGCTGTGTACTTCCAAGGCCAACGTCAGTTCGATGACATCGCGTGGCCGCGAGAGTGATCGGCCGGTGCGTTGTTCGATACGGTGTAGCCGCTTGCGCACCGTGTTGGGGTGAACGAACAGAACGTCGGCGCTCGCGCGCACCGATGCGTCATTGTCCAGCCACACCCGAAACGTTTCGAAGAGCATTTCGCGTTCGTCGTCGGACAGGTCGCCAAAACCGTCCAGCGCGGCGGCAGCCGACTTCACCATGACACCCGGGGCGCTGACGGCGGCGGTGGCCAGCATAGAGCCATCGAACAGCGCCACCTTCGCGTTGGCCTTCGCCGGGCCGCGCATCGACACCTTCGCGAAGTGCAGCCCCAACGGGGTATCGCGCAGATCGTCGTAAGGGGCGCTGACCCCTACCCGGCCAGCGGCCGTCCGCGTCAACAACGCCAGTACCTTGTCGATATGGTGTTCGGAGGCGACGTGAGCGATGCCCACCTGGAGATCGGGCAGCAGCCGCCAGGCCGAGTACACGTCCAGGCTGCGTAGCTTCGACTCGATTTCGGGCAGGGCCTCATATCCCACATCGGCAACTTCGGCAGCAATGACCACGAATGGGCCTTCGGTGGGTAGCCGAAGATAGTTGGCGATCTCCCACAGCGTCCACGCGTCGTGGTGTTGGCCGTGCAGCAGCGATTCGATCATCACCGAACGGTCCGACGTCTCCTCGAGCAGCTGCCGGCGCTGCTGGTCACGGAAACCGGTGAACATCGCGGTCGCGAACAGATCCTCGGCTACATGCAGATTTGAGGTCATCTGGTGCACGGTTTGGGCGTCAACGTTTGGATGGCGTGCCGCCTCGTCGAAGAACAGCTCCCAGACCCGACGGAACGCAATGTGGTCACTCTCGAGTACCGACGACACGGTCAGCCGCTTTCGCGCGCGGTCGGCTCCTGACTGCATCGCGGCTTGCGGATCGAACCCGGCGGGGTCGGCCATTACCGCGAACGTCGAGCTGATGTTGGCGACGCCGGTGGCGTGGGCGGGTGGCATCCAGGCGCAATCGGAGTGCTTCGGAGCACAGATAATGGTGCGTTGCACATCATCCACCAGCTCTTCGGCTCGCTCCGTGAGTGCATTCACCACGCGGGTCGCGTGTGGCGACGACACGGTCCGTTTCGTTGCTGGTGAGCCGGGGCCGGACAGCTGCTTCGTCATTTCACTTATTTCCGACAAGGCGATCGAAGTCGTCCACGTCGACGAGACCGCGGCGGTCGGTGTCGGCGCCCGCCTGCCCGACCCTTCAACGGGCAGAACGGTGGCACCGGCATCGGTGGGCCTCTCCAAGGTAAAGCCAGTGCTGAATGCCCGGAATAACCAAAACGGCTGAATTGATGTCTGATCGTGCACCTCAAGGACTCAGATCGGTACGATCAGGACGATCGCGGCCGAGGAGCAGGTGACTGCCATGGATGTGGTGGGACAAGTTGTGACGGCCGTCCGCACCGGGCTGCCCTTCGCGCGACGTCGCGAGTTGTATGGCACGTGGGGTCTGAGATTTCACGGTGATCATGGGGCTGGATTCCACGTCGTCCTGGAGGGATCGGCTTGGATTGTGCCGCCGACCGTTTCAACGCCAGTCAAGTTGGGTGTCGGTGATGTCGTATTCGTCGGCCACACCGACGGGTACACGGTGGCCGGCCATCCCGATACCCCGCTACAAGACGTGCGCATGGTGGACCCGAGAGAGCAATTGCCGGTGCCCACACCTCGACCTGGTGAACGTCCAGACACGGTGCTATTGGGTGGCAGGTTCGCGCTCGAGCTGGCGCGACCCCACCCGCTGCTCGCCCAGCTGCCCAGGGTCATTCATATACCGGCGCGGGCCACTGTTGGTGAACCCTTGCGCTTCGTGGTGGACCTCCTGGGTGCCGAGGTGCAGCGTGACGAACCCGACAACCTTGGTGGAGCTCTTCCGGCCCTGCTTGATCTGCTGATCATCTACACGTTGCGATCGTGGTACGCGCGCGAAGCCGAGCACGGCGCGCAGGGCTGGGCGCGTGCGCTGCAGGACCCCGCGGTGCGGACTGCGCTTGAAAACATCCAGCAATCCCCTGCCACGCCCTGGACAGTGGCGCAACTGGCGGCGACGGCCGGCGTATCCCGAACGGCGTTTGCTCGCCGGTTCCACACATTGATCGGCGAACCGCCGCTGACATACCTGACCAGGTGGCGGATGACCGTCGCCGCCCAACTGCTCCGCGAAACCAACCTGCCCGTCGAATCCATCGCGGCGCGGGTCGGTTACGGTTCGCCGTTCGCCTTCGGCAAGGCGTTCAAGCGATCGATGGGTAATGCGCCCGGGGCCTATCGGCGTGCCAGTCAACACGACAGTCGGTGACCGTCACCGATGTTGGGTCGGCCGGCCCCGCCGGCGTGTTCGCGGCTACACCGACCAAACGCCCGCAGTGTTATCTGGGACATCGACAGCGACCGATCAGGATCGCGACGATGAGACGGTTGGCATGAGGGTTCCAGACGGAGCCGACGCTTCGAAGGAACATCCACATTCGGGACAGGACAGCCGCCGTGAGTGAAACCGACCAAGACCAGCACAACGCGAACCTAGTGCGAGCGCTCTACGAAGCATCGTTCGCTGGTGACGTTAACGCGTTCCCGAACGCCATGCTCGACGATTTCGAAGCGCATGTACCCCCCGTGCTGCCATGGGGAGGCGTACAGCATGGACCCGAGGCGTTCCTCACCAACGTACTGCCTCAGTTAGCCTCAGCCGTCGACTTCGCCAGCATGCACCTGGTCAGCATTTCGGCCGATGGTGACCATGTCGCCGCCCTGCTGACTGCCCGCTCCGCCGGTGGCGAGGAACTCTGGATCGCCGAACACTGGATCGTGCAGAACGCCAAACTCTGGCGCCTCAGGGTCTTCTACCACGACACGCGGCCCCTCGAATCGCCACGCACAGCCATCGAGGCGTGCCAGGCTGCGACACCGCGTGGAGGGTAAAAGCAAGTGGGCCAGATCATCTCGCTGCAATGGCGAAATTGAGGGCAATTGTCTGGCCCGGCCAACGTAGAACGCTCATCAAGGTCCTGGTGATCGCCGACGCGCGGGTCGATCCGACTGGAAGGAATGAACATTCGTGACTGGAATTCGTCGCCGTGGGGATCACCCTGGTCTGTCGCTGCCAGAGGCGGCTGAGAGGCTGGCGATTCGCGAATTGGTCGACGCGTACGCGTATTTCGCGGATCGGCGCGATGCTGCCGGCCAGATGGAGCTGTTTACCGAGGACACTGAGCTTGTCGTTTTCGGGGACAGTCGCAATCCTGAGCCGACCCAGAGATTTCGGGGACGCGCGGCGCTGGCGCCGGTTTTCGACGAACTCAACACCTACCGGGCCACCATGCACCTCAACGGTCAAAGCACCACGAGAGTCGATGGCGCTCGGGCCTCGGGCGTGACCTACTGTCTGGTGCACGAACTCAGGACTGACGGGACGGCGCGCAGCGCTATGATCGCCGCGATTCGCTATCTGGACTCGTTTGTCAAAAGGGATGGCAGGTGGTTTATCCGCCAGCGCCAAGTCGTGGTCGATTGGACCGAAACCCGCACGCTGGCAGGCGCTGTGCCGGTCACGTAGGCCGTCGAAGCTACCGCCGGCGAACACCGTATGCGTCGGGGTACGTCGCTAAGGAGCGCTTGCCCCACGCTCCTGGAGATGACCATGGGGCAACTCTGCGGTATCGGGGCCGGGAGGACATTCAAAGTCGAAGTAGCGCTTGAGGATATCGCTGATCACTTCGTAGCAGCATCCGATCCGAATGACGTGCATCGAGTCGAAATTGATCATCGTTGACGAAACCCGATACAGATGATACTTAGCCAGCCCATAGTCAACGACGAGGTCCGCGCCCTCGACAATCTCTGGCTGGATGTCCTCAACCCGAAACTTGACTCCTGTTCCTGAGATATTGGCCGAAGAGCCCAGGAACGCAATGTTCGACTCAAGGCTCAAGCGTGCGAGCTCGGTAGCCAACGCGCCATTGTTGTGCAACATCGCCATCGTGTCTCCGACCATGCTCGCACGTAGCGTGTCCGGCTCGATCCCGGCAATGATCGGATGGTCCCTCCGAATGGGACCGATGACACCGAGCGGAAGGTCAAAGTCGACTGTGACCGCATCAACCATGTCGTGTTGGAACTTTTCGAGTTTCATTGCATCACGGCGAAACTCGGCGTTGCCAATCAATCCGTGACGCTTGTGGGCCGCCCGGTGTTTCATTGAGACCGTTCGACACGCGGCATCGGGTGTTGCCGTCAGCATGCCGTATCCGACATCGCCTTGAACGATCGCTACCCCACCGCCACAGATCGCACTCTCGACGCGTCGCGCGTCTGATTTGATATCAGGCCTCGTCATTGCAGAACACTCCACTTCTTTGCAAGGGGACTCTCATGGTGCCAACCGGTGGATCAAAAGCGATGGCTGCAGGGACACCCTCCACGCACCAAAAGTGTCCGCCGGCACATCGACGGCCCACCGATGTCATCGCCACTATGAGACGCAGACAGAAACCGTCATCGATGAGGAAGGTGCTAGTCCGTGAGTAAGACCATCTTGATTGCAGGCACCAGCTCCGGTTTGGGTGAGGCTGCCGTGTTCGAGTACGCGCAGCGCGGCTGGAACGTTGTGGCCGCCATGCGCAACGTGGCTGCCGCCAATCCCCGGTTCGCAGAACTAAAGAACACCGTTGTCACGAACATAGACGTGACCGACCGCGCGTCGATCGACGCCGCGCTGGCGCTGACCGGCGAGAAGTTCGGCCAGCTCGACGCCCTGCTGAATGTCGCCGGATACGGACAGGTGGGCGCGATAGAAGAGGTAACGCCCGCACAGTTGCGCGCCGAGTACGAGACGAATGTGGTCGGCGTGCTGAACGTTGTGCAGGCGGTCTTACCGCAGTTCCGCGTGCGCCGAGGTGGTCACATCCTGGTCGTCGGCTCCATGAGCGCGCACCTGAGCTTCCCGACCATGACCGTCTACGCTTCATCCAAGGCGGCCGTGCGCAGTCTCGTCGAAGGCCTGCAAATGGAATGCGAGCCACTTGGCGTCAAAATCACGCTCGTCGAGCCCGCCGGCTACATGACAAAATTCTTCGACAACGTCAAGACCGCTGAGCGCATCGACGCCTACGACGATACCTACGCCAGGATGCAGACCATCTTCGACAACGCACACTTTGGCAACATCCCCAAGTCCATGGGCGCCGTCGCCGATATCACCGGAATCGACCAACCGCCACAGCATTTCGCCATCAACACCGAGGGGCTGACCTGGGTGCGCGATACCCAAGCCGCCCGGCTCGCCGAATACGCCAAGTGGGAAGACGTCACCAAACAAACCGACTGACTTCGCTACAGGTGTCCCATGGCGGCGGGATAAGAACAATGCGCCGATGCGACCATCCGCTTGCCAAGGTCTCCGCCGCGATCACTGAAAGCTGCCGGCGGGGACGACCGAACCGAGGGTCGTGCGGCTGCAGCATTGTTGACCAGGATATGTAGCGGTCCGTCCTGGCGTGATGGCGCGGCCGCAACTCACCCCGGACCCCGGGCGGCTATGAAGTGCAGTTCGCCACAAAACATCTCGGCCATTTTGCGCCGACAAACGGCCTGCACAAGTGGCTGGCTGCGGCGAACGGCGCTCGCGTCATGGCCGTCGCCTCAATCGGGTATCTGTTCTCTCCTGTGGTCTTCGACGACCTGCACTACCGATTCCGCCCCTACGACCAGTGGACGTCCTACGGACAATCTCAGTCCGCGATTGTGCGATTTGCTGTCGACGCCGCGCAACGATGGGCCCGACGACGGCATCAGCGAACGCACTAGCTAAGGTCCAATGAGTAATGCCATTGGCCTGCCCGGCTACCGTCGAGGGTTGCTACTCGTAGAGCCAGGGTTTAAAGCAAATCTCCAAGCTGTAACCATCCGGGTCTAAGACGTTCGCCGCGTAATAATCGGGAAGGAACTGCGGGCGTAACCCGGGAGCACCGTTGTCCTTTCCGCCATGAGCTAACGCTGCGTCGAAGGCTTCATTGACTGCCTGCTCGCTGAGCGCGGCGAAGGCGACATAAAGCGCGGGGAAGGATGCGTTAGATTCTTTGAGCCAAAATCCCGGCTGGGGCTCTCCAAACCCCCACAGATCGGGGTAGCCAGCTTTAGCCTCGAATTTCCAGCGATCGGCCTTGCCTAAGGGAGTCAGGAGAGCGCTGTAGAAGTCGAGGGATCGCTTGATGTTCGTAACCGGGAGGTAGATGTGATCAATCATTTGGGGTCCTTTGCGGTTAGTTGCGGGGCTGAGCGGCCCTGGCGGTGCGGGCAGAAACAGGCTCATGGCTCTCCAGGACCAAACCGCAGACATCACTTCTGACGGTCACGCCAGGCCAGCATTTCCTCCAAGGTGCTGAAGTCGTAATAACCGGTGGTGGGGTCAGGGTCGATCTCGGTGGTGAATGTGGTGGCGCCGGCCCGCCGGTAGACGTCGGCGCTCTCGGCGCCGAACCAGTGCACCGAGCGTTCGATGTCATTTCCGTCGCGTCCGATGGCCGCGGCCAGTACGTCGACTTGGGCGCTGGCCTCGGTGAACGCCTCCACCGCGAGGACGGTGTGCCAGACGTCGGCGTGGCGCGCCACCGCGGGCAGGGTCCGCTTCGGGCCGCTGCCGCCGATGAGGACGGGTATCTTGCGGAGCGGGGGTGGATTCAGTTGGCCCATGCGCGCCTCGATGCGTTTGAGGCCGGCGTCGAACAAGTCGAAGCGTGACTTCCACGTGCCGAACTCGTATCCGTAGGTGGTGTAGTCCTTTTCGTACCATCCTGCGCCGAGGCCCAGCACGAGGCGGCCGCCGCTGATGTGATCGACGGTGCGGGCCATGTCGGCGAGCAGGTCGGGGTTGCGGTAGCCGATGCCGGTCACCATTAGCCCGATCTCGGCACGGTGGGTAATTTCGCCCCAGTGGCCAGTGCGGTCCAGCCCTCGAAGTGGGTGACGTCGGGCTGGACGTCGGCCAGGACCGGGACGCCCTGGTTCAGGTCAGCGACCTCTGGTTTATGAAAGTGGTCATAGCCGAAGATCGAGTCAGCGCCGAGTTCTTCGGCGCGCATCACCGCGCTGCGCCAGGTGGCGAAGTCAGGGGCTTTGCCGCAGTGCGGTAGTACGCCGATGCGGATGGGTCGGGTCATGTCGGGAGTCCTTGTCCGGTGTTGGGTAGTGGGTAGTGGTCGGGGCCTTCGACGGGCGATCAGTGTCGGTCAAGTTGCCCGGACAGACATTGCTAATTGCGTACCGGGGCGCCGCCCTTGATCGCGCGGTGCGGCTGGCGGATTCATGGTTTTAGCGTGCAGCCTCCCGCAAGGGGAGAGTCAAGTCATAGCTGGGATTGAATCCACCACGGTGTCAGCGCGCACCGTTGGTTGACCGACCGCACAATCCCTGCGCCGCTCTACGCCGGCCAGGCCCCGAACTCCAATCCTCAGGCCGCCATCCCCTGATAGCGACGATCGTGTCGTACGCGCGGCCCGACGCGGCCTTGGTGCACCTGGCACGCCCCGCCTGCATCGCGGGGCCGTGATCGCAGATGGGTGAGACGCTCGTGCTGTTTACCGATAGGCTCGACGATGGCGAGCAACCATCGCTTACCGCAGAAGAGCTCTGGACGGAGCTCCCGCCGGATCCGCGAAGCCAGGAACAGGTAGCCACTTGCGCGCGGTTCCCTAGGCCGGCGAAGCGGGACCGCAACAACCGTCGGAAATCCACCCCGGCCCACTTGACCATCAGTCGGATATGGGCTGCATTTCGTTGTGGCACAATGAGTCTCGAAGCGGGTTGCGCAGCGCCAGCGACGCGGAGCGTTCGTCGGGATCGCGAATGCGCCACACCTCGGAAATGCTGCTGTGTCATGTCCTTTCTGGGCCTTGACGGTTTGCCGTCGTTGGTAGCCATTCGGTGCCAGCAGCTGAAAAGTCAGGAATGCCAGGGGCATTCACTGGCGGACCTCCGGGCAAGTCTTGCTGCTCGCCCAGGCGCCGAGGCGCGATGCTCTGGTTGATCGCAGCCCTGGAGGTGAACCAGTCGGCGTCGGTCGCGCGTCGGTCACGTATAACTATCCACATGGCGAACATTGCCGCCGGCGACGACCACGCGGACACTCCTTCGTCGATGGTTCGGCCGTCGCTGCCGCGTGAGCCACCGGCTACCGAGCGCGGCCTGCGGACTCGCGCCGCATTGGTGGCGGCGGCGCGAAAAGTGTTCGAACGCCTGGGGTATCTGGATGCTCGGCTCATCGACATCACGCGGGCGGCAAACTGCTCGACTGGCACGTTCTACACCTATTTCTCGAGCAAAGAAGACATCTTCGCGGCTGTTCTCGAGGTCGCTCAGGAAGACATGCTGCACCCCGGCATGCCACACGTCGCTAGCGACGACAGCCCCGCCGCTGTCATCGAGGCGAGCAATCGCGCCTACCTGAAGGCCTACAAGCGCAACGCCAAACTGATGGGTCTGCTCGAGCAGGTTGCCAACATCGATCCCGAGTTTCGCGAGCTGCGCACGTCGCGATCGAATGCGTTCGTCCGGCGAAACGCGCGCAGCATCGCGAAGCTGCAGGTCAAGGGCTACGCGGATCCTGATCTGGACCCGCTGCTTGCCTCGCGCGCATTGTCCGCGATGATGAGCCGCCTCGCCTTCGGGCACTTCGTCGCACGCGAGGACCGCGAGGACACGCCGACGGTGACCGACGAGGACCTCGTGCAAATCGTCACCCGGTTGTGGGTGAACGCCCTTCGGATTCCGTCACCCGATCACCGCAACCCGCCAGCAGTCCAGGACCAGTAACCCGCCATTTGAGCCGCGGCTGGTGATCCACCAGTCCCGGGCACTTGAACTTGACGTCGGATTCAAGTACCGCTATACAGAAGTGAGACATGTCCCGCATCAAACCCTTTACCCGCGGGGCGGTTCACACGCAGTTGCCGGTGAGCCTGATGAATGACAAGTAGGAGCAGGCGTGTCCACTGCCGCGACCGTTCGCGACCCCCTCGATGCCCCGCGGATGACGCGCACTGCAGTGCTGATCGACTTCGGCGGTGTGATTACCACCAGTGTGCTGCGGGCTTTTGAGCAGTTCGGCGAACTCCTCGGCGCGCCTTCGGGACTGATACGGGATTTGCTCAGCCACGACACCACCGCCCGAGAACTCCTGGTCGAGCACGAGTGCGGGCGCATCGACGCCGACGCCTTCGATCGCGGTTTCGCCGACCGGCTGTGCGCGCACGGCGTCGAGGTCCAGCCCGAGCGGCTGTCGGCGCGGATGCAGGCCGGGCTGCGTCGTGACGACGACACCGTGCGGCTGATCGATGACCTGCGGGCGGGCGGAGTTCCGATCGCGTTGGTATCCAACGCCTTCGGGCGTGATACCTATGCGGGGTTCGATCTCGACGCGCTGGCGGACGTGTTCGTGATCTCCTCGGAGGTCGGCATCCGCAAGCCGTCGCGGAGGATCTACGCCATCGCCTGCGAGCGGCTCGGCATCGACCCGGGCCAGGCGGTCATGGTCGACGATTTGCAGCAAAACCTGGATGGGGCGGCCCGGCTCGGGATCGCCGGCGTGCTGCACACCGACGCCGCGGACACCCGCAAACAGCTCACCGAGCGCTTCGGCATAGGACGGAGGACTCGATGAAGGTCGCGGGCAGGGTCGCCATCGTCACCGGCGGTGGCGGCGGCATCGGCGGCGCGCTCGCCGAGGAACTCGCCGCCCATGGCGCCCGGGTGGTGGTGGCCGACCTCGACGTGGCCGGTGCGCAGACCGTCGCCGACAAAATCAACGCCGCGGCAGCGGGGTTCGCGGTCGCGGCCGGCGCGGACGTGTCCGACACCGCGTGCATTCGCGGCCTGATCGCGTTGGCGGAGCAGCGGTTCGGCCCGGTCGACCTGTACTTCGCCAACGCCGGGACCGTCGGGGTACCCGGTCTCGAGGCCAGCGAGGCGGACTGGGACCGATCGATCGACGTGAATCTGCGGGCGCACATCCGGGCCGCGCAACTGCTCATCCCCGGCTGGGTTGAGCGCGGCGAGGGCTACTTCGTCAGCACCGCGTCGGCCGCCGGCCTGCTCACCCAGATCGGGTCGGCGACCTACTCCGTGACCAAGCACGCCGCCGTCGGGTTCGCCGAATGGCTCGCGATCAGCTACGGCGACCACGGGGTGCGGGTCAGCTGCCTGTGCCCGATGGGCGTGAACACCGAGCTGCTTTACGCCGGGGAGAAGTCCGGGGATCCGCGCGGCGTGGCCGCCACCCGCGCTGTCACCTCGGCGGGGGAGGTGCTCGAACCCGCCCAGATCGCCCGCGACGTCCTCGCCGCAGTCGATGAGGAACGCTTCCTGATCCTGCCGCACGCCACCGTGCTGGACATGTTCCGGCAGAAGGCCACCGACTACGACCGCTGGCTGCGCGGCATGCGCCGCTACCAGGCGTCGTTGCTGGACAACATTCGATGACCACCCACCCGTTCCCGCCCGTCAGGAGTTCTCGTGTCCCTGTTTGACATTTCCGAACGCGCTCAGCAGCTGCAGACCGAGCTGCTCGACTTTCTGGAGTCCTACGTGTACCCGGCCGAGGGGATCTACGACGACCAAATGCGTGAGTCCGGCGACCCGCACTTCCAGCCGCCGATCATCGAGGAGCTCAAGGTTGAGGCCCGAAAACGTGGCCTGTGGAATCTGTTTCACCCACATCCCGGCACCGGTGCGGGTCTGACGAACCTCGAATACGCGCCGCTGGCGGAGATCATGGGCCGCAGC
>Ga0207706_10003197_pt1 | contig 15722 bp, 19 predicted proteins | sample KBSC53metaG_FD_184318 | JGI IMG/M metagenome (GOLD analysis project Ga0207706, IMG submission 184318) | Corn rhizosphere microbial communities from Kellogg Biological Station, Michigan, USA - KBS C5-3 metaG (SPAdes) (version 2) | ecosystem: Host-associated > Plants > Roots > Rhizosphere > Soil ... | reverse complement strand
AGCGCGCAGGCGCAGCCCGTCACGCCGCCTCCGACGATCACCACATCGACCGGTCCCGCCGACCGGTCGGGCGGCGCCGCAAGGGGTGAGCGCGGCTCCGCAAGCCAGTACGAGCTCGTCTCGATGTCGGCGATCTAGACCTGCGGCCTCACCCCCCTGTAGAGACCGTCCGCCTCGGCGACTGCTCCGAGGAGCTCGAGCTCGGCAAGAGCCGTGGCGACAGCTGCGGCGTCGAGCCCGGTTTCGCGGATCAGCCCGTCGACGCCGCTCGGTTCGCGAGTGAGCGCCTCGAGCACGCGGGCGGGCGTCTCGTCGAGCTTCGGTGAGGTCGTCGCCGCAGGGTCGATGCCCAGCGCCTCGAGCACGTCGGCCGAGCAGGTGAGCGGTGTCGCTCCCAGCCGGAGGAGCGCATTCGTGCCCGCCGAGAGCGCGGAGGTGATCTCCCCGGGCACGGCGAAGACCTCGCGGCCGGCTTCGAGCGCGAAGTCGGCGGTGATCAGGGCGCCGCTGCGCTCGCGGGCCTCGACCACGACCGTGGCCGCCGCGAGCCCGGCGATGATCCGGTTGCGGGCCGGGAACCGCCAGGGCGCCGGCTCGACACCCGGCGCGTACTCCGAGACGACGAGACCGTGTTCCGAGATGCGGGCCGCCAGCTGCGCGTGGGCGGCCGGATAGTCGCGGTCGACACCGCAGCCGAGCACCGCGACGGTCTGGCCGCCGGATTCGAGCGCGCCGCGGTGTGCCTCGCCGTCGATGCCCCGCGCGAGGCCGCTGACCACTACGAGCCCTGCCGCCGCGAGCTCGCGCCCGAGCAAGCGGGCGACCTGCGACCCGTACGACGAGCAGGCCCGCGCGCCGACGATTGCGACTCCGCGTTCCACCAGCACTTCAACCGAGCCGCAGCCGCGCAGGAACAACCCAGGCGGCGGGTCGTGGAGCTCGCGCAACAGGGCCGGGTACGCAGCCTCACTGCGCCCGACGAACCGCAGTCCGCGCGCCGCCAGCGCCGCGCGGAACGCTGCCTCGTCGAAGCTCTGCCGGAAGCGCTCGAAGCGCCGTGCGCGCGGCTCTTCGATCACGTGAGCGCCGGTCTCCGCAGCGAAGGCCGCCAGCACGAGATCGCTCACGGCGTTCCGAGCTCCGTGGGCGAGCGGTACGAGAGCGCTTCCGCGACCTGGGCGGTGCCGACCTCCTTCGCGCCGGCGAGCAACGCGATCGTCCGCGCCACCCGCGCGACCCTCGCGCGCCCACGGGCGGACAGCGGCAACCGCTCGACCGCGCGGCTCAACAGCTCGTTTGCCTCACGGGACCGCCGCAGCGGCTCCTCCCGCGCTCGCTCGCGGGCGGCCGTGACACGCTCCCGCACGGCGTCCGACCGTTCGCCCGGAGCGCCTTCGAGCTCACGGGCACGCGGACGGGGCACCGTAACCACGAGGTCGAACCGGTCGAGCAGCGCGCGCGAGAGCTTGTCCCGGTACGCGGCCAACCGGGCCGTGGAGCACGAGCACTCGGCCGCGGGATCGCCGCGCGCTCCGCACGGACAGAGGTTCATGGTCCCGACGAGCTGGAAACGCGCCGGGAAGACGATCTTGCCGCCGACCCGCGCGATCGAGATCGCCCCGTCCTCCAACGGCTGGCGCAGAGCCTCGAGTGCGTTGCGCGGGAACTCGGCCAGCTCGTCGAGAAACAGCACGCCACGGTGCGCCAGCGACGCCTCGCCGGGACGCGGCGACGAGCCACCGCCGACGATCGACGCCACCGAGGCCGTGTGGTGCGGCGCTCGAAACGGCGGCACGGAGACGAGCGGCCGGCCCGGCGGGAGCAACCCCGCGACGGAGTGGATTCGCGTCACCTCCAGCGCCTCGTCCGGCGGCAACCGCGGCAAGATCCCCGGCAGCCGCCGCGCGAGCATCGTCTTGCCCGTGCCCGGTGGCCCGCCGAGCAGCAGGTTGTGACCGCCCGCCGCCGCCAGCTCGAGCGCCCGCCGTGCGCGTTCCTGCCCGCGCACCTCGGCGAGATCGGGCCCTGCCGGCTCGGAGCCGTTCAGCGGTAACGGCGCGAGCTCGTCGGGCGGAGGCGGCTGCCACTCGCCGCGTAAGTAGGCCACCGCCTCCGCCAGGTGATGCACCGGCACGGGCTCGATGCCGGCCAGCGCCGCCTCCGCCGCGCACTCGGCCGCGCACACCAGCCGCGAGAGCCCGGACTGCCGCGCACCCTCGGCCGCCGCGAGCACCCCGCCGACCGGCCGCAGGCGACCGTCCAGCGCGAGCTCGCCGACCGCCGCGTGCCCGCCGAGCGCCTCGGGCGGCACCTGCCGCGAGGCGGCGAGCACGGCCAGCGCGATCGGCAGGTCGAACCCCGAGCCTTCCTTGCGCAGCTCGGCCGGCGCAAGGTTGACCGTGATCCGCCGCACCGGCCACTCGAGCTCGGCCGAGGCGATTCCGGAACGAACGCGTTCCTTCGCCTCCTGGCAGGCGCGGTCGGCGAGGCCGACGATCGCGAACGCCGGCACGCCGAGCTGCAGGTGGGCCTCGACCTCGACGCGGCGGGCGTCGAGCCCTACGAGGGCGTGCGTGACGGTGCGAGCGAGCACACGTCCAAGCTAGGCGGCAACCTGTGACGTGTCTGTGACGGCTCCGTGCCGAGAGTGGGACTTCTAGGCCCGCGCGACGAGCACGTCTTCGAAGAACTCGCCCGCGCGCCGGCCCGTGCGGCGGTTCACGTGCCGCCGGTAGCGCTCCTCGAGCCGCAACCCCGCCAGCTCCAGGATCTCCGGGTAGAGCTCGCGCCGGTCGTTGATCACGATCACGACCGGTGCGCCCGGCCGCAGCGCACCGCGCACGTTCGTCAGCACCGCGGCCACGCCTTCGACGTAGGCGGACAGCGCGGCCCGAGACGAGCCCTTGCCGAGCTCGAGCTCGCGGAACTCCTCCAGCCCGAGCAGCTCGTAGGCGTAGCGGTGTTGCTCGTGGTAGTCGATCAAACCCGGATACGGCGGTGAGGTGACGACGCCGGCGAACCCGGAGCCGAAGTCGAGCTCGCGCGCGTCGCCGTGCAGCACGAGCGCCTCCCGCCCACGCGCCCGTACCCGCGCGAACTCCTTCACCCGCGTGAGCGTGTCCAGGGCGTAGCGGCGCAGGAACCTCCGCGCCTCACCCACGGGCTTGCACTCGCGCCGGTGCTTGTGGCACCAGTACGGGGTCTTCTGCGGCCGCCGCGGGAAGTCGAGGTCGAAGTGCGTCGTCCGCCGGGCCGAGCGCGCCGCCCGGGCGAGCACGACGCGCAGCACGTCGGCGTGCTCGTAGTCCTCGACGAGCGAGCGGAAGAAGAGCAGCTCGGCAGCCGCGCGTGGCGCGTACCAGTCGCGCACGAACCGCGAGACCGTCCCTTCCGCCCGCGCGCCGTCGAAGCCGTCGAGCCGGGCGAGCGCGTCGCGCAGCTCGTGCTCGAGCACGAACGGGTTGTACTCCCGTGTCTTCACGCGCATCAACAGGCAGTTGAACGGTGCCACGTCCGCGCCGGTCGCGTCGTAGCCGGACTCGAGCGCCTGAACGAGGGTCGTTCCCGAGCCCGCGAACGGGTCGAGCACGCTCCCGCCGCCCGGCACGTGGCGCGTGAGCAGTGCCTCGACCAGCTGCGGGATGAACTTGCCGAGGTACGGGTGCAGGCGGTTGACGTGCTTCGTCCGCTCCCGCTCGGGGAGATCGGACTCGGACCACGAGAGGTCGAGGTCGATGCGCCGGTAGAGCGCGTCCTGGGTCGAAGCCACCCGGCGCAGTTCGCCGGAGGCGGAACCCTTCCTCGTCGCCCGACGTTCGCGGTAGCGTTTTCGCCAATGGCCAAGCCGAGCGGCGAGGAGATGTGGCGGCAGATGCTGACCGGCGACTACCCGGGTCTCCAGCGGATGCGCCGGATGTGGGGCGCCTTGCCCTCCGATCCGCGCTGCAAGCTCTGCAATGCGCCGTTCCGTGGTCCGGGTGGCGTGCTGATGCGGATGCTGGCGTTCGGGCCGTCGCCGTTGAACCGGCGCCTCTGCAGATGGTGCATCCGCTCGATCCACAAGCATCCGGGCGGTGCCGAGATCGAGGTCACGGTGCTCTTCGTCGACGTGCGCGGCTCGACCACGATCGCCGAGGAGCTGCCGCCCGGTGAGTACTCCAAGCTGCTCGCCCGCTTCTACGGCGTGGCGGCCGAGGCGATCGACGAGCACAACGGGATCGTCGACAAGTTCGTCGGCGACGGCGCACTGGCACTCTTCATCCCGGGTTTCGCGGGCAGCGAGCACGCGGCTGCCGCGATCAGCGCCGCCCGGGACCTGATGGACCGAACCGGGAACGACGGGCCGGACCCCTGGGTCCCGATCGGGATCGGCGTCCATACCGGGCAGTCCTTCGTCGGCAGCGTCGGCGAGGGAGACGCCCTGGACTTCACCGCGCTCGGCGACACCGTCAACGTCGCCTCGCGGCTGACCGGGCTCGCCGCCGCGGGCGAGACTCTCGTCAGCGCCGGTGCCGCCGAGGCGGGGCACCTCGAGACGGCAAGGCTCGAGCGCCGGACGCTGGAGCTGCGCGGGCGCGATCGCCCGCTCGACGCGTGGGTCGCCGTTGCGCCGGTCGAAGCGCCGGTCTAGAACGCGTTCGTGAGACGAGCCAGACGGCCGTCGCGGACGGCGACGACGTCGAACCTCGCCTCGAGGCCCGCGCACTCCGGGTGCGACGCGAGCCACGCCTCGGCTGTTCGGCGCAGGCGGCGCTGCTTCTCCGCGGTCACCATCTCGAGCGGGTCGCCGAGCCCCGCGCCGCTCTTCGCCTTCACCTCGACGAACGCGAGCCGGCGCCCGCGGCGGACGACGAGGTCGAGCTCGTAGCCGCCGATCCACACGTTCGTGCCGAGGATCCGATAGCCGCGCAGCCGGTAGTGCCTAAGCGCTTTCTGCTCGAACGAGTTCCGCAAGCTCGTTGTCGGTCATGTACGCCCGCGCGCGCCACGAGCGGCGATGGATCTCCGACGGGCCGACCTCGCGCACGACGGCGGTGTGGCTCGGCGTGATGTAGCCGACGTGCGAGCGGAAGCCGTAGGCCGGGTAGAGCGCGTCGATCCGCCGCATCATCCGGTCGCGCGTCACCTTCGCCACGATCGAGGCGGCGGCGATCGCGGCGCTCTTCTCGTCGCCGTCGACGACGGCGCGATGCTCGGGTGCTTCCTTGCCGAGCCGGAAGCCGTCGACCAGGCAGACCTCGGCCGGCGGGGCCAGCTCGGCCAGCACCCCGCGGAGCCCGGCGAGGTTCGACCGGTGCAGGCCCTCACGATCGATCTGCGTCGCCGGCACGGCCCGCACGACGACGCGCTCGGCGCAGCCGATCACCGCCCGGTAGAGCTCCTCGCGCTGGGCCTCGGTGCACTGCTTCGAGTCGTTCAGACAGGCGAGCGGGCGGACCTTGTGATCGCGCAGCTTCGCGTAGTCGAGCAGCACGCCCGCCACGAGCAGCGGCCCCGCGAGCGGCCCGCGCCCCGCCTCGTCGGCGCCGGCCACGAAGCGCGCGCCGAGCTTGCGATCGAACTGGAGAAGCTTGCGTCCGGTGCGACGGGCCACGGGCGCGAGGATAGCGCCGCGCTCAGCCGGCGAGCGGCACGCGTAACGCTTTCGTCACTCCTTCGCGGCAGGTTCGCCGTCGGCCTCGGCCTCGGCCGGCTCCTCCACCGGCTCGACCGCGGACTCGGGCTCGGGCTCAGGCTCCTCCGCGGCAGGCTCCTCGGCGGCGGGCTCCTCGACGGGAGCCTCCTCCACTTCGGCGGCCTCGGCAGCCTCGGCGAGGATCTCCTCGTCGACCTCCTCGCCCTCGGCCGGCATCGCGCCGGCGGTCGTCAGCAGCTCCGACTCCGGGAGCGTGATCCCGCGGCGAGCGCGCACGCGCGCCCGCTTGCCGACCTTGCCGCGCAGGTAGTAGAGCTTCGCGCGGTTGACGTCGCCGATCGCGGTCACCTCGATCCGCTCGATCTTCGGCGAGTGCACCGGGAAGGTTCGCTCGACGCCGACGCCGAACGACTGCTTGCGCACGGTGAACGTCTCGCGCACACCGGCGCCCTGGCGCTTGAGCACGATCCCCTCGAAGACCTGCACGCGGCGGCGCTGGCCCTCGATCACCTGGAAGTGGACCCGGACCGTGTCGCCGGCCTTGAACGGCGGCAGGTTCGTCCGCAGCTGCTGCTGCTCGAGGCTGTCGATCACTTTGCTCATAGAAAGAGGCCCGGCGGGCCGACGCGGAATGCTAGCGGAGCGTGATTCGGTTCGGAGGCCAGTAGGTGGCAAAGACCGGACCGATCAGGTTCTTGCGCGGCACAGCGCCCCAGCGCCGCGAGTCGCACGAGTCACCGCGGTTGTCGCCCATGAAGAAGTACTGCCCGAACGGAACGCGCCAGGTCTCCTCGAGGTTGGCGGTGTCGGCTTCACGCCGCTTCGGCTTGATGTACGGCTCGTCGAGCTTCTTGTGGTTGATCCAGATGAAGCCCTTTTCGTCCTCGTGGACGAGATCGCCGGGCAGGCCGATCAGCCGCTTGACGAAGACGCCACCCTCGCCGCAGTCCTGCTTCGCGGCCGGCGGCGTGTTGAAGACGACGATCTCGCCGCGGTGCGGGTCGCGGAAGCGGTAGATGAAGCGGTTGGCGAGCACGCGGTCGGAGAAGCGCGACTCGCAGCCCACGCCCGGCCGGGCGCAGTGCAGCGTCGGCTCCATCGAGGCCGACGGGATCTTGTAGGGATTGACCACCCAGGTCTTGATCGCGAGCACGATCGCGATCGCCGCCCCGATCGTCACGATCCAGTCGATCGCGATCCGCCAGGACCTCGGCAGGCCCGCGGTCAGCCGGTCGATCGGGTTTCTCAGTGGAGCGAGATGCGGTTCGGCGGCCAGTACGTGGCGAACACCTTGCCGATCAGGTTCTTGCGCGGCACGGAGCCCCAGCGGCGGGAATCGCACGACTCGCCGCGGTTGTCGCCCATGAAGAAGTAGCTCCCCTTCGGCACGCGCCATGAACCGGTGGTCGAGTCGCGGGCGCGCCGCTCGGGCTTGATGTAGGGCTCGTTCAGCCGCTTGCCGTTGATGTAGACGAACCCGCCGTCGCGCTCGGTCACCGTTTCGCCGGGCAGGCCGATCAGCCGCTTGACGAAGGTGCCGCTCGCGCCGCACATCTCCTGCGCGGCGGGTGGCGTGTTGAAGACCACGATCTCGCCGCGCTTCGGGTCGCGGAAGTGGTAGATGAAGCGATTCGCCAGCACGCGGTCGGAGAGACGTGCCTCGCAACCCTGGCCCGGCCGCGCGCAGTGCAGCGTCGGCTCCATCGAGGAGGACGGGATCCGGTACGGGTTGACCACCCAGGCCTTGATCGCGAGCACGATCGCGATCGCGCCGGCGATGGTCACGATCCAGTCGATCGCGATCCGCCACGGGCGCGGCAGGCCGGCGGTCAGCCGGTCGAGCGGGTTGTGCGAGTGCTGTTCCTGCTGGGAGGGCTGCAGCAGCGGCGGGTAGCTCGGCGTCGGGTACTCCGAGCGGTAATCGTCGGTCGGCCGGTCGTCGCCGCTCACGACGCGCTCCTCAGTCGGCTCTGTTCCATCCGCCACTCGTCGATTCTCCTGTGGTCCCCCGATAGCAAGACGTCCGGCACCCGCCAGCCTCGGAACTCGGACGGGCGCGTGTAGTGAGGGTACTCGAGCCCACCGTCGAGCTCCGCGGAGAAGCTCTCGACCAGGCCGGACTCCTCGCTGCCGAGCGCGCCTGGAAGACGGCGCACGACCGCGTCGAGCAGCACCATCGCGGGCAGCTCGCCGCCTGAGAGGACGTACGGGCCGATCGAGATCGCGTCCGAGGCCAGGTGGATCCCGACGCGCTCGTCGAAGCCCTCGAAGCGGGCCGAGAGCAGCGTCAGCCGCTCCTCCTGCGCGAGCTCCTCGACCACGTCCTGCGTCAGCTGGCGGCCCTGCGGTGTGAGGGCGACCACCCGGTGCCCGGGCGCGCCGCCGTAGACGGCGTCCAGCGCGGCCGCAACCACGTCCACGCGCAGCACCATCCCCGCCCCGCCGCCGTAGGGCTCGTCGTCGACCTGGCCGTTGGCGAGCGGCGTGTAGTCGCGGTAGTTGAGCAGGCGCAGCTCGAGCTCCTCGCCGAGCACGGCAGCGACCGGACGCTGCTCCGTGAGCCAGGCGAACGCATGTGGGAGGAGAGTGAAGACGTCGAGCTGCACAGGGCGGTCAATCAGCCTAGCTGGGGGCGGCGAAGCCTCGCGCCACCAGGATTCGGCCCGCGTCGAGGTCGACCTGCAGCACACACGCGGCCACGAGCGGCAGCAGCAGCCCGGTGTCGAGCTCGAGCGCGTCGTTGGCCGGGCCCGGGTGCAGCGCGGTGACCCGGCCGAGCGGCCGGCCGCCCTCCTCCTCGACGGTCAGACCGAGGAGCTGGAACTCGTAGTACTCGTCCTCGCCGGTCGGCGGCAGCTCGGCGCGCGGAACCGTGAGCTCGGCGCCGCGCGGCGGCTCGCGGTCGAGCCGGATCACGGGGCGACCGCGCGAGCGCTTCGAGGCGACGACCTTCGCCGGCTCGCCGTCCACGTGCAGGGTCGCGCCCTTGGCGAACCGCGCCTCGTCCTCGCTCGCGTGCTCGACGAAGAACGAGCCGTCGAGCCCGTGCGGCTTGCCGACACGGCCGACCTTGATCAGGTCGGTCATCCGCCGAAGATTGCGAGCGCTTCGGCTCGCGGCGCGGAGACGAGGATGTTCTCGGCCGCGACTTCCTCGGCCCGCGGGTGTCCCGACGCGCGGACGAGCTCCGCCGCGCGCTCGAGGTCGTACTGGGTGCGCCGCAGCTCGACGCCCTCGTCGAGGATCGCCCAGTACGCGCCCGGCCGCCCCTCGTAGGGCCACCCGATGCTGCCGGCGTTGACGAACAGCCTCTCGCCCACGCGCCGCTCGAGCTGCATGTGCGTATGGCCAGCGACCACGCGATGCTGCTCGACGTCGCGCAAGAGGCCCGCGAGCTTTTCGTCCGTCGTCAGCTCGGTGACGATCGTCCGGTCGTCGTCCGGGGCCGCGTGCACGTAGAGCGTGTCGTCGAGCACGACCGAGAACGGCAGGCCCGCGAGCCACTTCGCCTGCTCGTCGTCGAGCCGCTCGAGCAGCCACGCCAGGCCGTCGTCGCCGGTGTACTCGTCGGCGAAGAGCCGGTCGGCGTTGCCGCGGATGCAGTGTGCGTTCGGGAGCGAGCGCAACAGCTCGACGACCTCGCGCGGCTGCGGCGGCCCGGCCGCGATGTCGCCGCCGACCACGATCGCGTCCACGCCCTCCCGCTCGACCTCCGCCAGCACCGCTTCGAGCGCCGGGAGGTTCCCGTGGATGTCGTAGAGAGCTGCGACCCTCAACTACTCGACGATCTCGAGCAGCGTGCGCCCGCTGCGCCGCGCCGCCGAGGCACGAACGACCGTGCGCAGCGCCCGCGCGATCCGGCCCTGGCGGCCGATCACCTTGCCCACGTCGTCCTTGGCGACGTGGAGCTCGATCACCAGGTCGCCGTCCCGGTCGAGCTCCTCGACGCGGACCGCGTCCGGCTCGTCGACCAGGCGGCGGGCCAGGTACTCGACTAGCTCAGCCGAGCTCGACACCCTTGGCCTTCAGCAGGCGCTGGACGGTCGACGAGGGCTGTGCCCCCTTCGAGATCCAGTCCTTGATCCGGTCCTCGTCGAGCTCGATCGTCGAGGGGTCGGTCTGCGGGTTGTAGCGGCCCACGATCTCCAGGAACTTGCCGTCGCGCGGTGAGCGCGAGTCCGCCGCAACGATGCGGTAGACGGGGTTCTTCTTCGACCCGACTCGGGTCAGTCTCAGCTTGACTGCCAAACGATTACCTCCGTGACTTGGACTTCTTGCGCTTGCTCTTCTTCTTCTTGGTGGCGGAGCGTCCAGGCCCATTCTGAGCCTGCGGCTGCCCGGGAAGCGCGGGCATCTTGCCCTTTCCCATCTGCTTCATCATCTTCGCCATCTGCTTGCGGGCCTCGAGCAGCTGGTTGACCTGCTCGACGGACGTGCCGCTGCCGGCCGCGATCCGCTTCCGCCGCGAGCCGTCGATCACGTGCGGGATCCGCCGTTCCTGCGGGGTCATCGAGAGCACGATCCCCTCGACCCGCGCGAGCTGGCGCTCGTCCACGTCGTCGAGCCCTTCGAGTTGCTTGCCCATCCCGGGGATCAGCTTCAGCACGCCCTGCAGTGGGCCCATCCGGCGGAGCATCTTGTAGCTGCGCAGGAAGTCGTCGAAGGTGAACTCGCCCTGCATCATCCGGCGCTCCATCTCGACGCGCTCGTCGTCCTCGACCGCCGCCTCGGCCTTCTCGATCAGGCTGAGCACGTCGCCCATGCCGAGGATCCGCTGGGCCATCCGGTCCGGGTGGAAGTACTCGAGCTGGTCGAGCTTCTCGCCGACCGAGACGAGCTTGATCGGCTTGCCGGTGACCGCCTTGACCGAGAGCGCGGCGCCGCCGCGGGCGTCGCCGTCGAGCTTCGTCAGGACGACGCCGTCGAAGGCGACCCGCTCGGCGAAGGCCTCGGCGACGCGGACCGCGTCCTGCCCGGTCATCGAATCCAGCACGAGCAGCACGTTCGTCGGCTTGGTCGCGTCGCGCACCGCGACGAGCTCCTCCATCAGCGCCTCGTCGACGTGCAGGCGCCCGGCGGTGTCGAGGATGACCGTGTCGAGGCCCTCGGCGCGAGCGCCCTCGAGGCCCTGCTCGACCGCCTTGACCGGGTCCGAGCGCTCCTCGCTGAAGACCGGCACCTGGATTTGGCGGCCGAGCTGCTCGAGCTGGTCGATGGCGGCGGGGCGCTGCAGGTCGGCGGCGACGAGGCCCGGCTTGCGGCCCTCCTTGCGCAGCAGCAGCGCCAGCTTGGCGGCGGCGGTCGTCTTGCCCGAGCCCTGCAGGCCGGCGAGCAGGATCACGGTCGGCGGCCGCCCGGCAAAGGCGAGCCGCGAGTCGCCGGAGCCCATCAGGGCGGTCAGCTCCTCCTGGACGATCTTCACCACCTGCTGCCCGGGCGTCAGGCTCTTGGCGACGTCCGCGCCGAGCGCCCGCTCGCGCACGCGCGCGACGAAGTCCTTCACGACCTCGAAGTTGACGTCCGCCTCGAGCAGCGCGAGCCGGACCTCGCGCATCGCGCGCGAGATCGACTCCTCGTCGAGGCGGCCCTGCTTGCGCAGGTCGCCGAGCGCGCTCTGGAGCCGGTCTGAAAGTGTGTCGAACACGGCTCGCCAGTCTAGCCGTGCGGGTTTTTGGGTAGGCGTGCGAGGCCAGGTAAATCGACGAAGGGAATCGACATGGCAGACATCGCCAAAGTGATCACGATCATCGGGTCCTCACCCGAGAGCTTCGCCAAGGCCGCCGACGCGGCCGTTCAGGAGGCCGCCAAGACGGTCCGCGGGATCACCGGTGCGTCCGTGGTCTCGATGAGCGCGGTGGTCGAGGACGAGCGGATCAGCGCGTACCGCACGACCGTGAACATCGCCTTCGCAGTCGAGCGCTGAGGCTCAGCGGCCGGCCGCGACCTGGCGGCGCCGCGCGACCGTGTCGAGCGTCACGGCGGCGAGCAGGATCGTCCCGGTCGTGACGTACTTGATCCAGTCGGCCGAGCCGACGAGGTCGGTGCCGTTGCTGATCATCCCGATGATCAGGCCGCCGAAGAGCGCGCCGCTCACCCGGCCGCGGCCGCCGAAGAGGCTGACGCCGCCGATCACGGCCGCCGAGATCGCGTCGAGCAGCAGCGTGCCGCCGCCGAAGGTCAGGTCGACCGAGTTCAGGCGCGACGCGAGGATGACGCCGCCCAGGCCGGCGCAGGCGCCGGAGATCGTGAAGCAGAGGATGCGGATCAGCTTCACGTTGATGCCGGCACGGCGCGCGGCCTCGGCGTTGCCGCCGACCGCGTAGACGTGCCGGCCGAAGGTCGTTCGGCCCGCGAGGTACGAGAAGAGGACGACCACGAACACGACCACCAGCCCGACCAGGGGCACGCCGCGCGAGTGGTTGCAGATCGCCACCACAGCGAACGTGAGCCCGCCGTAGAAGACGACGCGGCCGATGGTCAGGAGCAGGTTCCCGGTCGGCAGGCCGGCTCGCCGCCGGCTGAAGTAGGTTCCTAAGGACCCGGCCGCTAACACCACGGTGAAGACGATCGCGACGATCCAGCCCGTGTTCTTGGTCAAGACGTAGTTGGCGACGTCGAGGATCTGGTTGTCCTGGATCCCGATCACGCCCTCCGTGCCGAGCAGGTAGATGATCATCCCCTGGGCGATCAACAGCCCGGCGAGGGTCACCACGAAGGAGGGCACGCCGAGAAAGGCGATGATCGAGCCCTGCGCCGCGCCGATCGCTGCGCAGACCGCGATCGCCAGGCCGATCGCGACCAGTCCGGGGTAGTCGTGGCTGGACCCTGATTTCTGGAACTCGGCCACCATCACGCTGCCGATGCCGCTGACGTAGCCGACGGAGAGGTCGATCTCGCCGATCAGGAGCACGAAGACGATTCCGACCGCGATCACCGTCACGCCGGCCATCTGTCCGATCAGGTTCGAGAAGTTGACGGCGGTGAAGAAGATGGTCGTCTTCGCCGTGAAGAAGAGCGTGATCGCGATGATCCCGACGATCACCGGGACGCTGCCGACGTCACCGCCCTTGAACGCCTCCCAGCGGGCGCGCGCGATGTCGGCGATGCTGGCCTGGCCGGCGGCCGCGGCCGAGACTTCGGGCGGAGCGGCGGTGCTCACGCGGACGCCTCGGCGTCCTGCTTGCCGAAGGTGATCGCCTGCACGATCTCCTGCTCGCTGGTGGCCGACTTCTCGTAGACGCCGACGTCCTGGCCGAGCCGCAGCACCGTGATCCGGTCGGCGACCTCGAAGACGTCGGTCAGGTTGTGCGAGACGAGCACCACGGCCAGCCCCTGCTCGCCGAGCCGCTTGACCAGGTCGAGCACCTGACGGGTCTGCGCGACCCCGAGTGCGGCGGTCGGCTCGTCGAGGAAGACGACGCGGTTGTTCCACATCACCGCGCGCGCGACGGCGACGGACTGGCGCTGACCGCCGGAGAGCGTCGCCACCGGCTGGCGCACCGAGCGGATCGTCGTCACCGAGAGGGAGGCCAGCGTCTCGGCCGTCTTCTGCTCCATCGGCGCCTCGCGCAGCCTGTAGAGCGCGTCGTGGTCCTCGCGTCCGAGGTACATGTTCTGAACGACGTCGAGGTTGTCGCAGAGCGCGAGGTCCTGGTAGACGACCTCGATCCCGAGCTTGGCCGCGTCCTTCGGCCCGCTGATCGAGACCGGCTTGCCCTCGAACAGGATCTCGCCGCCGTCGATCGAGTAGATCCCCGCGACGCACTTGATCAGCGTCGACTTGCCGGCGCCGTTGTCGCCGACGAGCGCCATCACCTCGCCGGCGCGGACCTCGAACTCGACCCCGCGGAGGGCGTGCACCTGGCCGAAGTTCTTGACGACCTCTCGCAGCTCGAGGATCGGGGGCGGCGCGGGCGTGGCCGACATCCGCGGGTTTGTATCACGGCCGGGGCACTACGAGGTGCCCCGGCCGTGATGAACGCGTCCTAGTGGCAGTACTTCTTGTAGATCCCGGTGCAGACCTGGCTCTTCTTCAGGAAGCCTTCCGTGAAGAGGAGCTTGTAGTTCTTCTTCGTGATCCAGACCGGCTTCAGCAGGATCGAGGGCGTGCCGCTGGTCTTGCCGTTCACGCCCGGGACCTTCTTGTGCTTGATGATCGCGATGGCCGCGGCCGCTGCGGCGTTGGCCTCCGTGCGCACCGACTTGTAGACGGTTCCGGTCTGCCAGCCGGCGAGGATGAACTGGACGCCGGTGGGCGTCGCGTCCTGGCCGGTCAGCGGGATCGGCTTGAGGCCGTGCGCCTTCAGCGAGGCGATCACGGCGCCCGCGAGACCGTCGTTGGCGGCGATCTCCGCGTCGATGTGGTTTCCGTTACGGGCGAGCATCTGGTCGAAGATCTGGCGACCCTTGATCGGATCCCAGTCGGTGTACTGATCGTCGCCCTGGGCCTTCTTGAACGTGCCGTTGTTGTAGAGCGGGTTCAGCACCGAGTTGTAGCCCTGCCTGAACAGCTTGGCGTTGTTGTCGGTGATGCCGCCGTTCAGCCGGCCGACGACCGGGTGCTTGCTGTACTTCCCGTTCGCCTTCAGCGCCGCGACGAGACCGGTGCCCATCAGGCGTCCGACCGTCGGGTTGTTGAACGAGACGTAGTAGGCGGCCTTGCTGCCCACGACCAGGCGGTCGTAGTCGATCACCTTGGCCCCCGCCTTGACGGCGAGGTTCGTGATCGCGGTACCGGATGCAGCGTTCAGCTGGTCGAGCAGGATCACCTTCGCACCCTGTGCGAGGCACTGCTGCGCCTGCGACTTCTGCTTCTGCGAGTCGCCGAGCGCGTTCAGCACCTGCGCGGGCACGCCGGCCTTCTTGAAGGCGGCCTTCAGGTACGGAGCGTCGAACAGCGTGTAGCGCGTCGAGGACTTCGTGTCCGGCAGCAACGCGCACGCCTTAATGCTGGCGCTCGACGATGCCTTGCCATTCCCGTGGCCGGACGCTGCTGCGACGAGCAGCAACGCGCCGAGCACGGCAAGGGCAACGAGCGGCGCCGACCGCTTCGCGAGGTTCTTCATTACCTCTCCTTTCGTGGACCGCGCTCGGGGGCACGAGTACGGGGGCCCTGAACGTTATGGACGCGGTGCCACGCTCGTCAACTACGACCGGTCGCGAGCAGCGGCCGGGACGCCACGCGAGGGCGCCCCGGCCGCGGAGATTTGGCTCAGTTGCAGTACTGCGCGTACTGCCCCGTGCAGACCTCGCTCTTCTTCAGGAAGCCATCGTCGAAGAGCAGCTTGTAGTTCTTCTTCGTGATCCAGACCGGCGTCAGCAGGATCGACTTCGTGCCGGAGACGTTGCCGTTGACACCTTGCACCGGGTTGCCCTTGACGATCGCGATCGCGGCCTTCGCTGCTGCATCGGCCTCCTTCTTGACCGACTTGTAGACCGTGCCCGACTGCCAGCCGGCGAGGATGAACTGGACGCCGGTCGGCGTCGCGTCCTGGCCGGTCAGCGGGATCGGCTTCAGCCCGTGGGCCTTCAGCGAGGCGATCACGGCGCCGGCGAGCCCGTCGTTAGCGGCGATCGAGCCCTTGATGTCGTTGTTGTTCCGCGCCAGCATCTGGTCGAAGATCTGGCGGCCCTTGATCGGGTCCCAGTCCGTGAACTGGTCGCCGGCCTTCGCCTTGACGAGGGTGCCGTTCGCGTAGAGCGGGTTCAGCACCGAGTCGTAGCCCTGCTTGAACAGCTTGGCGTTGTTGTCCGTGATGCCGCCGTTCAGCTCCGAGATGACCGGCTTCTGCGTGTAGGCCCCGTTGGCCTTGAGGGCGTCGACGAGGCCCTTGCCCTGGAGCTTGCCGACCCCGACGTTGTCGAAGGAGACGTAGTAGGCGGCCTTGCTGCCGACCACGAGGCGGTCGTAGTCGATCACCTTCGCGCCCTGCTGGACGGCGAGGTTCGTGATCGCGTTCCCCGAGGCCGCGTTCAGCTGGTCGAGCAGGATCACCTTCGCGCCCTTGGCGAGACACTGCTGCGCCTGCGACTTCTGCTTCTGCGAGTCGCCGAGCGCGTTCAGCACCTGGGCCGAGACGTTCGCGTT
>Ga0207706_10003195_pt1 | contig 15728 bp, 10 predicted proteins | sample KBSC53metaG_FD_184318 | JGI IMG/M metagenome (GOLD analysis project Ga0207706, IMG submission 184318) | Corn rhizosphere microbial communities from Kellogg Biological Station, Michigan, USA - KBS C5-3 metaG (SPAdes) (version 2) | ecosystem: Host-associated > Plants > Roots > Rhizosphere > Soil ... | reverse complement strand
AAAACAGAAAGATTTTTGAACCACGTAACAATAGAGGTTAAATTTAATTGCAGGGAATTTTGATTTGTTATTGTAATCCAGCCTCCGATTATTATTGCGATGATGGAAATGCAGATAAAAGCAAACAATATTTTTTTAAACTTGTCTTTATTTTTATTCTTTAACACATCATCAAGAGCCCAACCACTCAAAATAAGCATACTCAAAATAAAATAAACTCTAAACTCTCCATTGCTTCTTATTAAACTCATTCCGGGCAAGTGTATGTACAGCAACGATTTTGTATTTCCCTGGAACGAAAGTAACAACAGGAATAAACCGCCAAATAAAATTGGATACTTTAGTTTATGCTGAATGTATAGTATCGAGAAGATAAAAAAAGATAAAAGCGTTATTCCGACATACATATTGTTCCATGCAATATCAGTCTTATAAAATTCTTCATGCACCATAGATGCAAGCGGCCACAAAAGAGAAATTAAAGAACGAATTGTTATGCCACCGTGTGAAATAAAATCTGATGTAACATTTTCTTTAGCCTGATAAAAATTATTAGAAATCTGATAAAGAGAAACAAGGTATGGTAAACATAGGATTACGGTGAAGAGAAAGCTAATAAGAAGTAAGAACAAACTTCTTTTTATGTTTTCTCTTGAACGCAATTCTTTGGTAGTTATCACAGAAATTAAAAAAAACACTAAAAAGAAATAACATGCAGAAATCGGGAAGCCTGGGTAACCGGAATTTATAAAGAAAAAAAGACTGACTGCGAGATACAATGAATCAATAAGATTTTTTGAGTACAGCGTTTTAAAAAAATACAGCAACGCATAAGGCAGGAACGCTGCTTCCAGTAAATTGTTAGGATGTTGTAAATGGTTGGCATAATAACCGCAGCAGATATATATTGCGGCTAAAATCAACGATGTGTTTTTGGAAATTTTAAGCCATCCGCACAATTTAAATATGCCGATAGCTGCAATTGGAATGTGAACCCACACAAAGAGTGTGAATATGTAATAATTTTTTCCAAGCAAAGCAAATAACCAAAATATCGGGTTCCAAAAAGGAGTGCCGGGATCGGCATGCAATGGAAACCCTGAATTAATATTATAATTCCACCATGGAATTTCTCCTTTGGATAAGTGATCGCTGAAATAATAGAATATTGGATAAGTAACCATTCTTGCATCATTGGTAAGGCTCACTAATCCGGAAAGTATGGGGAGATAGGCAAGAATTACAAAAATCAGCAGAATCAGAATATGTTTATTTTTTGAGAAGAACAAGAGGTTTTAATTTAGGTTGGCAAAATAAAATTTTCAATTAACTGATACAAAGAAGTAAGGAATTACTTTCTAACACTTCTTTATTAATCAAGTTGATACTTTTGTTCAATGAAGCAACTGGAAAAAATTTGTTTTGCGATTTTTATTCTCCTTATTTTTTCTTCCTGCGAAAAAACAATTAAACTTAAAGTTCAGGATCAACCTGCCAAGCTTGTTGTTGATGCAAGCATCGAGAACAATCAATTTCCTGTTGTTGCTCTATCAACATCATTAAATTATTTCAGTACTATTTCGGCAGAAGAACTTGCAAACTCTTTTGTGCACGATGCATTGATCACAATAAGTAACGGAACTAAAACTTCACAATTAAAAGAATATTCTTATAAAGACACAAGCGGTTTCACTTTGTATTATTATACTATTGATTCTTCCCATCTTTCTTCAGCAATTATTGGTGAGCTTAACAAACAATATCAGCTAAACATAAAAACAAAAGACGGGCAGGAATATACCGCAACAACAACTATTCCTGCGCTAACAAAAACATGCGATTCCATTTGGTGGAAGCAAGCTCCAAACACTGATGACACAAGCCTTTGCATTATGTTTGGTAGGTTCACAGATCCGCCCGGTTTTGGAAATTATATCCGGTATTTTACACGAATTAACAACGGTCGTTTTTTGCCTGGTTTAAACTCTGTCTTCGATGATCAGTTCGTTGATGGCACAACATATACACTTGAGTTCGACATGGGCTGGGATAAAAGCAATCCTGAAAAACCTACAGCAGAAAATGGTTACGGCTATGCGCATCGCGCCGATACGGTTACACTTAAATATTGCAACATTGATCAGGCAACTTATACATTTTGGAATACATGGGAGTTTGCATGGGCCAGTTACGGTAATCCCTTTGCTTCGCCCGTTAAAGTTATGGGTAATGTCAGCAACGGAGCGCTCGGTGCTTTCAGCGGTTACGCGGCACAAAATAAAACCATTATTATCCCCAAGTAATGCAGGCAAAAACTGAACCTGCAATTTGAATCGCAAGGCTGCCTATTTTTGCACGTCTTAAGGTATGTTGATAAAAAATTTTTTGTGACCGGCAGTAGTAATTCATGGTATCGCCTGTTGTGTCACTCACTTCAACGTTCTGAACGTTATTCGGCAGACGCGAAGTATTGAACGCAGATCATCAGGATAGTTAAGATATGAAGGATAATAGAATGTAAGGATAAAAATCATTACCAATCATGACAATCTGCTTAATCTGCGTTCTAAAAAATTTGTATAATTCAAGATTTTAAATTTATAAGTTTTGGAAAAGGTACATTGTTTAATTATAGGTTCCGGCCCTGCAGGATATACTGCAGCAATTTATGCGGCAAGAGCAAATTTGAAACCTGTATTGTACCAGGGCATACAACCTGGTGGACAGTTAACTATTACAACTGAAGTAGAAAACTATCCCGGTTATCCCGATGGCATTCAGGGTCCTGAGATGATGGTGCATTTTGAAAAACAGGCAGCACGCATGGGTACCGGCATTCGTTATGGAATAGCAACTGCCGTTGACTTTAAGGGACCTGTTCATAAAGTACAAATAGATGAAGAAAAATGGATTGAGGCGGATGCAGTAATTATTTCAACAGGCGCATCTGCAAAATGGCTCGGTCTTGAAAGCGAACAAAGATTAAACGGATATGGTGTGAGTGCTTGTGCAGTGTGCGACGGATTTTTCTTTCGCGGTAAAGAAGTTGCGATTGTGGGTGGCGGAGATACTGCTGCAGAGGAAGCGTTGTATCTTTCAAAGCTCGCATCCAACGTTCACCTGATCGTTCGTAAAGATGATCATGGTATGAGGGCAAGTAAAATAATGCAGGACAGAGTAAGAAACACAGCTAATATTAAACTATACTGGAATTCTGAAACACTGGAAGTGCTTGGTGAAAATAAAGTGAACGGCTTACGCATAAAAAATAATAAAACAGGAGAGGAACAAACAGTTGATGTAAGTGCTTTTTTTGTTGCCATCGGTCATCAGCCAAACAGTGAAATATTTAAAGGCTGGATTGATATGGATGAGGCTGGTTACATAAAAACAATTCCCGGTTCATCAAGAACAAATATTGAAGGTGTGTTTGCTGCTGGAGATGTGCAGGATAAAATTTACCGCCAGGCTGTAACTGCGGCGGGCAGCGGTTGTATGGCTGCACTTGATGCGGAAAGGTATTTAAGTGCAAAAGGCATTGTGTAGAAAATATTTTGTGAGTTATTTTTTTAAGCAGTTGTGAAATTCATGACTGCTTTATTTTTTGAAGTGCTCAACAAGGTTTTACAGTACAAGTGTGCGACGCAACCATAGATGCACGAAGAACTTTTGCTGGGTACATAAATAAACAGAGCAATGAAAAAAATTCATTGCCCTCTTTCAAAACAAACTATTTTATTGCACAATGAGTTTTGCGTTCCTGATTCCTTGCGGAGTGACCATTGAAACTACATACATTCCCGGTGTTAATCCCGTTGTGTTTAAATGAATGGAATGATCACCTTGCACCATATCGCTGTTCAGCAATGCTTTAATTTCTTTCCCGCTCATATCAAACACTTTTAAATTTACATGCGAAGTATTTGCCAGCGAAATATGAATTGTAGTTTGACCTTTTGCGGGATTTGGATATATATCAAGTTCATTTATTGCGACAATAGTTAAATCGCTTTGTTCTGTGTTATCGTTTGAAGTGATTTCATTTTCAAACGCTGTTGTTTTAGTAAATGTAGTTGCATCTGAACTAATACCATTTGCGACTACTACCAGAGAATAAGTGCCTGTTGGTAATGCTGACGGCAGTGTGAATTTTGCTGTGTCGGGTGCGCTGCCTGTTTTTACTGATGTTCTGTTCCAGTTAAAAGTTCTTGCATAATAAACATTCGAACCGGAAGTTAAACGAACAAGCGGGTAGTTAGTGTTCATTTGCCAGTCATCGCCATACGATGCACCTTCTGAAATTCCGTTAAACCTGGTGCCGGTAATTGTATATGTGCTTCCGTTTTTAGTGATCTTTTTTATTGTCGGTTTTCCTGCAAGCAAAGGTGTTCCTTTAGGAGTGTAGATATAATATTGCTTTGAACTTTGTAAGCAAAAAAGTACGTTGCCATCAGGCAGGTCAAGCATGTTTGTAACATAACATGATGCGTTTGAAGTAAGACCTCCCGTGGGTGCATTCACTCGTACGAAAGAATTTAGCTTGTAATTAAATTCATAATAAGATGTGGGAGATGGGAAATGATTTCCTGAAGTTGGGATAGGAGAAACAGCACAAAGAATTTTTCCGTTTACCATCATTGCTGCGGCGGCATCCGGAGCGCCTTGCTTATTTGGAATATCGGGAGCGGCAACCCATGTACCCGGGGTAGTATTTCCTGATGGTGTATAATATGCAGTATGCCCTGTTGAACCAAGAAAAAAACCCCGGCCATCAGGCAAAAGAAATGCTGCACCCGTTTCAAGCCCGTAAGGATCATACAAAGCAACAGGCACGTTACCATCCTTCACCCATGTATTTAATGTTGGAATATATCTTTCTGAACTGGTAGTATTTCTATCAACAAACAGAATACTATTATCCGGTAATTTTAACCATACAGATTCATTGTGAATACCAAGGCAAGAAGGACCTGCTATATATGTATTAGTTACAGGATTGTAAATATTAGTGCCTCTCAAAGTGCCTGTTACCAAAGCTTGCAACACACGGCCATCCGGTAAAATTTCTGAATTTGCATCACTCACAAAACCACTGGGAGAAGGGGTATTTGTCCACTTGTTTGTAAGTGGATTATAAACTTCACCCGCACTGCCACCTGTTCCGTATTCCCCACCTGCTACATATACACGTCCGTCCTTAAGCACTTGCGATGAAAAATATAAGCGTGTCTTGTGCATAGGTGTTATCGTTTGCGACCATGAGCCGTTTAAATAACTCCCATGAATATCCGGTGTAAGTTTGTTCCACACGTTTCCAATACCATCGGTCCCACCGGAAAAAGTTTTTGCCATTACAGTGCCATCGGATAAAAGAATCATAACACCGCCGTTGTCATCAGGAGCAAGGTTTGTAAGGGGTGTCCATGTACCCTGCGCATAAATTTGATCTTTTGCTGAAATAAGTAGAATTACAAACAGCAGAAGAAAGTTGAATAATTTTTTACTGCTAATTAAACGGCAGGTTCTATTTTCTCCGGAGCAGTGCAGTCTTGGTAGATGTTGTTTCATAATTTTTTGCTTTTAGAAGTTTTTAATAACACATGTTGCATTAAACTGTAAGGAGCAGTCTGTAAAGATTGTTTTCAAGTAAAAAGTTTTTAGCTTATCGAAATTGTTTTGGTTTTATCATTGAAGTTTCGGGCAATGGGTGCTATCATTTATTTAGCTAATGAAAAGTATAAATTAAAATTGATGAAAACAAATTTATTGGAACCGGGCTTTATCTATGTTATTGAACTTCCATTGTCAAAGGACTTCATCGGAGCATCGCACTCTTCATCTGAAGGTAAACCTACTGAGCAAAGACGAACCCGATAGGTACAGTAAATAACATAGGCAACACATAGGGAAAAAACTATGTGGGACTCTATGTGACTATGTTTCTATGTGGTTCCAAAAACCCTTCATATGCCTTGCTAAGATTGTTTTTCATCAGCGCTGACGTTTGAATAAGGAGTTAAAAACTATGGGCTACAAAAGAACAAGCTCGTAGCTCATAGCTCGCAGCTTGTTGAAATATGTTTAGAACGTATAAGTGTGCGACGCAAGGAACGATGCCACGAAGAACAAAAAGTTTGGCTCATAAAAAAAATATCAATGCTTTAAGGCATGCTTTTTTATCAATCCTCCTTTTATATCTTTTACACTGCTCATTACAACAAATGCCTTGCTATCTATTTTTTCAAGCTCAGCGTTTAATTTACTTAATTCCAATCTGGTAATGACGGTATAAATAATATCTATCTCGGCCTTTTCGCCGGTTTTACCATGACCGCCTTTGCCCTGATAAATTGTTACGCCGCGACCCATATCATTCACTATCATCCTACTTATTTCTTCAAAGCGCGGCGAAATAATTGTTACGCCGGTATATTCTTCTATGCCTTCAATCACAAAGTCAAGTGTTTTGGAAGCTGCGAGATAAGTGATCATCGAATACAATGCGGCTTCTATTGAAAGGAGATACGCAGCAAAAGAAAAAATGATGATGTTTACAATGATAATAACATCGCCAATAGTAGTGGATAGTTTGCGGCTCAGAAAAATTGCAAGCACTTCTGTGCCATCGATAACAGCGCCGCCTCTTACACTAAGACCAATGCCTGCACCGAGAAAGAAACCGCCGAAAACTGCCACAAGCAATTTGTCGTGTGTTATTTCGGGCAAATGAATAAGGGCAACACAAAGAGCAAGTGTAATAATAGCTATCGCAGTTTTTATTGCAAATGTTTTGTTTACTACCCGGAACGCTAAAAAAATAAAAGGCAGGTTAATAAGAATAAGTAAATAATATATGGGGATTGATGTTATCTCTGCTGTTAATAGTGAAATGCCGGTTGCGCCGCCATCAATAAATTTGTTGGGCAAAAGAAAACTTTCAAGACCAAAAGCCGCTGATGCAACACCTGAAGCGATAAGAAAGATTTCTTTTATAGCATTGGAGACACCTATTCTTAGCCTGCGAAAAGCTTTTGCAAACTGAAAGGAAGAATATTCCTTGGTTTGCTTTGGAAGAATTGAATGTATGATGATCTGTCTCCAGAATGGATTCATGACGAGTGTTTTAGGTTTCAACTGAGCATTTACCGGTGCGATGAAGATAAAAAAAATCATCAGCAATTGGTGGGAGAGCATTTGCTAAAAACAGGACAGTTCAAATCAATTTCTCCATTTTATAATTTATCAACTCAACATCTTTTATTTTTACTGTTTGTTGTTGAACGGTTTTGAAACCATGCTTTTCAAAGAAAGGTTTTGCAGTGATGCTTGCGTCTGTTTGAAGTTTTGAAATGTTTAATTCATTTGCTGTATTAAATATCTCTTGTAGTAATAGTGTTGCGACACCCCTGTGTTGAAAATTTTTATGAACATATAAAAGATCGAGGTAACCTGCCTTATCAAGTGAAGCAAAGCCTGTTATTTTTTTATCATCACTTTCTGCAACAAAAAAATGTTGTTCATTAATTCGTCTCAGTAAATTTTCTGTTCTGTCTGCTGTAGAAGCCCATGCTTTTATTTGCTCTTCGTTATAATCTTTTGAGTTGATTGTTGTAATAGTTTCATAATACAGTTCGCTCAACTCATTGATATCTTCTGCTGTTGCTTTGCGGATTTCCATAACTGTTTTTTAACTCACGTTTGTCGTTTCTTCGAAGAAGTCTTTTTGAACACGCTTCACGATTCAGATACCCACATGCAGCAAATATTTTTCTTTAAAATATTCTTCTTCAAAAATTTCTTCTATCGATATCATGCGGGGACGTAAACCGCTGTCATGAATTTCCTGTGCAAGATCACCGCCTTTTAAACAGATAAGTCCGTTATGAAATTCCCGTGTGTTACCTTTTTTTAAAAGAGGCTTGCTCCACTTCCACAAATCTTTTAAAGAGGCCACAGCACGCGATACAACAAAATCAAATTTTCTGTTTTTTATTTCTTCTGCACGGATGTGTTGTATTGTTACATTTTTTAAACCGATTGTATTTGCAACACCTTCCACAACTTTTAATTTTTTTGCAATGCTGTCAACCAAATGAAATTGTACTTCAGGAAAATAAATGGCAAGCGGTATTCCCGGAAAGCCGCCGCCGGTGCCGATATCAATAATGTTTGTGCCTGCATCAAAATTTATAACAGCAGCAATGCTTAGAGAATGCAACACGTGTTTTTCATAAAGGCTATCAATATCTTTTCTTGAGATAACATTTATTTTGCTGTTCCAGTCTTTATACAATGCGTCAAGCGCTTCGAATTGTTTTAGCTGCGTTTCAGTGAAATCAGAGAAATATTTTAGAATGATTTTCATTTGATCTTAAAGCAGGCGAAGATATAAAACCATAAAGGCACAAAGATGTATAAATCTTCACTACCCGGCGCTCTTTGCGTCTTCCTTGCGTTATCTGCGTCCTAAAAATCAGCGACGCAAAGAACACAAAGTAGCGCAGAGTTCGCAAAGGAATTTTACTTGTATAGACAGCGTATTTCGCAAGTTCACACCTGGCATCAAAAAAATTCTACTTCCACTCTTTTGCGGGTCTTCTCCATAATGCCGGAGTAAATAAAAAAAAATAAAAACTCATCCAGATATCGAGAAAAATAAAGTAAGGAAAAAGATCTGCTTCATTTAATTTTTTCATGCTTTTAAACCAGACAATTCCCAGTACGATCATGCGTAATGCAAACAATGCAAGTGCGAGCCACCAGTTATAAAATAATATCGCAGCTAATGTGAAAGGATATAATAATACTTGTGCGAGCGAATACAAACCGAGCAAAAATTTGTGTTTGGCTTTGTAATATTTTGATGTTGTATAGTGACGGAATTTTTGTTTTTGCCAAATGCTCCATGTTGGCGCTGCTTCGCTTAAAGTATGTGCATCTTTTTCAATCACGATCGCTGTGTTGCGTTTGTTTGCGACCATATTGATGAAGAGATCATCATCACCGCCGGGAATATGATTGATAGCAGAAAAACCTTTATTGTTAAAGAAAAGTTCTTTCTTGTATGAAAGATTTCTTCCCACACCCATATAGGGCACGCCTGCTAATGCAAATGATAAATATTGCAGCGCCGAATGAAATGTTTCAAAACGGATGAGTTTATTAAGCATGCCCGGCTTCTTATGAAAAGTGCCATAACCAAGCACGATTTGTTTTTCATCATAATAACCATCCTGCATTTTTTGAATCCACAATTCGCTTGCAGGAACGCAATCTGCATCAGTAAGCAACACCACTTCATACTTCGCGGATTTGATACCCATGGATAAAGGGAACTTTTTACCGGGGATCATTTTCGCTTCCTGCTTTAACGGAATCGGATTTAAATTCTTGAACATCTTTCTGAATTCATCCAGCAGGTATTTTGTTTCATCAGTAGAATTATCATTCACTACAATCACTTCATGTGTTGTCTTATATTTTTGCACCAGAATGCCGGGTAGATTATGTGCAATATTATGTGCCTCATCCCTCGCACAAATGATTACGGATACAGGGTATTCCTGTGAAGATTTCTTCACAGGTGGTTGATAAAATGCAAGTCTCCTGAAAAAGTACAGGTAGTAAAACAGTTGAATCGCCAGTACCGCACAAAAACAAAAGAATATAGTTAGTTTCCAAAAGTCGGGCAGATGCAATAACTCCATAAAAACAAAAATACTTAACTGTGGCAGAAAACACGTGGTGTTATCCGAAGATTATCCACATTTGATTGCAGATTTTCAATTACTTTTTTATTTCCGTTTGAAATTTTAATTCGGCAAAATTTCTCAAGCTTTTTTCAGCACTTTTTAAACATTTGTTCACTACTTCTCCACACGAAAAATATCATCTTTCGTTTTTTTATCGTTTTAAATTATGTTCGCATACGATAAGTTATGAGATTAAAATCATTAGAGATAAAAGGGTTTAAAAGTTTCGCCGATAAAACGGTGGTAAATTTTGATGAAGGCATCACCGGAATTATAGGTCCGAACGGTTGCGGAAAAAGCAATATCATTGATTCAATTCGTTGGGTGATCGGTGAACAAAAAATTTCTGCACTTCGCAGTGAAAATCTTGAAGCCCTTGTTTTCAATGGCAGCAAAACCCGCAGTGCGAGTGGTTTAGCGGAAGTGAGTCTTACATTTGAGAATACACGAAATCTTTTGCCGACAGAATTTAGCACGGTAACTATTACGCGCCGTTTTTTTAAAAATGGTGAAAGCGAATACAGGTTGAACGATGTCCAATGCCGCCTGAAAGATATTCATAATCTTTTTATGGATACAGGTGTTTCAACCGACAGTTATGCGATCATTGAATTGGGAATGGTGGATGATATTATTAAAGATAAAGAGAACAGTCGCCGCAGAATGTTAGAGCAAGCTGCGGGCATTACTATTTATAAAACACGCAAGAAAGAAGCGAAGAATAAACTCGATGCAACAGAACAGGATTTAAATAGAATTGAAGATTTGCTGTTTGAAATAAACAACCAATTAAAAACTTTAGAAAGCCAGGCGAAGAAAGCAGAGAAATATCATGAGATAAAAAAAGATTTCAGAGAAGTTTCAATTGAGCTTGCAAAAGCCGCACTGGAAGGATTTAATATTACTTATAAAGAACTGAACGAACAACAGGAAACAGAAACAAATAAAAGGATTGAATTAGAAGCGGAGATCGCAACGGAAGAAGCTGCGATCGAAGAGGAAAAAGTTGGATTTATTGAAAAGGAAAGAGCGCTTCAAAGCATGCAGCATGAATTTAACATGTTGATGCAGGATTTAAAAGGTAAAGAGAATGATAAAAATCTTGCTACACAAAAGGTGCACTATTTAAAAGAAAAAGAAAATAGTTTAAAAACATTTTTATCCAAAGCAGAGGGACAATTAAAAGGCATTACAGAATCAATTGAGTTTAGTGAGCAACAGGTATCTGAAGAAGAAGTTAAGCTGCGGGAAATGCAACAACGTTTGGATATTGTAAAATCTGAATCTGAATCAAAACGAAAATGGTTTGATGAAAAGAGAAATGAAGTAGATAGTTTGCGGAGCAATTATCAAAGAATTCAACGTTTGCATTTTGAAGCAGAAAAGAAAGTAGCTGTTGCAGATACATCTATTCAAAATCTGCAAAGAGCGCAAACGCAATTGACTGATGAAAAAGAAAATCGCAGAGCGCACATTCTTCAACTTGATAGAGAATTAAAAGAAAAAGAAGAATTGCTTGAAAGCAAAAGAACAGATCTTCAGCAATTGCAGGAACATCACGAAAGAACAAAAGAGCAGATACTTGAAACGCAGAGTCAGCTTGAAGTTTTGCGAAATGAACTTGCAGAAGAAACCCGCAAGCTGGATTCAAAAAAGAATGAACATGATCTTCTGAAAAGTCTTATTGATTCGATGGAGGGTTATCCTGAGAGTGTAAAATTTTTGCACAATAATCCAAACTGGAATCATACTGCGCCAATTTTATCTGATATTATTTACGTAAAAGAAGAGTATCGAACGGCAGTTGAAAATGTGCTGGAGCCTTACTTAAACTATTACGTTGTAAACAATATTCACGAAGGCTTGCAAGCAGTTCATTTGCTTGATGAAAATAAAAAAGGCAAAGCAAATTTTTTCATTCTTGATAAAATAAATGAAGGTTCAGTTGATGTACATCAACCTGCGAATACAATTCCTGCATTGGATGTGATTGAAGTTGATGATCAGTACAGCAAACTTGCTGCGCATCTTTTAGGCAACGTATTTATTGCAGAAAATGAAGAAGCAATTGAAAACAGTAACGGTGCAATTGTTCTTGAAAAGACCGGTAAATACGTAAAAGGAAAATATACATTAACGGGTGGAAGTGTTGGTTTGTTTGAAGGTAAAAAAATTGGTCGTGCAAAGAATCTCGAAAAATTGCGTGATGAAATTGTTTTACAAGATGCAGTGGTAAATGCGTTGAAAGCTGAAATAAAACATAAGCACAATGAAGTGATTGGCTTTAATGAGCAGTTGAAAGAAAATGCGATCAAAGAAACGGAGAAAGAGATTAATCAGCTTATTAACCAGGTATTTGCTACAAAAAATAAAATTGAAAATCTGCAAGCTGCACAACACAATGCCACACAGCGTTTCGAAGATTTGCAACAACGCTTGCTTGACGCGAACGACGAAATTGCTTCTACACGTGAAGAGTTGATGCAACTGAACGAAGAATTAAATTCAACTTCCCTTCAAGTGAAAGAAGTGGAGCATGAATTTCAAGCGGCGGAACAAGATTATTCAAGTGTTTCTGCACAATACAATGAAACCAATCTTCAGTTAACAAGACAGCAAAGCAAGATCATCGCGATAAAACAGGAATTGCAGTTTAAGAAAAATCAATTGAATGATCTGCACAATCAAATTGAAATAAATACAAAACAATTATCTGAAGCTTCTGAAAATATTAGTGCAGGTGAACAAGCTTTGATAGAAAGCGAAGAGCATTTGATCGAATTAATGCACAAAAAAGAAGATGAAGAAAAGAAGCTGAATGAGGCGGACCAGGCATATTATAATCTTCGTAACGCTTTACAGGAAAAAGAAAGTGCATTGCGTTTGAAAGTGAAGACCAAAGAAATGACGGAGCATTTACTTGGTGAAATAAAAGATAAACTTAACGATCTTAAACTTCAGCTTGCAGGAATGAAAGAAAGACTGCATGTGGAATTTAAAGTTGAGTTGGACGAAATTCTTGACCAGCCGCGAACAACAAATACTTCGTTGGAAGATCTGCAAGCTACTTCAGACAGAATGCGCAAACGTTTAGAGAATATTGGCGAAGTAAATCCCACAGCTATTGAGGCTTTCCAGGAAATGAAAAAGCGTTATGAATTTATTCTCGAACAAAAGAATGATCTTGTTACCGCAAAAGAAAGTTTGCTGCAAACAATACAGGAAGTTGAAGCAACAGCCAATCAACAATTCCTTGATACTTTCAACAAGGTGCGCGATAATTTCCAGAAAGTTTTTAAAGCATTGTTCACGGAAGAAGATACAGCCGATCTTATTCTTGAAAACCCTGAAAACCTTGCTGAGACAGGCATTGACATTGTTGCAAAACCAAAGGGCAAACGTCCTTCTTCAATTACACAATTAAGCGGTGGCGAAAAAACATTGACGGCAACAGCTTTGTTGTTTGCAATTTATCTCATCAAACCGGCGCCATTCTGTATTCTTGATGAAGTGGATGCGCCGCTCGATGATGCGAACGTTGGCAAGTTCACACAAATGATAAAAAAGTTTAGCGCGAACTCTCAATTTATAATCGTTACACACAACAAAATGACAATGGGAACTGTCGATGTGATCTATGGAGTAACGATGCAGGAACCGGGTGTGAGTAAGCTTGTTCCGGTTGATTTCAGAAGCTTGAATTAAGAAGTTTCTAAACGCTTCTTTGAAAGGATAGTTAAAAAATTGAGCTGATCTTATACCAATTTTTCTGTAAAAATCTTAGCTTTACGGAAACCAAAATTATATGAAACAGATAACCCAACTCTTATTCTTCACCGTGCTTGCATTTACATTAAACGCACAGGTCGTCCACATGAGCACTTCGTACAAACAAACTTGTTATTGGAATGAGGGTACAAAAAAATTTGATGAATGCGGAGACAATACCGAATATGCCTCAATGTTCACTCTTAATTCTGATGAAAGCATTTTTACGCATGTTACCAACGATTTGAAATCGTCGTATTACGTATCAAAAAAACAGTATGATTCGGACTACGATGAATATGAATACGATGTTACAAGCGATGTAGGTAACAAGTACACTTTTTTTGTTGATCTGAAAAATAATCTTTTAAAGATTATGTCTTTCAAAGAATCAAGTCCAAGTGACTCGTATCTTATTTTGTTTACACTGAAAAATAGTTGGAAAGACTAACGCACATCAGTTAAGCGCATTTTATAAATTTCAGAACACACAGAAAATATTGCTGTGTGTTTTTTTATGTATCCTATAGTAGAAGCCTGTCTGCTACTTTTTGCATTTTTACTTACATTTGCCGCGTTTGAAATCTTATTTTTTTATAATAAATAGCTGAAATAATTAACGGCGCTGCATTTGAAGTTGCTGATAATTGTCCCGACCGCACAAGTGAGTGACACAACAGGCGATGCAATGAAACACCGGAGCCGGGGAATAAAAAATTAAAATCTAAAATTTGAAATCATAAATCATAAATATATTATGGCAGATATTTTTGAACGTCTTGTAAAAAATTACGGACCCATTGGAGAACATCGTGACAGAGCGCATGGGTATTTTACATTTCCAAAACTTGAAGGTGAAATTGGAAGCCTTATGAAATTTCGGGGCAAGGAAGTAATTGTGTGGAGTTTGAATAATTATTTGGGGTTGGCGAATCATCCTGAAATAAGAAAGGTAGATGCAGAAGCTGCGAAAGAATTTGGACTGGCTTTACCGATGGGTGCACGAATGATGAGCGGCAACAGTAATTATCATGAGCAATTGGAACATGAGCTCGCGGAGTTTGAACATAAAGAAGATGCGATCTTATTGAATTACGGATACCAGGGAATAATGAGTGCGATTGATACTTTGTGCGGACGACATGATGTTGTTGTGTATGATGCGGAGAGCCATGCATGTATTATTGATGGTTTACGTTTACACCCGGGACATAGATATGTTTACAAGCACAATGATGTGGAAGATTGTGAAAAGCAACTGGAGCGTGCATCTGCGCTGATCGAAAAGCAGGGGAGAGGTGGCATTCTCGTAATTACCGAAGGAGTGTTTGGTATGGCCGGAGACCAGGGAAAATTAAAAGAGATATGTGATCTTAAAAAGAAATATCAATTCCGTTTGCTCGTGGATGATGCGCACGGTTTTGGAACGCTCGGTAAAACAGGTGCAGGTGCAGGTGAAGCACAAGGATGCCAGGACGAGATTGATCTTTACTTTTCAACGTTTGCAAAAAGCATGGCATCGATCGGAGCATTTATTGCAGGACCAAGAGTGATCGTTGATTATATTCGTTACAACATTCGTTCACAAATTTTTGCAAAGAGCTTGCCCATGCCGATTGTGATCGGCAATTTAAAACGTTTGGAGTTGTTGCGCACACAACCTGAATTGCGGGAAAAATTGTGGCATAATGCGTTGAGCCTTCAAAATGGTTTAAAGGAACGCGGTTTTGATATTGGTAAAACAGATTCAGTTGTTACGCCTGTGTATATGAAGGGGGGTGTTGAAGAAGCAAGTGCAATGGTAACAGATCTGCGTGAGAACTATCGTATCTTTTGTTCAATTGTTGTGTATCCGGTAATTCCGAAAGGGCATATTATTTATCGTTTGATTCCTACTGCTGCACATACTGATAAGGATATTGAACAAACATTAAAAGCATTCAGCGAAACAAAAGCGAAACTTGATAAGGGTGAATATAAAGTAGAAGCCATTCCCGATATGGCTGAAGCAAGATAGAGAAGAAAATACAAGAAACAAGATAAAGAAACAAGCCTTCTCGATATTGAGAAGGTTTTTTTTATAAGAAGTTTTATGAGCCGAACTTTTAGATTATGATGGCACCACTTGTTGCGTCGCACTCTTCCTCTGAAGATAAAAAATCAGCGAAGCTGATTTTCAATAAGAAGGAATGAGTTTAAGTTTTTTGG
>Ga0207706_10003190_pt1 | contig 15740 bp, 10 predicted proteins | sample KBSC53metaG_FD_184318 | JGI IMG/M metagenome (GOLD analysis project Ga0207706, IMG submission 184318) | Corn rhizosphere microbial communities from Kellogg Biological Station, Michigan, USA - KBS C5-3 metaG (SPAdes) (version 2) | ecosystem: Host-associated > Plants > Roots > Rhizosphere > Soil ... | reverse complement strand
TAAGGCTGAATCAATAACCGGTAATTGTTTACCCTCATAATGCCCCAGATAGATATACTGATTTTTAAATGGCTTAAAGGCCACCCTGATCTCATACCCTGGCTTTTGAGCGTTGGAACAAATGGAAATGAATAAAGCAGATAATAGTACAACTCGTTTCATGAGGCTTGAATAAGCGACAAAGATATTTAAGATATTCAAAGGTTTTTAGTAAACGTAACAGGCTTAAGGTTATTTTATAGGGTAAGGGGTTTTATAGGTTTCAAATGATCTGTGCTACGACTTTGCGGCTTTTGGTTGATCAAAAGATGTTATAAGTCAAAAAATCGTTGCAATCAACCCACGAAACTTTGGAACGTTTGAACTTCTGAAACTTTAGCTTTGCGCCGTGAGAAAGAGAAAAAACATAATATTGGAAAGGATCATGGTCAACGACTATGCCGCTGAAGGAAAATCCCTCGCGAAAGTGGACGGTAAGGTGATTTTTATTGAAAGCACGGTTCCCGGTGATGTGGTTGATGTAAAGCTTTTCAAGAACAAGAAAGACTGGGCGGAGGGCTATCCTCTCCGGTTTCACGAATATTCAAGGGAACGGGTGGACCCATTTTGCTCTCATTTCGGCGTTTGTGGCGGATGCCAGTGGCAAATGCTGCCTTACAAAAAACAGCTGGAGTACAAACAAAAGCAGGTTGAGGATAATTTAAAACGCATCGGCAAAGTTGAGCTGCCGCCATTAATGCCTATTGTTGGGGCTGAACAGGATAAATTTTACAGAAATAAACTGGAATATACTTTCAGCAACAGGCGTTTTCTTTTGGAATCCGAGTTAAAAGATCTCTCCATTTCTTCGGAGGAAAATGTCGCCGGTTTTCATGCCAAAGGAATTTTTGACAAGGTCATTGACATTAAAAACTGTTACCTGCAGGACGAGCCAACCAATGCCGTTCGTCTTGCCGTAAAAGAGTTTGCAAAGTCAAACGGCTATTCTTTTTACGATATAAAAAATCACCAGGGTTTTTTGCGGACCATGCAATTGCGCATTTGCACAACGGGTGAAGTAATGGTGAACATCGTATTTGGCCAGGAAGACAAAGAAAAAATAAAACGCCTGCTTGATTTTGTTTTGGAAAAGTTCCCTGGCATTACAACCTTGTTATATACCATCAATCTAAAATGGAATGATAGTTTAAATGACCTTGAACCGGTAGCTTATCATGGCAAGGGTTATGTGATCGAAAGGTTAGAAGACTTTGAATTCAAAATTGGTCCCACTTCTTTTTTTCAAACCAATACAAGACAGGGTGAGCAATTATATAAAGTAGCCAGGGAATTTGCAGAGCTAGGTGGCAACGAAACAGTATATGATCTGTACTGCGGTACAGGAAGCATCGGAATTTTTTTAAGCAAAAAAGCAAAAAAAATTATTGGTGTTGAAATGATCGAAGCCGCGGTGAAGGATGCAAAGGAAAATGCGGCCTTGAACAAACTGTCGCTATCCACGGAATTTTACTCTGGTGATGTGATCGATATCTGCACGGATGATTTTTTTGCGCAGCATGGTAAACCGGATGTCATTGTCACTGATCCTCCGCGGGCAGGCATGCATGAGAAGCTGGTAAAAAAAATTCTGGATATAGCAGCACCAATAGTAGTATACGTCAGTTGTAACCCGGCTACGCAGGCCAGAGACCTGCGTCAGCTTGATGAAAAATATGCCGTGACAAAAATTCAACCAGTGGATATGTTCCCGCACACGCACCATATTGAAAATGTGGTGCAGTTGAAGTTGAAATGATACAAGGAGTCATGCCACGGTTTGACAGTACTTTGCCCGTGTTTGTATCTATATAACCGTGGCATGACTTGCGCCGATCAAAATAATTAAGAATTAAAACACAATTCCAAATCTGAATCCCATGCCAGAATAAGGTCTGATCTCCTTAGTACTATTTGCTGAAGAGGGAGAATAGTGTTCCTCGGCAAATGTTCCCCGAAAGTTTCTGAAAAAGACAAAAAGAGATGTGGTAATTAATACTTTTTTCGAAACAATGATCCTGTAAGCAGGACCGATGGAATAATACATACCGGCTGTGATTTTGGTGGAGAATTTTGACGTTGAATCACCAAACCCATATTTCTCCTTATAAAGTCCATGCCCAATTCTTCCGTCTATGCTTAATAACTGTCGCTTGTCAATAAACTGTTTAATATCTGCAAATAGAGTCCCGTAAAATTTTGAATTTCCTCCATACTCCGGTTGATCAGCAGCAAGTAAGATACCACCTCCCAATTTCGTAGATTTTTTCCATGATATCCTATAAATTGCTTCGCATCCTACTTGCTGTCTCCTGCTATAATAAGATCCCTTGTCCCAGGAGTTGAACAAATTTATTTCAGTTTCATTCTTCCCAATTTTTGGATTCGATTTTTTTTGCGAAAAAATTGTAGCCGTAAATAAAAGACTGAATAATAGAACAAAAATCTTTTGTAAGGTCAATAACCCCGAATACTTTTTTGTGCAGGAATAAAACAATAAAGCAGGAAGGCAGCAGGCAAGTTGAATTCTCATGGAATAAATAAAAATGCGGTCTAAGTTATAAAAATTTTAAAGAAACCAAACTCTTCCGACAATAACATCATAACTATTAACTTTACCGCATGAGCGACTTCAGATATTACAGGCCAAGCAATTTTCCACCCGTTGTTAAAAATCTCATTATTATCAATGTACTGGTTTTTATAGGACAGCTAACGATCGAACATCTTACCGAGAGATTAATGCTCTATCCTATCATGCCTGCTGGTTTTCGGAACTGGTTAACGGAGCAGAATGCGCTGGATGATTACCAGAAATTTCAACCCTACCAGATATTTACACACCTGTTCTCGCATTCACCAACGATGTTTGCACACATCCTGTTCAATATGTTTGCACTATGGATGTTTGGAAGGATATTGGAAAATGTATGGGGACCTAAACGCTTTTTATTTTTCTACCTGGCCAGTGGCGTCGGAGCAGCTGCACTGCATTTAGCTATGCAATATTTCAGGTGCGAACAGGTATGGCAGAGCATACAGGCAGGCAATCCCCCTTCTCCTGAAAAAATTCTGGGAGCCATATCCCCCGCGCTGGGCGCTTCGGGAGCTATCATGGGTTTGTTCGCGGCATTTGCGTTTTTATTTCCAAATACGGAATTGATCTTTTTATTTATTCCTTTTCCGATAAAAGCAAAGTGGATGGTTCTGATCATGGTTGGACTTGATCTTTTCGGCGGTTTCTCCAAAACGAGCGGTGACAACGTGGCTCATTTTGCTCACCTCGGCGGCGCTATTACTGGCTTTATTATTGTATTTATTTGGAACAAAACCAATCGCAAAACGTTATATTAATTTTGTGAGTGGTGCCGCGTCTTCGGCGACCGGAGAAATGGTGAGTGGTGATAGAACCCCCGCCCCGCATCCTCAACTTTTACAGACGCCAATTAAAAATTGACAACTCACAATTGACGACCATGAGTTATTACGAAAAAGAATACAAACGCCGTTTATCCCTTGGCCAGGACGGCAACGCTTTAGTGATGTTGATCGCAATTAACCTGGTCATTTTCGTTTTGTTTGCATTTGTAAAAGTCATTTATTATTTCAGCTATGATCAGCCCGCGGCCGATGCAAATTTTGGGAACGATATTTATAACAATCTCGCTTTGCCCGCCAGTCTTCATGAACTTGTAAGAAAACCATGGACACTGATCACCCACATGTTTTATCACTACAATGTGTGGCATATTATCAGTAACATGCTCTGGCTTTGGGCGTTTGGATATATTTTCCAGGACCTGACCGGCAGCCGAAAAATTATTCCCGTTTATATCTACGGAGCCTTGGCTGGTGCCATCGCTTTTATAGCGGCGTTCCATGTAATTCCCACTTTAAAGGACCATATTGATAATGCTAATGCGGTAGGAGCATCCGCCGGTATCATGGCCATAGCCATTGCAACGACGACGATCGCTCCGGGTTATAGAATTTTTCCCATGCTCAACGGTGGCATTCCGCTTTGGGTATTAACCATGATATTCCTGATCATTGACCTGGCCACTATACCAGGCGCCAATTCAGGCGGTCATATCGCTCATCTTGCGGGGGCTTTTGCAGGTTACCTGTTTATTTACACCCTGCGCAAAGGTTTTGACGGAAGTGAATGGATGAACAATTTCTACGATTGGTTCAATAACCTCTTTAATCCATCCAAACCCGCCAAAGGGAAAAAAATAAAAAAGGAACTATTTTATAAATCTAAAACACAGCCCTTCACAAAAACTCCTAATCTCACGCAGCAAAAAGTTGATGAAATACTTGATAAGATCAACCAGAAGGGCTACAGCCATTTAACAGAAGAGGAAAAAGAGTTATTGAAAAGAGCCAGTAAAGAAGACCTGTAGGATTCGTGAGTCGTGAATCGTGAGTCGTCAGTCGAAAAACCTGATATTTTACTGTTCACTCTCACGACTGACGTCTCACGACTCACGAATAAGCCGTTGTCGTTTTGCAAAACTTACAGCCTCAGCTTCATCAATCAAATATGTTCCGGTATTTTTGCTCAAATCGTTTTTCATTGAGCATAACCATTTCTACCCGGGATCTTGTAAAACGCTATCATAGCCGTACTGTAGTGAACCATGTGTCCATTGAAGTGAACCAGGGAGAGATCGTTGGATTGCTTGGTCCCAATGGAGCTGGGAAGACCACTACATTTTACCAGGTAGTGGGATTAATAAAACCGGATGAAGGCGATGTTTTTTTGAATGAGGAAAATATTACAGCCCTGCCGATGTATAAACGGGCCAGGATGGGCATAGGCTATTTACCCCAGGAAGCCTCTGTTTTCAGAAAGTTAAGCGTGGAAAACAATATCGCTGCTGTACTTGAAATGTCGGACCTTACTAAAGCAGAACAAAAAGAGAAACTGGAAACCCTTCTGGATGAATTCCGCCTTCATCATGTACGTAAAAGCAACGGGGACCTTTTAAGCGGGGGTGAAAGAAGAAGAACGGAAATTGCAAGAGCTCTTGCGGTTGACCCTAAATTCATTTTACTGGATGAGCCTTTCGCCGGCATCGATCCCATTGCAGTGGAAGATATTCAAGCCATCGTCGCTAAACTGAAATACAAAAACATAGGCATTCTTATTACCGATCATAATGTAACTGAAACGTTGTCTATTTGCGACAGAGCTTATTTACTGATCGAAGGAAAGATATTTAAGCAGGGAACGGCTGAAGAATTGGCTGAAGACGAACAGGTAAGAAAACTTTACCTGGGAAGGAATTTTGAATTGAAGCGAAAGGATTGGTTGCACGAAGAAGCCAAAAATCAAGTGGGTGTCAATCTCGAAAACATGATCGCTTCGGTAGAGAGCGCCCTTGCATGGAATGAAAAAATAATCGAAGCAAATACAGAAAGAGAAAGAAGTTTCGGGCACCAATATATTTCTGCCGATTCTACTATTGCAGATCTCGGATTAGATGACTACTCAAAATTCCTTTTTGAACTCAAGAAATCTTTGATCCAGTATGGAAAGCAAAACAAAAATGCCGAGATACTTAACCGTGCTGACAAATTTTTGACTGAAGACGGCGATATTAATACGGACTTAAATACAATTTTGCTTTTTCTGAAAAGCGAACAATAATAAGACACCCTGTTTTAAAACAAGAACCATATAAGACATACAAGACATTTAAGTTCCACTAATGATCATCTTGTATGCCTTAAATGACTTGTATGGTTAAACCAGCAAACAAGTAATTATAAGAATAGCGAGTTATATTTTGAAACCCATTTAGCAAACATCGCGCTTGACCAGCCGCAACAACTACTTCTCACTTTGCAGACTTTGCGCCCTTGCGTGAAATTTCTCAGACCTCTGCCGGCTGAAAGCATTTCTCTCTTGAAAATTTATAAACGGTGGCCGGTAAATGTCTTTTGTTGCTAACTTTAATACCCTTCAAACTTATGTTTATGAAAAAATTTCTATTCCAATCGGCTGTCGCCTTAATTATAACCTTACAACTTACTGCCCAACACAATCCATTATGGATGCGGTATCCTGCCATTTCACCGGATGGGAAAACGATCGTGTTTAGTTACAAAGGTGATCTGTATAAGGTGGCCAGCAGCGGTGGGGAAGCGATGCCACTTACCATCCATGAAGCGTATGATTACATGCCCGTTTTTAGTCGCGATGGTAAATGGCTTGCCTTTGCCAGTGACCGCTACGGAAATTTTGATGTGTATATAATGCCGGCTGGTGGTGGTGAAGCAAAACGACTCACATATCATTCTGCTACCGACCTGCCCTATGATTTTACACCCGACGGGAAATACGTGCTTTTTGGAACTACTCGTAACGAGGTTTATACCAGCGCAAGATTTCCCCAAAGAAATTTGTTTCAAAAATTGTACAAAGTGCCTATTGAAGGAGGCCGTTCTGTGATGTTCTTATCCGCAGGTTCTGAGTTTGCACGCTTTAACAGTAAAGGCGATAAAGTCATCTTCCAGGATCGCAAGGGCTACGAAGACGCATATCGAAAACATCATACTTCTTCAGTAACAAGAGACATTTGGGTGTATGACACAAAGAAAGATGAATACATACAGGTTTCATCATACGAAGGTGAGGACCGTGAACCCGTATGGGGCAATGATGATAACACATTCTATTATTTAAGTGAACGGGATGGCGGCGCTCAAAATATTTATAAAGGAACGATCGGCGGACAAAGCAGTGTGACAGAGCTCACCAAATTCAAAGATAACCCGGTTCGTTTTCTAAGCCGTGCGGGTGATGGAACATTTTGCTTTACCAACAACGGGGAGATCTATACCATGAAAGAAAATGGATCTCCTGAAAAAGTAGCTATCACCATTAACACAGACAGCAGAACCAATGATGAAAAAATTCTTCCGGTAAACACTGGTATTACGCAAACCGCACTCTCTCCCAATGGAAAAGAAATTGCATTCGTAGTAAGGGGAGAAGTTTTTGTTACTTCTGTTGAGGGTGGCCTTACCAAACGGATCACCAATACGCCGCAGCAGGAAAGATCGGTTGAGTTCAGTCCTGATGGCCGCTCTCTTTATTACGCATCCGAACGTGGAAACAGTTGGGATATTTATCGTGCCTATATTGAAAGAAAAGAAGAACCTTACTTCTATGCCTCAACCGTTGTAAAAGAAGAGCCATTGATAGCAACGGATGATGATGAATTTCAGCCGGACGTTTCACCAGATGGAAAAGAGATCGCTTATCTCGACGAGAGAAATGTTTTGAAAGTATATAACATTGCTTCAAAGAAAAGCCGCACTATTGTTCCAAAAGGAATTAATTTTTCTTATGCAGATGGTGATCAATATTACACATGGTCGCCGGATGGAAAGTGGCTTGCATTTGATTCCGATGAAGGGCGCTGGGGTTCCAGCGAAGTGGCCGTGATGAAAGCAGATGGTTCGGGTGAAAGAATGAATCTCACACAAAGTGGTTTTTTTGATGGTAGCGCTAAATGGGCATTTGGTGGTAAAGCCTTGTTGTGGACAACAGACCGTGATGGAAAAAAACCATTGGCCTTCCAGGGCGCAAGAGAAGTGGATATCTATGCCATGTTCTTTGACCAGGATGCTTTTGATCGTTTCAAACTTACCAAAGATGAATTTTCATTGCTGAAGGAAAAAGAAGACAAGGATAAAGAAGATGCAAAAAAAGACACAAGTATAAAGATCAGTCCTCCCAATAAGAACTGGGAACCCTTATTTACAGGAATTGAAAACCGCAAGATCCGCCTCACGATCAATTCCGGAAATATTTCCGATTATATTTTAAACAATGATGGAGACAAACTATTCTTTGCTGCAAAAATGGAAAAGGGTTATGACCTGTGGATGACAAATCCACGAACAAAAGAAACAAAGCTCGTGGCCAAATTAGACGGCGGACCGGCAGGCATGGATATTTCAAAAGATGGAAAGAGCTTGTTTGTTGTGAGTGATGGGAAAATTGTAAAAGTGGATGCGGAAAGCGGAAAAATAAATCCCGTAACAGTGAATGGTGAAATGGTTTTACAGGCTGCTGCTGAAAGAACTTATATATTCGATCATGCATGGAGACAGGTCAAAAAGAAATTCTTTGATCCAAAATTGCAGGGAGTAGACTGGGATAAGTATCACGAAACATACGCAAGGTTTCTTCCACACATCAATAATAATTACGACTTCCAGGAGTTCCTCAGTGAATTTTTAGGTGAGTTGAATGCATCTCATACGGGAGGTCGCTATGCAAGACCGCAGGAAAACACAGATGCTACTGCCAGCCTGGGTTTGTTGTATGATGAAATGTATGACGGCGATGGAGTTAAAGTGATGGAAGTCCTGGAAGGTGGACCGTTTACCAATGCAAAAACAAAGATCAAAAAAGGGGTTGTCATTGAAAAAATAGATGATGAAGCTATTACCGAAAATATGGATTGGTCGAGATTATTAAATCGGAAAGCCGGGAAAAACATATTACTGAGTTTATATGACCCCGCAACAAAAACAAGATGGGATGAAACAACCAAACCGATCACACAAAGTGAAGAGCAGGGTTTGATGTATGATCGCTGGGTGAGAAATAACAGGAAGAAAGTTGATGAAATGTCGGGAGGTAAAATTGGTTATGTTCATATACAGGGAATGAATGATGGAAGTTATCGCACCGTGTATGAAGATGTACTTGGAAAAGCTGCCGGCAAGGATGCATTGATCGTTGACACACGTTTCAATGGCGGAGGCTGGCTGCATGATGATCTTGTAACTTTTTTAAGTGGTAAAAATTATTTGAACTTTTCACCACAGGGTGTAACACCTACATCGGGAGAGCCACGGAATAAATGGGTGGGTCCCTCAACAGTAATAATGAGCGAAAGCAATTATTCGGATGCATTTCTCTTTCCTTATGCTTATCATAGTTTAGGAATTGGAAAATTGATCGGCATGCCTGTGCCGGGAACGGGAACTGCAGTCTGGTGGGAAACACAAATCGATCCTACGCTGGTATTTGGTATTCCCATGGTTGCTACCATTGGCAAAGAAGGCAGGCCAACAGAAAATATGCAATTGGAGCCTGATATTAAAGTTCCTAATGATTATAAGTCTGTATTGAGTGGAAAAGACCCCCAGTTGGAGAGGGCCGTAAAAGAAATGCAGGACGCGATAAAAAACAAAAAGAGCTTCTAAGAAACGGAACCACGATTTTTCGATTATATGGATTAAGAGGAAATTAAGCTTTGCAGTTTCCTCCTTTTCTTGCCTGGAATTGCAAAAGTTGTTGAACAATTAATCTTCTTAACATTTCATTTCAATCCCATTTTAAAAGCTGTCTTAAAGGTCGTTTATCGTCATTGACGACTTTTGGCTTAAAACCCTTGACTTTTCCTTAGGAGTTTTTCTGAAATAAATTAGCCGGGCGAACGTTCTATAGCTAACTGTTACCCTGCATGCACGATCAAAAAATCTGTCTTCGCTTAGCCTTTTCTTCATTCTTACTTCTACCCTTTTACTTTTTGCAAGCGCAAATGGTAACCGGCATATGGCACGGTAAAATAGATAAACAAAAAGTGGAAGTGAAAATGGTTCAAAATGGCGATAGCCTCGCAGGAACCGCTTATTATTTTGAATCTCCAACACGTTACCGCCGTTATAGCATAAAAGGATTCCTGGATGAAACCGACAATAGTGTCGTGTGGTGGGACGATCAATTGCTGGAAGACAAGACAAAAGGATTGAATCTTTTTTCAAGGAACAAACAAAATTCATCAAGAGCAGATTTTAATTGCCCCGGCGGTGGAGTGATGATGCTCGATGGGAAAATGTACACCGGCGAGAACCAGCAGAAGCCGGATGGCGATGTTCATCTCAGCAAAGTTGACAAGTCATCGTTCAAAGATGAATGGGATGATGTTATCGAAAATTATACTGTCGGTGGAAATGACCCTGATATGATCGACAGTACTTCCCGGGTCACGCAAAAACCTCTCACTATTGAAAAACCTGGGGAAGCGATCAATGAGGAAAAAACAAAAACGATCTCAAATCCAATTACCAAAAATGAAGAACCTGTTAAAAAAGAAATCATCAGTGTACCTGTTGTTAAGCAGGAAAATAAGGTGGAACCAAATATTACTCCACCAACTATTGAACAAAAGTTTACAAACCGCGAAAAGATCTTCACCAAGGAAATTCCCGTAAGCGGCGATTCCATCGAATTGGACTTTTATGACAATGCAGAAATTGATGGGGATTCTATTTCCCTGTTTCTGAACGGCAAACTCATTTTTGAACATATTCGCCTCACGGAAAAGGCATACAAAGTGAAAATTCCTTTAAGTGATCTGCAGGAGACTAATGAATTGATCATGGTCGCGGAAAATCTCGGAGCTATTCCTCCCAATACTTCTTATATGGTCGCTCTTGTTGGGGGAAAACGCTACGATGCGCAATTAGCAAGCACAGAAAACAGTAGCGCGATGATCAAACTTATAAAAAAAGATCCTTAGGAAATCATTTCAGGTAGAGCTTATACGAGCCTGATATCTCTTTTTGACTTTGCTTGTCCCAAACCCGGAAGGTGACGGTAAAATAATCATACAACTTGTCGATGGCAGTTATTCTTGCACTCAGTGTAAGGGCCTTTGCATCTTCACTACTCAGGCCCTCTGCATAATCTTTAAATAAATTCTTTTGATCAAGCAATTGTTTGCCATCACTCGTCGTGATCTGCTCCTCTGCATCAACAAACACTTTTTCCTCCTTTTTCTGCCAGCCATTTAAAATTAAACGTAGCCCAACCCACTGGCCAACGTCAACTTTATTATCAGCAGGCATCAATTTGCCATCTTCAAACAGCAGGAAAGCCTGTTCCACCTTCAAACCATTTTCCTTTAACTGAATGCCATTGCGAATTTTGCCTCCACTCCCTTCGGCTGCAGGAGTATTTACTTTTACTTCGCAGGAGATAAAAAGAAGAGCAGCGAAAAAGCAGTATACAATTTTCTTCATAAGAATTTTATACGACAACGTTCACCATTTTATTCTTTACATAGATAACTTTTTTTGGTGATTTTCCATCCATCCATTTTTTTACCACGTCATTGGACAGCACCATTTCTTCTACCTGTTCTTGCGTGGCATCCAACGCAATTGTCAATTCGGTCCTTGTTTTTCCGTTGATGGCAACCGGATAAGTTTTGGAAGATTCTTTTACATATTTCTCTTCAAACCTTGGAAAAGCTGCATCAACAACAGAGGCCCCCTCGGAGATTTTGGAAGATCTTAATTGTTGGTAAAGTTCTTCGGCAATATGTGGAGCGTAGGGAGCCAATAAAATTACCAGGGGTTCAAGAATAGAGCGCTTATGACATTTCAGATCCGTCAGCTCGTTTGTAGCGATCATGAATGCACTCACGCCAGTATTAAAGGAAAAACGTTCAGTATCTTCTTCTATCTTTTTAATGGCCTTATGAAGCACTTTTAATTCTTCATTGGTTGCCTCCTCATCTTTAACCAACCAATCACTGCCTTCCGGTTTTTCATCATCCTTAAACAAGCGCCAGAATTTTTTTAAGAACCGGTGAACACCTTCAATGCCTTTTGTATCCCAGGGTTTACTCATTTCTACAGGACCCAAAAACATTTCATACATGCGAAAGGTGTCGGCGCCGTATTTGGTAACAATATCATCTGGATTTTCTACGTTCAACTTAGACTTTGACATTTTTTCGACTTCGCTAACAGTCAAAAAAATCTTTTCCGTTGTTTGATTATAAAACCTATCGTACCAAGCTCCATCAAAGAAAAAGCCATCTTTAGTATAGAAGATCGAATTTTTTTCGAGAAGTTTTTCATTATAATATTTATCAACATCTAATTTGTTTGAATCTACATATTGGATAGGGATATGTATTTTCACGAGGTTTGTTGAATCGGTAACTAAATCGGCCGATATATAATGATTCATCGTTCGATTTCCAAGTGCAGGAGGTCTACCTTGATATGTGATTGCAAACGAATTATTGCTTACAAGTGTTCTATAGGCTAACTGAGATATCCCCTGTATCATTCCCTGGTTCACCAATCTTTTATAGGGCTCTTCGTAACCGATCCATCCACGGTCATACAAGAACTTTGTCCACATGCGGCTGTACAATAAATGTCCCACCGCATGTTCTGTCCCTCCAATATAAAGATCAACCTGCCCCCAATAGTCAGAAAATTTTCTGTCGCAAAATTCTTTTTCATTATCTGGATCCATGTAACGAAGAAAGTACCAGCTGCTCCCAGCATACCCCGGCATAGTATTCGTCTCTAAATTCTTTGCTGTCCACTCAGGAATATTTGCCAGTGGTCCCTCGCCTTCAGGTCCCGGCTGATAGGATTCAACATGGGGTAATTCCAGTGGCAATTCTTTTTCATTAAGCGGGTAAGCAATCCCATTTTTCCAGGTAATAGGAAATGGTTCTCCCCAGTAACGCTGGCGGCTGAATGCCGCATCACGCATTTTATAATTTATTTTTCGTTCACCAATACCTGACTCCTCTAATTTTTGAATGACCACTCCGATCGCATCTCTCATCACCATGCCATTCAAAAAACCGGAATTTTCCAAAATAGCATCCTTGGTAGGGTTCGCTTCATCACCATCATAATGCGAACCAATGATGTTCGTGATCTCCAATCCAAAATGCTTTGCAAACTTGTGGTCACGTTCATCACCGCAGGGCACTCCCATGATCGCTCCCGTTCCATAACCGATCAATACATATTCACTGATCCAGACCGGGATCTCTCTTTCGCTGAATGGATGAATGCAATAAGCCCCCGTAAAAACGCCGCTGATCTTTTTCTCCGCCATCCGTTCTCTTTCGCTGCGGCTCTTTACATAAGTAATGTATTCTTCCACAGCTGGTTTTTGTTCTGCCGTAGTTATTTGCTCAACCAATTCGTGCTCCGGCGCTATCACCATGAAGTCAACTCCAAAGATGGTATCAGGGCGAGTAGTATAGACAGTAAGCCTTAAGCTGTTAGCTGCAAGCTGCAAGCCTTCATTCTTGCGGCTTGAAGCTTGCAGCATGAAGCTGAGCTCCGCCCCTTCACTCTTTCCGATCCAGTTTGTCTGCATCTCTTTCATCGATTCGCTGAAATCCACTGCCATCAAGCCTTCCAGGAGACGGTCAGCATACTCCGTTATCCGCAAATACCACTGGCGCAATTTCTTTTTTACAACCGGATAACCGCCGCGTTCACTTACTCCATTGATCACTTCATCATTCGCCAGTACTGTCCCCAATGCTTCGCACCAGTTTACTTCACCATAACCACAATAAGCCAGTCGGTATTCCATTAAAATATCGTGCTTCGTTTTCTCGCTAAACGCCGTCCATTGATCAGCAGAAAATTTTCCATGCAGTATTTCAAAATCGGGATTTCGTATCTCGAATTTTGCATCCGGCACAGGATGGTTCTTATTCCCCCCTTTTTCAAATGCAGCGATCAAATTATCGATCGGTTCTGCCTTACCAGTACTTCGGTTATAAAAACTTTTAAATAGCTGCAAAAAGATCCACTGCGTCCATTTGTAGAATTTCGGATCGCTGGTCCGAACCTCGCGACTCCAGTCAAAGGAAAAACCTATGTTATCAAGTTGCTTGCGAAAATTACTGATGTTGTTCTCTGTTGACACAGCGGGATGAATACCATGTTCAATAGCATATTGTTCAGCGGGCAGACCAAACGCATCATACCCCATCGGGTGCAGCACGTTAAAGCCTTTCAGCCGCTTGAACCGTGCATAAATATCACTGGCGATATACCCCAGCGGGTGTCCCACGTGCAGCCCGGCACCGCTTGGATACGGAAACATATCCAGCGCATAATATTTCGGCTTCGGTGCCTGCCCGACTGAGTCATTCAGGCGGGCCTGCCCTGGGCTTGTCGAAGGGTTGCTTATTTTATAAACATCATTGTCCTTCCACCATTGCTGCCATCTTTTTTCAATATCACGAAACTTATATTCCATATTCTATATTCTGACTTCTCTGTTCTGAATTCTGTGTCCTGAATTCTTTTATTCTTTATGTTCCCAACCTCCGGATCGCTGTTATCGTTCCTTCCGTCCTTAGGCGGACTCTCCAACGCCTGTAATTCTTATGGCCAAAGAAAATTCTTAGTGAACTTTGTGCCCTTCTTGTCTTTGTGGTTCAAAATATGATGCCCAAAGAACAGAAAGATTAACGGAGCGTCGCAACATCAGTTGAGTATAGATGTGAAAGAAGATTTAAAAAAAATTCATCTTTCATTTCCTTGCTCATCCCCGGCAATATAATATCAGTGCCTTCGTTTTTGGGAGTGACAAAAATACGGATTGCCCCCTTAAATATTTTAAATCAGCTATTTTTGTCCAACCCATAAATTCTCCGAAGGAGTCCTTCGGACAAAATTCTATAGCATGAGTCAAGCCGGAAAAGCATCGATCAAACGCGGAAAGCCCTCTTACTTCATGGCCATTTTAGGAGTCACCATTGTGTTGTGCCTGTTCGGACTGATCGGCCTGTTAACTATTAATGGAAGAAAGCTGATTCAAAACATAAAGGAAAGCGTGGAAGTGCATGTATTCCTCAAGCAAAACGTTAAGGATACTTCGCGCATCAACCTTCAGAATTATATTGCTGCGAAACCTTACACAAAAAGCATAAAGTATACTGATAAGGAAACAGCCAAAAAAGAATGGGTAAAAAGCGGGGGAGAAGATTTTACCGAATTCATCGATAACAGCCTGCTGCCGCCGAGTATTGATTTTACATTAAAAAATGAATTTGTTGATTCTGCTCAACTGGTCAACATCCAGGCTGATATCACCCAAAATCCTATCGTCGATGAAGTGCGTTTTCCCAGCGCTGTGGTGAATTCAATGATGAAAAATTTCAGGAACATTGGGATCGTCCTGGGTATCGTGGCTATCCTGATCGCTGTGATGGTGATCGTTCTGATCGATAATACCATCCGCCTCGCCATGTTTAGCAATCGCTTTTTGATAAAAACCATGCAAATGGTAGGAGCCACGCGGTGGTTCATTGCCAAGCCACTTGATATGAGAGCCATTGCAAACGGAGCCATCAGCGGTGTGATCGCGACAGCCATTGTTTATGTTTTGTTGCTGTTAGCAGAAAACTTTTTCGACGGCTTTAAAAAATTGCACGATACCAACATGATGATATTGCTGGCCGTTGTTCTTATTCTTTTAGGCATTGGAATTACGGTGTTCAGCACCCATCGTAGTGTCTTGAAATACCTTAGGATGAAACTGGACGATCTTTATTAGATAAAAGATAAAAGTTAACAGATAAAAGTCAATTGGGTTTCATTTTTATCTTTTCACTATTAACTTTTCACTATTTCCCTATCTTGCACCCCTTAATTATTTCTATGGCTGAAAAGAAATCTTCTGCGGCTTCAAAAGAGGCAAGGTCGTTTCCCATTTTTGAGAAAGAAAATTATCTATGGATGCTGGGCGGCATTGTTATCATGGCAATTGGGTTGCTGTTGATGGTAGGTGGCAAAAGTGATGATCCTAACCAGTTTCATCCAGACCAGGTTTACAGCACAACACGAATAACCATCGCCCCGATCCTGATCATTGCCGGCCTTGTAGT
>Ga0207706_10003189_pt1 | contig 15740 bp, 10 predicted proteins | sample KBSC53metaG_FD_184318 | JGI IMG/M metagenome (GOLD analysis project Ga0207706, IMG submission 184318) | Corn rhizosphere microbial communities from Kellogg Biological Station, Michigan, USA - KBS C5-3 metaG (SPAdes) (version 2) | ecosystem: Host-associated > Plants > Roots > Rhizosphere > Soil ... | reverse complement strand
AAGCCGGCCGCCTGTAATAGTTTGTTGTAAGCAACGACTGCATCAGCCTTTGCAAAGATCAGGTTCATTCTTTCCAACAATTGCTTAGTGTTTGCATCCAACAGGTCGGTCGTGGTCTCAAGATTATTGTCGTGTTTATTTTTTACGATCCGGTAATTTTCAATAGCCTGTTCAACTGCTTTTTCATACACTTCAATTTTTTTCTGGCTGCTGAGAAAATTTAAATAGGCGTGATTTACGTCCAGGCGAATGTCATCGTTTAACTGGCTTTCACCGATTGCCGCTTGCTTAGCTCTCGCTTCCGCCTGTTGCACCTTTGCTTTTGTTTTCCATAATGAACCAATATTGTATGATACGCCTACGCCAATGTTTAAAGCATTGGTAATGGTGATCACTTCAGGAATATCGGCAGCAATATAACCGCCACTTACAGCAAGACTCGGGTAGTACTCTCCCTTTGCAGATCTTATTGCTGATTCGCTCGCTTTTTTTCTCAGATCCAACGCAGCCAGGTCTTTTCGGTTTGTATATGCTGTTTGCAAATAATCATCCAGTGTCTTTACTGAAAAATTTTGATCGATCATTGATGAATCAGGAACTAACTCTAAATTTTCAGGAAGACCGAGCAAGATGTTTACGCTTACGTTGGCGAGCCTCCAATTGTTTTCTGCGTCAAGTAAACCGAGCTCAAAATTCGAGGCTTGTAGTTGGGCGCTTAAAAGATCATTGCGTGGCAGCAAACCATTTTTCTCAAGGTTGCTGAAATCTTTTACTCTTTGTTGTGCTTCTGCCAGGTTTTCCTGCACAAGCGAAACCGATGATTTTGCCTTATATAAATTAACAAAGGCTTCGATCGTATTTTGGATCACTTCTTCCTTATTATTATCCGCATCGAGCCTTGTGGCCTCCTCCAAAAACCTGGATGCTTCAATACCATATCGAATGCGGCCGCCAGCAAATACAGGAACGGAAGCATTCGCAATAGCGTATCCAGCCCGGGAAATTGTAGGAGTTGTGCCACCTCCACCACCCGGGTTATTGCTTTTCAGTTTCATGTCTACGTTCGCGTTGCTTAACCATAGATATGAAGCGGAAAGTTTTGCGTCGGGCAATTGGTTGTTGAGCGCCTCCTTCAATGAAGCGGTCGCTTCTTCGATCTTTGCCTGGCTATTTTTTAGTTGTTTGCTGTTCTTAATGCCCAGGTCGATTGCCTCATTTAAAGTAATTGGTCTTTTTTCTTGTGCAGTCACTTGTAACCCCACCAACGAAAAGACGATCGATAATAATTTTAGTCTACTCTTCATTTGTCAGTATTGCTTTAAATAATTTTTTTAAATGCTGGCTTAGTTTCTTTTTCATATGTCTTTGAAACTCCTCTTCACTCATTGATTGAAGATTATTGATCTCCCGGTAATAAGGCTGTGTTGCAATGATGTGGCCCGCAGTACCTACTAATGTGGCCATCATCAACGGGATATCAATATTCCTCTTGAATTCTCCCTTCTTTTGTCCCTGGTGTATAAGTTTGGAAATGATCTGCTGGTTTCTCTTTTTCATTTGCGTAATGAGCTCAGCCGTAATACCTGTGTGATTCACAACCTGCTCCCGCAACATGATCCGGGAAAAACATTGCTGGTTCATGATCTTTTCTATATAGTGCTCGATCAGCAGGTCCAGTTTTTCAAAAGAGCTGAGTGTTTTATCCTCCACCATACTTTCGAGCTTCAACTTTACATGTTCGCCGCGATAATCAAACAATGATTCCAGCAATTTGTCCTTCGAACCAAAATAATACGAGATCATCGCGAGATTCACATGGGCTTTCTCTGCTATATCACGAACAGAGGTGCCGTTGAAACCTTTTTCTGCAAAAAGGATCTCGGCCGTCTCCATTATTTGTACTTGTTTGTCGTTGTATTCCATATGCCATTTTAAGATCGGGCGGCAAAGATCAAACAAGTGTTTGATTTAAACAAACGTTTAATTAACTTTTTTTGAATTTTTTTAAAAAATTAATATCAGGGTAACGTACAACTGTTAGAGAAAGATCCGGAAGATTGATTAACGGCAGCGATCAGGGGCTTAAAGGCATTTAAGGAGGGATTTGGATTCTTCTATTATTTTTTAAACTAATAATTGAGGCGATTTTCTTACCGCTGGCTTGCGATCAGGAGATTGAGATCCGTGAATTTCAAATCAAATCTTTCGCTGAGATAGAAATTGGTTAATGCCCCTTTGAAGAGATAAATGCCACTGCGGAGATGTACTTTATGCCAGACAAGATTTTCAAAACCGCCTTCATCGCCGGCTTCAAGTAATAAAGGCATTAATACATTACTAATAGCTTGTGAGGCGGTCCTGGCAAAACCTGAAGGAATATTGGGGACACAATAATGTATCACACCATATTTTAAAAAGATAGGATGCTCATGACTGGTGATCTCTGAAGTTTCAAAACAACCCCCACGGTCAATACTTACGTCGATCACAACAGAACCGGGTCTCATATTACTAACCATCTCTTCAGTGACTACCAGCGGGGTCCTTCCCGTTTCTGAGGCAAGTGCACCAACGGCTACTTCACAAGTCTTTAATTGTTTCGCCAGCATACGGGGTTCAATAACCGAGGTCCAGAGACGATGCCCTATATTATTTTGTAAACGCTTCAGGCGATATACACTGTTATCAAAAACCTTTACCGATGCGCCCAGTGCAAGTGCAGCTCTTGCCGCATATTCACCTACAATGCCAGCTCCAATGATGATCACCTTGGTTGGAGCTATGCCCGAGATGCCGCCCAACAATACGCCTTTACCATGATTGGCTGATCCCAGGTATTGTGCAGCGATCAGCATGACTGCACTGCCAGCAATTTCACTCATGCTGCGAACAATAGGATAAGAATCACTGTCATCCTTCAGATTTTCAAATCCAATGGCGGTGATCCTTTTGTCCATCATTTTTTGCAGCAATTCCGCTTTCAATATGCTCAAGTGAATGGGTGAGATGATCACCTGGCTCACTTGCAGCAGGGGAAGATCTTCATCGATAACGGGTGCGCTTTTTACAATGATGGGTACCTTGAAAACCTCCGCCCTGTCGTAAACGATCTTTGCACCGCTCTCTGCATAATCTTTATCTTTAAAATGAGACGCTTCTCCTGCATTGTGTTCAATAACGACTGAATGCCCGTTGCTCACCAGCACACTTACCGCATCAGGTGTGAGAGCAATGCGGTTTTCCTGGAACGCTATCTCTTTTGGAATTCCAATTTGCATTTGAGCGCCCTTTGGCCTTATATCCAATGTCTCTTCTAGAGTTTCGTAGCTGAAAGAAGTACTTATTTTAGGTTTTTGCTGGGCCATGGACTTGACTGCTGCTAATTTTATGTTTCCAGCTTTTGTAACATTAATCACCGCCTGTTGTGTCACTCACTTCAGCGTTCTGAATTCTGTTCAGCGACGCCCGCCCGAACGCACCGTTTGGTACGGGCGGGCAACAGGAGCTTAATAGTAGTACCGCTGCCGGGAATCAAAAATAACTAATTATCGCCTATCCTGAGCTTTCGTGTTTCGGCATTGACGGTTTCTATATAGACGTGTAAACAATCCTCGGAAAGAAGTGAGGGAATTTTTTCAGGCCATTCTACAAGACAAATATGGTCGCTGTTCAGGCAATCTTCCACCCCGGCTTGGATAGCCTCCTGTTCATCCCTGAGACGATAAAGGTCAATGTGAAAGATCTTCCTTTCCGTTCCATTTTCGAAAAAGTAATATTCATTGATAATAGAAAAGGTAGGGCTACCGACCACGTCTTTCACATGGCGTGCGTCACATAAAGCATGGATGAAAGTAGTTTTTCCTGAACCCATATTTCCGTGAAAAGCGATGATCTGCGTCCCGGCTGCTATCTTCCAAAAAGCTTCAGCGGTTTGTTTCAACTGGCGGATGGTGTAGGTGATCTCCATCAGCAAATTTAGCATCGTCATTGATGTCGTTCATTCGTAAGCTTTTTAAATCGGTAATTTTGCACCATGGAAAAAGTACAGTGGAAAGTGGAAGGGATGACCTGCTCCAATTGTGCGCTTACTATTCACAAATTTTTGGAAAGGCAGGGAATGCAGGACGTGAAGGTAAATGTCATTGGCGGTGATGTTTCTTTTGAGATGAATGATGTGCACACAAAAGAAGAATTGGCAAAAGGGATTAAAGACCTTGGATATAGAGTTGCCGGAGAAAAGGAACTGGCCCGCGATAAAAAAAGGATCTTATCCAGGCCGATCGAACGATTCTGGTTTTGTCTGCCATTCACAGCCCTTTTAATGCTGCCCATGATACCCGGTGTGAAGATCGCCTGGTTAATGAATCCCTGGATACAACTTGGCCTTTCATTGCCTGTGTACGTATTGGGTATGAGTTTTTTTGGAAAGAGTGCTATAAAAAGTTTGCGAAACGGAATGCCCAATATGGATGTGCTCATTGCATTGGGAGCCACTGCAGCATTTTTTTATAGTTTGTATGGGACGGTGACAGGCCAGGCGGAACGATATATGTTTTATGAAACAGCCGCTGCTATCCTTACGCTTGTATTTCTTGGTAATTACCTGGAAGATGCTTCGATACATTCTACACAACGGGCATTGAACTCATTGGCCAGGTCTCAAAAGGTAATGGCGAATATGATCGCTTATGATGATGACCATCACGAACATCTTTTTCCTGTTGAGAATACGCAATTAAAAGTTGGGGACCTTATTTTGATCAAAAGCGGTGAACAGGTGCCGATGGATTGTAAGATACTTTGGGGTGATGTTCATGTAAATGAAGCGATCATTACAGGAGAAAGCGCACCCATACATAAACATGCAAAAGATAAATTGATCGGTGGCAGCGTAATACAGGATGGATCAGTAAAGGCACAGGTAACTGCCGTGGGTAGTGATACAATTCTTTCAGGAATTATCGACCTGGTAAAACAAGCACAGGGAGATAAACCACCTGTTCAGCAATTGGCAGATAAGATCAGTGGAATTTTTGTCCCTGTAGTGATCGGTATTGCTGTAGTGACGTTGGCTGTTAACTGGATAATCATCAAAGATTTTACTCCCGCGTTAATGCGAAGCATTGCCGTTTTGGTAATTGCGTGTCCCTGTGCCATGGGACTTGCTACACCCGCAGCTATTGCGGTGGGGCTGGGAAGAGGAGCAAAGACGGGAATTTTGTTTCGCAATGCTACAAGTCTTGAGCTGTTTAAAGACATTAAGCAAGTTGTGTTTGATAAAACAGGAACGTTGACGACGGGGCAATTTAAGATTGCCGATTATCGCGTTTATTCGTCGACCGTTAATCGTGAATCGTCCATCGTGAGTCGTGAGTCGTCAGTGGTGAATGGTCAATGGTCAGTTATGAATGATGATTCATTAATAACTACTCCCACACCCGGAAACTCTACTCACGTCTCACGTTTCACGTCTCACGACGAGTTCAAGTGCCTGGTTTATTCTTTAGAAAAATATTCGAATCACCCGATAGCAAAAGCTATCACTAATGAATGGAAAACGAAGGACGAATTTAAATGGAGCAAAATTGAAGAAGTAAAAGGTCTTGGTATGAAGGCAATAGATAAAGAGGGAAATGAATATTGGGCAGGTTCATACAAGCTGGCTGAAAAATTCACTGAAGATGATAAACACAATATATACGTGCTGGAGAATGGACAGTTGCTGGGATGGATAGATGTAAAAGACGAAATAAGACCAGAAGCAAAACAGGTGATCAATTATCTGCACTCAAAAAATATAAAAACGATCTTACTTAGCGGTGACCGGGTGGCAAAATGTGAACAGCTTGCAAAGGAATTGGGAATTGATGAAGTGATCGCCGAACAGGCTCCGGAACAAAAGTTGAAAAAGATCGCTGAATTAAATGCTATTGCTCCCACTGCCATGGTAGGCGATGGCATCAATGATGCGCCTGCCCTTGCAAAAGCTTCCGTAGGAGTTTCGATGAGTGAGGCTTCTCAAATCGCCATGCAAACTGCGCAGGTTGTATTAATGGGAAGCGGATTAAAAAATTTACCTGCTGCACTGGGTCTTGGCAAGCACAATTATCTTACCATAAAACAAAATCTTTTCTGGGCCTTCTTTTATAATATTATTGCTATTCCTGTTGCAGCATTCGGCCTTCTCACTCCAACCTTCGGCGCCCTGGTGATGGGATTAAGTGATGTTGTGCTTGGAGTGAATTCTGTTCGACTGTTTGTAAAGAAAGTGGTGTGATGATCGTGAGTTGTCAGTCGTGAGTCGTCAGTTGGAGATTTCTTAGCTTCGGGGAAACCTTATACTATGTTTTTAGAACTATCACACACGAAACTTGATATTTTTAAAGTGTCAAAAAGCTTTGTTTTAAATTGCTACAGGGAAACGAAGACCTTTCCTCCTGAAGAAAAATTCGGGATCGTTCAACAAATCAGAAGCTGCATTGTCTGTCCACTTAAATATTGCCGAAGGTTGTTCAAGAAGATCTGCAATAGAAAGAAAAAGGTTTTATGAAATCGCACGGGGTTCTGTAATTGAAGTTGATGCTGCATTAGATATAGCTGTTGAACTGAATTATACTACCAAAGAGAGACTATATGAACTAGGTCAATTTATGATTCGGTGTTTTCAGATGATTTCAAAAATGATTTCTTAATGCCTGTCGAACTCACGTCTCACGATTCACGACTCACGATTCACGCGATCCTCAAACAATACTGGGGTTATGACTCTTTCCGCCCATTACAGGAAGACATCATAAACTCTGTTTTGGATGGAAAAGATACGCTTGCCTTAATGCCCACGGGCGGTGGTAAATCTCTATGCTACCAAATTCCTGGTTTGGCTAAACAGGGATTGTGTCTTGTTATTTCCCCGCTGATCGCCCTGATGAAGGACCAGGTTGAAAATCTCCGGAAAAAAAATATCACGGCTTATGCGATTTACTCGGGCATGACCAGGAAAGAAGTTATTAATGTTTTAAAGGTAGCGGCGCAAAGCAATTGTAAGTTTTTATATGTGTCGCCTGAAAGATTGGAGACATCATTATTCAAAGAATACCTGCCTGCTCTTGATATTAACCTGATCGCCGTAGATGAGGCCCATTGTATTTCACAATGGGGTTATGACTTTCGCCCGCCTTATTTGCGCATAGCGGCCTTAAGAGAGGATGTCCCAAATATTCCTGTACTGGCATTAACAGCATCGGCAACATTAGAAGTTCAAAATGACATTTGCGGGAAACTGGCCTCACCCCTAACCCCTCTGCCACCGCGTGCCGCCCATAGCTTTAGCGGTGGCGCAGGGAGAGGGGAACACTGGAAAATTTTTCGGCAATCTTTTGAAAGAGCTAATCTTTCCTATAGTGTTTTCAAAGTTGATTCAAGGATCAATAAAATAATCGAGATACTAAAAAATGTTCCGGGGTGTGGGATAGTATATTGCAATAGTCGAAAGAGAACAAAAGAGATCGCTGACCTTATCAAAATGCACGGCATATCTGCCGATCATTATCATGCGGGATTGACACAGGAGGAAAGAAGTTCTAAGCAGGAGCAATGGATACAAAATAAAACGAGGGTCATTGTTTGTACCAATGCATTTGGAATGGGGATTGACAAGCCAGATGTTCGCGTAGTTGTTCATGCGGATGTACCCGACTGCCTTGAAAATTATTACCAGGAAGCCGGTCGTGCCGGAAGGGATGGAAAAAAGGCATATGCGGTTTTGTTATATAACGACAAGGATCCAAAAGAGCTAGAGGAATCGATCCAGGTCCGGTATCCGTCGCTAAATGATATTCGGGATGTCTACCAATCCATTTCTAATTATCTCCAAATACCTTCGGGTACCGGGGAAGGTCAATGCTATGATTTTGATATTATTGACTTCATTAAAAAGTTTAAGCTGAACAGCCAAACAGTATTTTATTCATTGAAGATCCTTGAACAGGACGAGTGGTTGAGTTTTAATGAACAGGTTTTTCTTCCATCAACAGTTCGCTTTACGACTAATAAAGAATACTTATACCAATTTGAAAAAGGTCATTCTTTTCTCGAACCGCTGATCAAGACCCTGCTCCGGGCTTATGAGGGAGTTTTTGAATACCCTGCATCCATATCAGAAAACACAATAGCATTTTTATTAAAAAAAGAAAAGGCCGAAATAAAAAACCAGCTTATACAACTTCAACGCTACAATCTTATAGAGTACATTCCTCAAAAAGATTCGTCACAGCTTTTATTGTTACGCACCAGGATAAAAGCGGAGGACCTCTCCATTGACATGCAGGCTTTCAATAAACGAAAAGAGCGATTTGCAGGAAGAGTTCGATCGATGATCCGGTATGTGCACGGAACAACTGAATGTCGCAGCAAACTGATCGGTTCTTATTTTGGAGATCATGAATTAAATGACTGCGGTATTTGCGACAACTGTCTAAGACAACGGTCTGTTCATCTTAGTAAAGAGGAGTTTGACAGTATTAATAGCCGGATCGTAAATTCAATGAAAGATCAGTCTATCCATACTAAAGAACTTTTACAGCAGCTAAAAGGTATTAAAAAGGAAAAAGCGTGGAAAGTGCTTCATCATTTACATGCGGAAAATAAAATTGAATTAGATAAAGCAGGCTGGGTCAGGTTGAAATAACATTATACAGACATCCCTGCGTTCATAGTTTTTATTGAGGACCTCAGGTTAGTAAAGAATGCCCTGATACGTCCCATCATTTTTGATTTTATAGCTATAAAAAAGACGAGCTTGTAAAGAAAATTCTTTTTTATCAGCATCTGGATGGACAAGTTCGTTTCATGGGCCGATATTTTTTTGAGAATGTAACGGTAGCCGGCGATGCCATTCTTATTCATTTCTACCATTTCAATATTTTCAGGCTCCATTTTTACTGACTCGGTCACATTGACATTATTATTCCGGGTTATCAGGCAAGGATGTTTTTCACCAATTTTCAATATTGCGTCATTTTGTTTCTCACTTCCTGTAAACTTTTTCCGTTGTTGCATGGAAAGAAGTGTTTCGAATATTTTTTCCATGGAGGCATCGATCACTTCCTCTTCCGCAAAGGCTACATAAGTTTTTGAAGAAGAATTATAAACAGGGAGATCAACACGTACTGTTTTATGTAAGTCTGACAGATCAGAAAAGTGAAACCGGACCTCACCGACATCATATTGCTCACTGGCTTGTTGAGGCATATACCAGTTCGGAAGATGCTGATGTTCCAGCTCATCGATCAGACCTTCCGTAAAAAGAACATACTCTTTCCTGTTAAGACTATTTTTTAGAAGGCGGTGAAGAAGAATAACATCTTTTCCAAAAAGTTTCTTGTGTTCTTTTATGGAGATTCCCGTAACATCTCCAAAATGAATAATGACCTTCAATGAAAGATCAACGGCTTTTTTGCAGGCGCCGCAAGGGCAGATCCTCTGATGTTCGTATAATTTCAGATGAGCATGGAATCGTGTAAACATTTTTTCGACCTGTTGCAAAAGGCTTTTCAGATCGGGTTTATCACCGGGCCTGTAAAAGAAAATGGCATCGCCCTCTATTTCACTTATCTGTAAATTCAGGTGATTGCTGTCGATTATTATTTCAAGCAATTCCTGGACAATGTGCTGGCTATGTAATATTTCCGTTTCAGACACAAATTGAGTAAACCCGCTTATATCGGGCATAAACAATAATGCTCGTTGTGTCTGGCCAGGCGTCATGTCTCACTATTTGAAACGAAATTACTTTTATTTACCAATGAACTGATTCCGGATTTGGTGGCTTATTTACGAATTAGTACAAGATAAAGATTTGGCAAGAGGGAAAAAAGTAATAGCGATCATAAAATTATTTTTGCTATATGAATAGCGATACCGGTAAATATATAATCATTACAGGTGTGCTGATCGTGTTATTGGGTGTACTCATTTATTTCTTTCATGATAAATTAAGCTGGATCGGCAGATTACCGGGTGATATCAGGATCGAAAAAGAGAATTTTAAATTTTATTTCCCTATTACGACGATGATCATTTTTAGTTTGGTTATTACCATCATTATCCAACTCATAAAAAGAATATTCTGAATAGGAATTCGGAAACATCATTAAATTAGAAGAATAATATCTGCTTATGAATTCTCAACAACGATTTCTTGCTCTTGATGTACTTCGCGGTATGACGATCTGTTTTATGATCATTGTAAATACCCCGGGCGGACCTGCTTATCCACCGTTAAATCATGCAGCATGGAATGGATTTACGCCAACTGATCTTGTATTTCCCACTTTCATGTTCGTGGTAGGAAATGCAATGAGCTTTTCCATGAAAAAATGGGAAAGTCTTTCCGATGGGAAAGTGATCGGTAAAATTTTTAAAAGGGCCCTGCTAATTTTTCTTTTGGGCTTTTTGATGTACTGGTTCCCTTTTGTTCATTGGAATGCAGAACATCACCTTGAGTTTAATTCCCTTTCACATACAAGGATCATGGGCGTATTGCAGCGCATTGCCCTTGGATATTTTTTTGCGGCAGTAATGATACGTTTTCTGAGTCCTGTAAGGGTGGGCCAGCTTTCATGGTACTTCCTGATCATCTACTGGGTGATACTCTTACTTCTGGGAGACAGGAACGATCCATACAATATGCTCACTAATGCAGGAACAAGATTAGATCTCTGGCTATTTGGGCCCAATCACATGTATCATGGCGAAGGAGTAGCTTTCGAACCTGAGGGTATATTGAGTACACTGCCTGCTATTGCGAACGTAACGTTTGGATATGCTGCAGGAAGATGGGTTCAGCAAAAAGGGAGAACATATGAAGGAATGGCTAAATTACTTTTAGCAGGCGCTTTATCAGTTGCTCTCGCTCTGTGCTGGGATTGGTTCTTTCCTATCAATAAAAAATTGTGGACGGGAAGTTTTGTTTTGATCACCGTCGGTATTGATTGTATTCTTTTAGCTGCGCTCATTTACATTATTGATTTTTCGCAAAAACATAAATGGACTTATTTTTTTGAAGTGTTTGGGAAAAATCCATTGTTCATCTACCTGCTTTCCGAATTAGGTGTTACACTACTTTGGTTTATTCCTGTTGGACCAGGTCACCAGCCATTTTACCGCTGGTTATATCAAAACATTTATATACACGCCGGGGTATATTTTGGTTCCCTTCTTTTTGCGATGAGCGTTATGCTATTCTGCTGGCTGGTAGGTTATATTCTTGATAAAAGAAAGATCTATGTGAGAGTTTGATAAGGATTCCTTAATTGAGAAAGGATGTACAAGACTTGCCTTCGTTGCTTGTCTGCACAAGCAACTGCTGCAGTCGAAGAGTGCGACGCCCGCCTGAACCGGACGGGCAGGCAACGACAGTTTAATCTAGGTATTCAGTTTGGTTCCAAAAAAGTACCCCCATAACATAATATTCACTTCTTATTCTTCATACCCTCGCTATAATAATGTACCTTCGCGGCTCGTTTGTAAAAAGTGAATATGGAGATAAGAAACATAGCCATTATTGCCCACGTTGACCATGGAAAAACTACCCTGGTAGACAGGATATTACATCAAACACACGTGTTCCGGGATAACCAGGAAACGGGTGACTTGATCATGGACAGTAATGAGCTTGAGCGTGAACGGGGCATCACCATTTTTAGCAAGAATGCAGCGGTTGTTTACCAGGGTGTTAAGATCAATGTGATCGATACTCCGGGCCACGCCGATTTTGGTGGCGAGGTGGAAAGGGTATTAAAAATGGCTGATGGCGTGTTGTTATTGGTTGATGCATTTGAGGGACCAATGCCACAAACAAGATTTGTTTTGCAAAAGGCATTGCATTTGAATCTTCATCCTATTGTCATCATTAACAAAGTTGATAAGCCGAATTGCCGTCCTGATGAAGTACATGATGCGGTATTTGACTTGTTTTTTAATCTTGATGCCACCGAAGAGCAATTGAATTTTCCTACTTATTATGGTTCGGGGAAAAATGGTTGGTTCAATGATTCATTGACCCCTTCAGAAGACATTACACCCGTGCTCGATGGTATTTTAAAATATGTTCCTGCTCCGAAAGTAAGCGAAGGTACTTTGCAAATGCAAATTACTTCACTCGATTATTCTTCCTTCCTGGGTCGTATTGCAATTGGCAAAGTAAGCCGGGGCTCAATAAAAGAAAGTCAGCCTGTTTCACTGGTTCAATCGGATGGAACTGTTAGAAAAACGAGAGTGAGAGAACTGTATGTATTTGAAGGGATGGGTAAGAAAAAGGTGAGTGAGGTTCTTTCCGGTGATCTTTGTGCAGTTGTGGGTATTGATGATTTTAATATTGGAGATACCATCGCAGATTTTGAAAACCCTGAGGGATTGCCGACTATCAGTGTGGATGAGCCAACGATGAGCATGATGTTTGGCATCAACAATTCACCATTCTATGGTAAGGATGGGAAGTTTGTAACCTCCCGTCATATTCGTGACCGTTTGATGAAAGAAACGGAAAAAAATCTTGCACTAAGGGTTGAAGATTCTGATAATGCCGATAGTTTTCTTGTTTATGGCAGGGGCATTTTGCATTTGGGAATTCTAATTGAGACCATGCGTCGTGAAGGATATGAATTGACTGTTGGTCAGCCACAAGTATTGGTAAAGGATATCCAGGGAAAGAAATGTGAACCTTACGAAACTCTCGTTGTTGATGTACCACAGGAATATGCAAGTAAAGTGATCGATCTTGTAACCCGTCGCAAAGGCGAATTGCATGTGATGGAAACAAAAGGGGAGATGCAGCACCTGGAATTTGAAATTCCTTCGAGGGGATTAGTTGGATTGCGTACTCAAATGCTGACAAATACTGCCGGTGAAGCTGTGATGAATCATCGCTTTAGCGAATTTAAACCGTGGAAGGGCGCCATACCGGGAAGAAATAATGGAGTTTTAATAGCAAAGGAACCAGGAACTACTACAGGTTATTCTCTGGATAAACTACAGGATCGGGGAATATTTTTTGTTGACCCGGGAGAAGAGGTTTACAAAGGAATGATCATTGGAGAAAATAGCAAACCCGGCGACCTCGTTGTTCAACCTAATGAAGGAAAGAAACTCACTAATATGCGTGCCAGTGGAAGTGATGCTGCGACTAATATTGCTCCCAAACATTTAATGACCCTTGAAGAATGCATGGAATATATTCAGCAGGATGAATGCATTGAGGTTACTCCCAATTTTGTTCGAATGAGAAAGGTAATATTAGACGAAGATGAAAGAAAAAAACAAGCGAAAAGGATGAGTACAGAAGCGGCTTAATCGCCGTAAATTTGCTTCATGAAAAGGTTATTTTTCATATCATTCGTTATTCTTTTTTCATTTTTCCCGATCCGGTCCACCGCTCAATGTTCCATTTGCACTAAGACCGCACAACAACTGGGTGAAAAACCTGCCAAGGGTTTAAACAGTGGCATTCTCTATTTAGCATTTGCTCCTTTTGCGATCGCTGGTTATGTGGGCTACAGATGGTGGAAGAACAACCACGAATAGAGAAAGGGTTTGCGTTCTATTTTCTCACAATAAGTTTTTTTATCTCATTCCCTATTTGCATTATATAAACTCCGGCTGGTAATGAAGATAGGTCAACACTTATATTATCACTATTGCTGACGATTTTTTTGTTCCATTCTAATTTGCCCGAAGCATCAAATAAACTGATCGTTGGCAACGAAGAAAAATCACCGGTAATAATGACCTGGTGTGAAGCAGGATTGGGATAGAGCGTAAACCGGTCATTTTTTTGGCTCCAGTTCAATTGCCGTACTGGAGAATAGGACAAAGAACTATTTTTTTCAATTATCTTGATCCTATACAAATTGGTTGCTGTATTCGGATGCTCATCTGTGTAACGATAATATTGGTTTACATCGTCTGCTTTTAAAGTGTAAATCGGCTGCCAATCACCGCCAATTATTTTTTCCACAATGAATTCTTCAATTTCTCCAGGATTTGCTACGCGCCATTGTAATTGAATACCAGGTTCACCTGCAGCGATCTTGAAATAGATCAACCGTACCGCTAATGCATCGATGGAGAGGCAATATGCAGCAGAATCAGTTGCCTGCCTGACGATGTACGAGGAAATTGCATTGCCACCTGAACCATTTGTCGGCAGAACTTTGGCATGACAAGCCGGGTCACCTCCGAATTCAATACCTGCAGTGCCACCGGTAAATAAAACAGGAACAGCAGGTATCGACCCGGTAAAATAGATCGCACCACCACTACCACCACCACCCGCACCATAGCATCTTTGTGTTGTACCCAAATCATTTTCATCTCCTCCTTTACCACCGATAGCCTGGATTGTCACTGAACCTGAATAAGTATTTGCATCCAAAATAATAGATCCTCCTGCACCACCTCCCGAAGCTCCGTCAGAAGCTGCATTCCCACCCTTACCACCATTTGCAGATATTTTGTAACCGTTGCCGATGAGATTGTCTGCCTGTATAAGAATTACGCCACCTCCTTGACCACCTCCCTTTGATACAGTAACCGTTCCATTTGAATGCCCTGCGCCACCACCACCACCAAAGAACATTTTCTTTCCACTCCAACTGCTCAATGCTTTCCCTGCCAACCCATGTAGTTCAGTCATGCAGCCGGCACTGCTGGAATTACCGCCTCCTATTCCCGCTGCGCTCAAATTGGCCCCTCCGGCCCCTCCGTTGTTATGATTATTGCCTCCTCCTCCGCCATTCGCAGGTGCGCCTCTGCCTCCACTTTGAGCTATAGGAAAATCATATACACTTTCACCCTTGTATGCACCATTTTGCGGACCTGTAAAAGAAGCATTATAAAAATATCCCGTCGCGGCAGCGAAGTTTGAGCATGTTCCATTACTCAGCACATAGCCACCTCCTCTGAAGCCGGATGAGTCGGCATAGATCGGGGCATTCAATGTCAGGTCCTGGGAAACGCTGATCGCGATCACACCACCAGTACCCGATGTATTATTCCATGGGGAAGCTTTTACTGTGTCAATGACGTTGGCAGAATAATATTCCGCAAACTTTACCAATTGCACTTTATCGGCAACCGTGTAACTGTTCAAAAAATTATGGTACATAAAAACAGAATCACCATTGATTGCGCAGATTATGGCAATTTCATAATTGCCGGCATTGTTAAGCGAAGTTGTATCACCAAAACTGCTGGTATTTGTTGTAACAACGGAGGCTCCTTTCATTTGTATAAGGAGTGTTTTTTGCAGATGTGCCAGGCCTGCAACAGTGTTCAGTCTTACGCAAGCTTTTGCCGGAATAACTTCTATCACCTTATAGTAACTGTTTACAATTCCGCTAATATTGGTTTGAGATGCCGAGATAAGAGCGCAAAAGATCAATACCTGAAGTAAAACGAGGTGACGAATTTTCAAAGATAAAAAATGAGTTGCAGTTGGTTTCACAGGCATTATTGGCCTGTTAAAATAGTAATTGTTTCTCGTAAGGTAAAAGTTGCCAGCGACCTTCCATGATACTACATAGTAAAATACCGATATAGCCTGCTGTATTTTTACCTCATTTCATACCGGTTTCAGGCATAGCTCTCAATGAAGGCATAAAGATTAAAATTATTGTCGTTGAGCCCTGCTTCTATGTTTTTTCTCAATTTCATTTTATCAACGCCCTTCATTCTTTTGTGGA
>Ga0207706_10003187_pt1 | contig 15753 bp, 19 predicted proteins | sample KBSC53metaG_FD_184318 | JGI IMG/M metagenome (GOLD analysis project Ga0207706, IMG submission 184318) | Corn rhizosphere microbial communities from Kellogg Biological Station, Michigan, USA - KBS C5-3 metaG (SPAdes) (version 2) | ecosystem: Host-associated > Plants > Roots > Rhizosphere > Soil ... | reverse complement strand
GAGGTCGTGGAAGAGCGCCGCAGAGCCGTCGAGCGAGACGTCGGCCTTGCCGTACTCGGAGACGTCGTTCGCCTCGACCCTCCCGCCGAGCTCTCGGGCCATGAGCTGCATCCCGTAGCAGATGCCGAGCGTCGGGACACCGAGCTCGAAGATCCCCGGGTCGGCAAGCGGCGCGCCCTCGGCGTAGACGGAGGCGGGGCCGCCGGAGAGGATCAGCGCCGCGGGGTTGCGACGCGAGATCTCCTCGGGAGCGAGCCGGTGCGAGACGAGCTCCGAGTAGACGCGCGCCTCGCGTACACGTCTCGCGATCAGCTGGCTGTACTGGCCGCCGAAGTCGAGGACGAGGACCGGGCGGTCCTCCGGGGCCGGCTCGGACGGCTGCTCGGGCTGAAACGGTGTCGATGCGAGGCGCGAGCCTGGCACCGACACCGTTCCCACGCTAGCCTCGGCGATAGTTCGGGGCCTCCTTCGTGATCGTCACGTCGTGCGGATGACTCTCGCGCAGGCCCGCTCCCGTGATGCGGACGAAGCGCGCCTCCTTGAGCTCCTCGATCGTCGCGGCGCCGCAGTACCCCATCGCCTGGCGGAGGCCGCCGACCAGCTGATGGATGATCGGGCCGAGCGGCCCCTTGTAGGGCACGCGGCCCTCGATGCCCTCCGGGATCAGCTCGGCGACGTCCTCGACGTCGCCCTGGAAGTACCGGTCCTTCGAGAAGCCTCGCGCCTTCATCGCGCCGAGTGAGCCCATCCCGCGATACTCCTTGAAGCGCTCGCCCTGGACGACGATCACGCCGCCGGGCGTGTCGTCTGTGCCCGCGAGCATGCCCCCGACCATGACCGTGTCCGCGCCGGCGCCCAGCGCCTTCGCGACGTCGCCCGACGACGTGATGCCGCCGTCCGCGACGAGGGGGACGCCGTGGTCGGACGCCGCCTGCGCGCAATCGAAGATCGCGGTCACCTGCGGCACGCCCGCGCCGGCGACGACCCGCGTCGTGCAGATCCCCGACGGGCCGACGCCGACCTTGATCGCGTCCGCCCCGGCGTCGATCAACGCCTCGGCCGCCTCGGCCGTAGCGATGTTCCCGGCGATCAGCTGGACGTCGTGAGCGTCCTTCAGGCGGCGCACCATGTCCACGACGCCGAGTGAGTGGCCGTGCGCCGTGTCGACGACGAGCGCGTCGACCTCGGCTTCGACGAGCGCCGCGGCGCGCTCGACGGCGTCCGTCCCGACGCCCACCGCGGCAGCAACACGGAGCCGGCCTCGCTCGTCCTTCGTCGCGAGCGGATACGCCTCGCGCTTCGAGATGTCCTTCACGGTGATGAGGCCTTTGAGCCGGCCCTCGAGGTCGACGATCGGAAGCTTCTCGATGCGGTGCCGACCGAGAATCGCCTGTGCCTCCTCGAGCGTCGTGCCGACGGGCGCCGTGACGAGACCTTCCTTCGTCATCGCGTCGGCGACGCGCATGGTGGAAGGGACGCCGAAGCGGAGGTCGCGGTTCGTGAGGATGCCGACGAGCCGCTCGTCGTCGTCGGTGATCGGGATCCCGGAGACGCGGTAGCGCTGCATCAGCTCGAGCGCGTCGCCGACGAGGGCATCGGGTGAAAGCGTCACCGGCTCGACGATCATTCCCGCCTCGGAGCGCTTCACCTTGTCGACCTCGCCGACCTGGTCGGCGATCGAGAGGTTGCGGTGCAGCACGCCGATACCGCCGAGCCGCGCGAGCGCGATCGCCATCCGCGCTTCGGTGACCGTGTCCATCGCCGCCGAGACGAGCGGGATCTCGAGCGCGATCGTGCGCGTCAGACGCGTGGCGGTTACGACGTCGTTCGGGAGGACGGCCGACTCGGCCGGGACGAGCAGGACGTCGTCGAAGGTGAGGCCTTCCTTCGCGAACTTGTCCCGCGGGTCGCCCAAGTGAATCGATCGTAACAGCGGCGCGGGACGCCCCGGCCGCTTCGCGGGCTAACCGACGGGTTGGAGCTCGTGGACCTCGATGCCGGCGGCGAGGCGCTTGGACTCGGCGGGGTCGAAGCGTCCGGCTCCCACGTCGAGCACCGAGGCGGCGCCGGTCGCCGAGGCGAGCCGCAAGGCGTCGGCGGCGGGAACGCCGTCGAGCACCGACATCAGCCACTGCGCGAGGAGCGCGTCGCCCGCGCCGACGACGGACATGGGCTCGAGGTGCGGCACGACCGCGCGGTAGCGGTGCACCTGCCGGTCCTCGCGCACGAGCGCGAAGCAGCCGCTCTCCACCGTGATCAGCACGTTTCGCGCGCCGAGCTCCGCGATCGCGCCGAGGGCCATCAGGAAGTCCTCCTCGTCGTTCAGCTCCTGGCCGACGAGCTGCTCGGCCTCGTGCTGGTTCGGCGCCACGAGCCACGGCTCCGCGTCGACGCCGAGGCGGAGCGGCTCGCCCTCCGCGTCGAGGACGACGCGCACGTTACGCCGCGCAAGCTCTCGGGCGGCGTCGGCGTAGAACGTGTCGCTCACCCCGCGCGGCAGCGACCCGGCGAACACGACCGCATCCGCCCCACGCGACAGGTAGCGCAGCTTGTCCATCAGCATCCCCAGCTCGGCCTCCGAGACCTTCGGCCCCCACTCGTTGATCTCCGTCTGCCTCCCCGACGTCGGGTCGACGACCAGCGTCGAGGTGCGCGACTCGTCTCGGATCCGGACGAAGTCGTTGAGGATCGCCTCGCCCGTCAGCTCCTCGACGATCCGGGTTCCCGTCCGCCCGCCGGCGAGCCCCGTCGCGACCACGGGCACCTCGAGCCGCTTGAGGGCCCGTGCGACGTTGATCCCCTTCCCGCCGGCGAGCGTCAGCACCTCGCTCGCGCGGTGGCGCTGGCCGAGCTGCAGCGTCGGGACGGTGAGCGACCGGTCGAGGGCCGCGTTGAGGGTGACGGTGACGATCACGGCAGTGCCTCCACGAGATGATGGACCGTGCGCCGGGCGACCCACCAGGCCTTCGCCGGCCCGCCGGGTGTGCTCTGCGAGCCTGCGGCGACGAGTGGGGAGCGGGCGACGACGCGCGACCCGTCGGTCACGACGAGCGTGCCGAGGCGCTGCCCGGCCGCGACGGGCAGTGTCGCAACCGCCGGGAGCACGACGCGCTCCACGAGGGGGCGCTGCGCAGAGGCGGGGCGCACGATCGCCCGCGGCGCGACGGCGCGGACCGGCGGACGGCCCCAGCCGACCGGGATCGTGGCGTACGTGCGGGCCGGGTCGACGACCTTCGACATCCGGTAGCTCCGAAGGCCATAGCGGAGCAAGGCCGCGAGGTCGGCGTCGCGCTGCGCCTCGCTCGGCGAGCCGAGCACGACGGCGGTGATCCCGACGCCGCCGACGCGGGCAAACGCGGCCTGTGACCACCCCGCGAGCGCCGTGTGGCCGGTCTTGCCGCCGACCATGCCGGAGACGCGCCCGAGGAGGTTGTCGGTCGACTCGACCACGCGGCCGTCGGAAAGCCTCGCGCGCCGCATTCCCGCGTACTCGCGGATCACCGGGTTGCGGAGCGCCGTCCGCAGCAGCACCGCGATGTCTCGCGCCGTCGAGACGTGTCCCGGCTGGTCCAGGCCGTGCGGGTTGCGGTAATGCGTCCCCCGGAGCCCGAGGCGGCGTGCCTCGCCGTTCATGAGCGCGACGAACCTCGGCACCGACCCGGCAGCGGCGACCGCGAGCGCTGTCGCCGCGTCGTTCGCGCTCGGCACGAGCGTTCCGATCACGAGGTCCCGCACGGGCACGCGCTCTCCGGCCCTGAGGTCGAGGGACGACTCGCCGATCGCCGCGGCGGCCGCAGGCACCGTGACGACGTCGTCGAGCGAGACGTATCGCAGGGCGACGAACGCCGTCATCAGCTTCGTGATGCTCGCCATCGGGCGGGGAGTGGTCGCCTCGCGCGCCGCGAGCGTATGGCCGTCGACCGAGCTCTGTACGACGTACGCGCGCGCCTGGACGACGGGCGCCGCGGCCTGCGCGGCGGCGCACAGGGCGAGGGCGGCGACGACGACGGCGAGCAGCCGGGTCACGGCGCGGAAGGGTACTGCCACGCTCACCAGCCGGCCGCCGCCCACACCGCCGCCTGCAGCCGCGCGGCCTCCGCACCGGCCGCGGCGCGCCAGTCGTCCTGCGGCGCGTCGCGGTAGGCGTAGATGACCGAGCGCGACGCGTTGACGACAGCGCTCGACGGCCCGCTCGTGAACGCGCGGGCGACGTCGGCCGGAGTGGCGCCCTGGGCGCCCACGCCCGGGAGGAGGATGATCGCACGGGGCATCTCCCGGCGCGCCTCGCCGACGATGCGGGGCACGGTGGCGCCGACCACGGCTCCGACGCTCGAGAGGCCGCAGGCGCCGACGAGCTCCTCGCCCCACTCGTCGACGAGCTGGGCGATGTGGCGCCAGACCGGTCGCCCGTCCGCGAGGACGGCGTCCTGGAGCTCGGCGGCGCCCGCGTTGGACGTGCGCACGAGCAGGAACAGCCCTGCGCCGTCTCGACGGCAGGCGGCGAGGAAAGGGTCGACCGAGTCGCGACCGAGGTATGGGCCGACGGTGAGAGCGTCGGCGAGCGGAGGGCCGCCGTCTCGCGGCTCGAGGAACGCGGCCGCGTACGCCCGTGCCGTCGACCCGATGTCACAGCGCTTCGCATCGGCGATAACCAGGAGCCCCGCCTCGCGCGCGTAGCGCGAGACGTGCTCGAGGGCCCGCCAGCCGTCGCTCCCGAGCGCCTCGAAGAAGGCGGCCTGCGGCTTGATCGCGACGACGTACGGCGCAACGGCGTCGACGATTCCTCTGCAGAAGCGCTCGACCGCACCCGCAGCCGCCGCGCGGCCCTCGGCCGCCTCGCCCCGGAGCTCGACCGGCAGCAGATCGACGACGGGGTCGAGGCCCACGACGAGCTGGGAGCGCTTCCGCTCCACGACGTCGGCGAGGCGATCGGCGAACGGGGTCGGAGCGCCTGCGGCGTCGCTCGTCACGCGGCCAAGGGTATCCCGTCGATCGCGGCGCGGATCGCGCCGGGATCGAGCCGCGTCACCCGCAGCTCGGGCGGCGGGCGGCGCAGGAACGAGCCGACGAGCCGCAGCTCGTCGGCGTCCTCGGGCGCGATCGAGCGCTCTGCGCGGAGCGCCTCGCCGACGAGTGCGGCGATCTCGCCCACCGAGCCGCCCCCGCGGGGGACGAGGCGCACCGCGGCGACGCGGCCGCCTGTGATCGCGTGCGCGCGCACGAAGCCGGGTTGCCGGGCCGGGACGACGATGCAGGCCGAGAGCGAGCGCAGCCGCTCGAGCTCGCGCAGCGCGTCGATCGCCTCCTCGAGGCCCGCGATCCGGTCGCGCAGGCGCGCGGCATCCTCGAAGCGGAGCTCACCGCCGAGCCGGCGCAGCCGCGCCCGGAGGACGGGCAGGGCGGCGGCGACGTCGTCGGACTCGTGGCCGTCGAGCGCACGAGCCGCCGCGCGCGCGAGCCGTCGGCCCGCGAGCGGGCCGAGCCAGGTCGGCTCGACGGTGACGGTCCAGCGGCCGGCGCGCCGGCGGAGGTAGACATGGCGGTCGGGCCGTGTGCCACGGGCGTTGGCGGGAGGACGGAGCTCGCGGAGCAGCCGTAGCTCCTCGAGCGCCGCCTCGAGCTCCGAGCCCGTCTCGCGCCATTCGACCCGCTCGAGCGCAGCCAGAGCGGCCTCGACGGAGGGCCGCTGGCGACCGCCGGCGAAATACGACCGCAGTCTCGCGCGCAGGTCTCGCGCGCGTCCGACGTAGAGGGCGAGCCCGCCGGCGCCGCGGAAGACGTAGACGCCCGGGCGTCTCGGCGCGTCGGCGACGAGCGAGCGCTTGACATGGAGTCGCCGTGCGCGCGGCGCGGCGAGCTCGACGAGATCGGCGAGCGTCCGGGCGCCTCGCTCCTGGGCGAGGCCGACGAGAACGACCAGGATCTCCGCGGTCGCGCGGGCGTCGGGCAGCGCGCGATGGCAGGGCTCGGTCGCGACGCCGAAGAAGTGCGCGAGCGAGGCGAGCCCGACCCGACGCGTGCGTTCGCCCAGCAGGCGCCGGGCGAGCCAGACGGTGTCGACGACCGGCGAAGCGATCCGCCGTCCCGTGAGCAGCTCCACCTCACGGTCCAGGAAGGCGAGGTCGAAGCGCGCGTTGTGCGCGACGAGGGCCGCGTCACCGGTGAACGCGAGCAGTCGCCGGATCGCGAGCTCGACACGCGGCGCGCCCCGGAGCGTCTCTTGCCGGATTCCGGTCAGCGAGGTCACCGCGGGAGGGAGCCGCACGCGGGGGTCGACGAGCGTCTCGAAGGCGTCCTCGAGCTCGAGCGCGCGCACCCGCTGGGCGCCGATCTCGCAGATCCGCGAGGTGCGCGGCGACAGCCCCGTCGTCTCGAGGTCGATGACGACGAAGTGGGCATACTCGAGCTCGACGTCCGCGCCCGGCGGGGCGGCAAGCCCGACCGAGGTTCCACGCCACGCGAGGCGGGCGTCGCCCGTGACGACGTCGTCGAGCAGCGAGCGCGCGAGCGCGGCCGGCGCGCTCGCGAGCGCGAACAGCACCCGAGCCGCCTCCTCTGCCGGAACCGGCCCCCGCCGCGCCTCGACGAGCTCCACGAGCCGATCCGCCGCGTCGAACGAGAGCTGCACGGAAGAGATCGTAAGCGAACATACGTTCGCTTTTCAAGCGGCGGGCGACGCCTCGCGGTGCAGTTGCGGCCGCCAGAGCGGCCGCTTTCAGGGATCTGCCCGCCACGAGGCGGGCCGCGGACGGGAAATCCGCTCGGCGGATTTCCCGTCCGCAAGCAGGTCTAGTTCACGGCCTTCTTCAGCTGCGAGCCGGCCGAGAACTTCGGGACGTTGGCGGCCTGGATCTGCACCTTCTCACCGGTGCGGGGGTTCACGCCCTGGCGGGCGGCACGCCGCGTCACGTGGAACTTGCCGAAGCCGGTGAACGTGATGGAGTCGCCGTTCTGCAAGGTGCTCTCGATCACGCCGAGGGCCGCGTCGACCGCCGATCCGGCGTCGCGCTTCGTCAGGCCCGCCTTGTCGGCGACGGCATCCACGAACTCCTGCTTGGTCACGTTCGTCCTCCCTGGGTCGATGGTCCTGTTGTTTTTCCCCGCCCGAGCCTATAGCGCGGGCGGATTCGGCTCAACCATGCGGGTTCATCCCCTGCTCCCGCGCCTCGAGCAGCTCGGTCGCCCGGTAGAGCGAGGCGAGCCGCACGCCGAGTCGCGCGAGAGCGTCGGTGCCGCCCTCCTCGCGATCGACGACGCACACGGCGTGCCGTACGACGAGCCCGGCCGCGCGAACGGCCTCCACCGCCTCGCAGAGGGCGCCGCCCGACGTGACGACGTCCTCGACGAGGCACACGAGCTCGCCAGGCTCGTGTGGCCCTTCGATGCGGTTCCCGGTGGCGTATTCCTTGGCTTCACCGCGCACGATGATGAACGGCAGGCCGGACGCCATGGCCGCCGATGCGGCCAGCGCGACCGCCCCGAGAGCGGGCCCTCCGAGCTTCACGGCCTCCGGCTCGACGTCCTTGACGGCGGCCGCGAGACGCTCACCGAGCTCGCGGAGCAACGCAGGATCCGTCTCGAAGCGGTACTTGTCGAGGTACCAGCGCGAGCGCTTGCCCGAGCGGAGCGTGAAGTCGCCCTCGAGCAGCGCGACGTCGAGGAGGCGGTGGCCGAGCTCGTCGACCACGGTCGTCACGGGAGCGCCCTTCCTCCGACCTCGACGAGGCGGTCGCGTTCCGGCGTGCCCGGACGGAGCTCGAGCTCCGAGCCGTCTTCCCAAGCGACGACGACGCTGCGCCGGTCGTCGCGACGGCGCCGGAGGAGGACGTAGGCGACGACCGTGGCCGCCGCGAGCAGGAGAAGCCTCATGCAACCGCTCCGCCGAGGCGACGGAGCACGGTTCGCAGGTCGAAGGCGACGAGCCCCGCCGTCGGCTCAGGCACCGTCGTCGCTGTGATCGACCGCTCGCCGTCGCGCACGACGACGACGGAGCCTCGCTCGAGGTCGACGTGGACGCGCTCGACCGCCTGGCCCGGCCGGACCACGGCAGCCTCCGCGAGGAGCGCCTCGCCGACCGTGGCGAGCTCGCGCGCGCGGTCGTCGCCCGAGGTCCGGGCTGCTTCGACCTCTCCCCCGGCGTCGGCGATCACGACCTCGACGACCTGGGTGGAGAGCTCGACGAGCTCCGAGAGGGCGGCGGACGCGTCCATGCCGGCGCCGGAAGCTACCAAAGCCCGCCTGGGCGTACGGCACCATCCTTCCGTGCGGGCCATCGGCGCGACCTTCGACCGGTTCTTCTCCGAGCGCGGAACACACCTCGCGGCGATGGTCGCGTACTTCGCGCTGGCCTCGTTCGTGCCGTTGATCTTCCTCGCCCTCTCCGTGCTCGGCTTCCTCGACCAGGCCGACCAGTCGAGCGCGCTCGTCTCCTACCTCGAGGACGTCTTCCCCGACCAGTCGGTCGAGTCGATCGTCAAGGTCGTCGACGCGGTGCAGCGGAACGCCACGACACTGTCCGTGGTCGGCGCCGTCGCCCTGCTCTGGAGCTCGGTGTCGCTCTTCTCGGCGCTCGAGTCGGCCTTCAACATCGTGTACGGGCGGCCGAACCGGCCCTTCCTGCGCGGGAAGCTCCTCGCGGTCGCGTACATGATCGCGGCGCTCGTCGTGCTGTTCGCGGGGCTCACGGTCGGCACGTTCGGCTACGACATCATGCGGCGCTACGCGACGGACGTCGTCTCCAACCAGTGGGTCGCGCTCGCGCTGACGATGCTGACCTCCGGGCTCGCGCTGTTCCTGTTCCTCCTCTCGGCCTACCACCGCCTGCCGAACGCGCTGCTCACGTGGCACGAGGTGCTCCCGGGCGCGATCCTCGGCGCGATCGTGCTCGCGGCGACGCTCCAGGGCCTGCCGCTGTTCGTGTTCTTCACCTCGGAGGTCGTCGCGCTCCAGGCCCTCGGCACGACCTTCCTCCTGCTCGTCTGGCTCTACGTGATGGCGAACGTGATCGTGTTCGGGGCGGCGCTCAACTACGTGCTCGCCTACGGCGTGACCGGCCGGGAGGTGGAGCCGAAGCGCCCCTGAGGCGACCAGGTCAGCGGAACACCTCGAGCGAGCGGGCCAGCGCACCCGCAGCGCGGGCGCGGTGGGAGTGCGTCTCCTTCCATGCGTCGCCCAGGTCCGCGACGGTCGCGGTCTCGCCGTCCGGCACGAACACCGGGTCGAAGCCGAAGCCCTCGGCGCCCGCGGCGGCGAGCGCGATCGTCCCCTCGAGCGTCCCCCGCGTCACGACCTCCCTCCCGTCGGGCGCGATCGCGACGAGGACGCACACGTACCTCGCGCCTCGCTCCGCGACGCCGTCCAGCGCCTCGAGCATCTTTCCGACCGGGTCGCCCGCCGCCCAGCGGGCGGTGTGGACGCCCGGCCGACCGCCGAGCGCCACCGCCTCGATCCCCGAGTCCTCCCCGAGCGCCCACGCCCCGACAGGGGCGTGGGCGCGGCCGAAGCGCGCCTTGATCCGCGCGTTGTCCTCGAACGTCGCCCCGTCCTCCTGCGGCGGGTCGTCCCGCCCCAGCGCGTCGACGTCGACCCCGGGCAGCGCGCGGCGGAGCTCCTCGAGCTTGTGGCGGTTCTGCGAGGCGAGGACGAGGCGGCCTTGCCACACCGTGCTACGAGCTCAGGAGCGAGGGTGCCTCGCAGGCCTCGCGCTGGGCAGTCTCGAGCTCCGCGATCCCGCCGGCGGCGAGATCGAGCAGCCGGTCGAGGAGCTCGCGCGAGAACGGGTCGCGCTCGGCCGTCGCCTGCACCTCGACGAGCCGGCCGTCCGCCGCCATCACGACGTTCATGTCGGTCTCGGCAGACGAGTCCTCGACGTAGTCGAGGTCGAGCACCGGCTCACCGTCGACGACGCCGACCGAGACCGCGGCGACGCCGCCCGCGAGCGCCTTCGTCAGCCCGAAGCGGTCGAGCGCCCGGTACGCCGCGACGTACGCGCCCGTGATCGCCGCGCAGCGCGTGCCGCCGTCCGCCTGGAGCACGTCGCAGTCGAGCCAGAGCGTCCGCTCGCCGAGCGCCTTGAAGTCGCACACGCTGCGCAGCGCCCGACCGATCAGCCGCTGGATCTCGACCGTCCGGCCGTCGGGACGACCGCGCGAGACGCCGCGCTGCGTCCGCTCTCCGGTCGAGGCGGGGAGCAACGAGTACTCGGCGGTCATCCAGCCCTGGCCCTTCCCCCGCAGCCACCGCGGGATGTCCTCGTCGAGCGTCGCGGTGCAGAGGACGACCGTGCGGCCCTGCGCGTACAGGACCGAGCCGTGAGGCTGCTCGAGGAAGTCCGGCTGGAGGTCGAGCTCTCGCAGCTGGTCGGGTCGGCGTCCGTCGTGACGGGTCACGTGGCGTCCTCCATGGCGTTCGAATGGGGCCGGATCATGCCGCCTGCGGCGCGGTCGCCTCGAAGGTCACGTGCTCCACCTCGCGGATCGGCAGCTGGAGGAACCGCTTGCCCATCTCGCGGAACGCGTCCGGGTCGCCGGTCGTGAGGAAACGGTAGGAGCCTTCACGCGCCTCGTCGTTCTCGATCTCCTTCCGCGCGAGCGTCTCGGCGACCTCCCGCGCGGTCTCGTCGGCGGAGAACACGAGCGTCACTCCTCGGCCGAACACCCGCTGGAAGATGGGCCGCAGGATCGGGTAGTGCGTGCACCCGAGGATCACCGTGTCGACCCCGGCCGCCTGGAGCGGCGCGGCGACGTCGCGCACGGCCTGCGTGGTCTCCTCGCCGAACGGGTCCGGCCCCTCGATCAGCGGGACGAGGAGCGGGCACGGCACCGAGATCACCTCGACGCTCGCGTCGTGGGAGCGCACGAGCTGCTCGTAGCGCCCGCTCGTGACCGTCGCCTCGGTCGCGAGCAGTCCGACACGGCGGTTCCGCGTGGTCAGCGCGGCGGCATGGGCCTCGGGCTGGAGCACGCCCACGACCGGCACGTCGAGCGCGCGCTGGAGCTCGTGGACGCCGGCGGCGGTGGCCGAGTTGCACGCGACGACGACGAGCTTCACCCCCTCCTGCTCGAGCCGGCGCCCGATCTCGAGCGCGAATCCACGGATCTCGGCGAGCGGCCTCGGCCCGTACGGCAGCCTCGCGTTGTCGCCGAGGTACACGGCGTCCTCGTGGGGGAGCGTGACGAGCAGCTCGTGGAGGACGGTCAGGCCGCCCACGCCGGAGTCGAACACGCCGATCGGCCGCCCGTCCACCGCGCCGATCATACGGACGCGGGTCGCGGGCGCCCCGGTCAGACTGCCGGGATGGCCGCCACGGTGCGCATCGGGATCTGCTCCTGGGCCGACGAGGGCCTCCTGCGGGCCTGGTACCCGCGTGGGATCTCGACGGGGGAGCGGCGGCTCCGCTACTACGCCGAGCGTTTCGACGTGGTCGAGGTCGACTCGCCGTACTACGCGCTTCCCGACCCCGCGGTGACCGAGCGCTGGGCGCGCCGCACGCCCGACGACTTCACGTTCCACGTCAAGGCGTCCGCGGCGATGACCTGGCACGAGGGCGAGCCCTCCGACGACGCCTTCCGGCTCTTCCGCGCGTCGCTCGAGCCGCTCGAGCTGTCCGGGAAGCTGCGGGGCGTCCTCCTCCAGTACCACCCGCGCTTCACGAAGTCGGCCGGCGCGAAGGCCGAGCTCGCGCGCGCGACCGTGCGGCTCGCGCCGCTCGTCCCGCTGGTCGAGTTCCGCCACCGCTCGTGGATGGCCGAGCGCGAGCGCGCGGACACGCTGGGGTTCCTCGAGCGGCACGGGCTCGCCTACGTCTCGGTCGACTCCCCCACGACGCGGGCGTCGAACGTCTCCCCGCGGGTGGCTGCGGCGACGGGCCGCGTGGCGTACGTGCGCTTCCACGGCCGCAACGTGGAGACGTGGAACATTCGCGGCGGCTCGGCCGCGGACCGCTTCGACTGGCTCTACGCGGAGGACGACCTCGCGGAGTGGGTGCTTGGCCTCGCGCGGCTCTCCGAGGCAGCCGAGGAGGTCTACGCCATGTTCAACAACAACCGCGACGACTTCGCGCCGCGCAGCGCCCAGCTCCTGCGCGGGCTCCTCGACGAGGCCGGGGTGCCGGCGACCGGCGGGATCGAGCCCCCGCCCACCGACCTGACGCTGTTCTGAGCTGCGCAGGACGTGTCCGTCGCCCGGCTACAGTCGCCGGATGCGCGTCCTCTCGATCGTCCACGAGGCGGGGCCGACGGGCGGCGGCGGCATCTTCGAGCGCGCCGTTCCGGACCGCGGTCACCGGCTCGACCGCTGGGTGGCCGCCGACGGCGACGCGCCGCCGGGCGCGCCGACCGACTGGGAGGCGGTGATGGTCTTCGGCGGCGCGATGCACCCCGACCAGGACGCCGAGCATCCCTGGCTCGCGGGCGAGGCGGGCTTCCTCGAGACGGCGCTCGCCGAGGGAGTCCCGCTCCTCGGTGTCTGCCTCGGCGCACAGCTGATCGCGCGGGCCGCGGGCGCGTGGGTCGGCCCGGCCGGCGAGGCGGAGGTCGGCTGGTACGAGGTCTCGCGGGACGACGGCGCCGATCCCGTGCTCGAGGCGCTGCCCGGGAGCTTCCACGCGTTCCAGTGGCACTACTACACGTTCGACCTTCCTCCCGGCGCGGTGCAGCTCGCCTCGAGCGCCGCGGCGCGGCAGGCCTACCGGCTCGGTGACCGGGCCTGGGGGATCCAGTTCCATGCCGAGGTCGACCGGACGATGCTCGATCACTGGCTGCGGGCCGGCCGCGAAGAGCTCCCGAAGCCCCTCGAGGAGATCCGCGCCGAGACCGACCGCTACCTGCCGCCGTGGAACGAGCAGGGACGGGCGCTCTGCGAGGCGTTCCTAGACGAAGCCGCGCGCCTCAGCGCGTAGCCGGCGCCGCAGGGTCGCCTGCCTCGGCCGGCAGCGCCGGGTCGCGCGACCACTCGTGCCACGAGCCCTCGTAGTTCCGCGCCCGGTAGCCCGCGGCGACGAGGACCTGGACCGCGACGGCGGACCGGCTGCCCGAGTGGCAGTAGGCGATCACCTCTGCGCTCGGGTCGGCGCCGACGAGCGCCCGAACCGCGTCGGCCCCTCCGGCACCGGCCGCGAACAGCTCGTCGAGACCGACGTGCCGCGCGCCGGGGATCCGTCCCGGACGCGGGTCGCACGGCGCCACCGCGCGGCCCGCGAACTCCTCGGCCGTGCGCACGTCGAGCAGCACGAGACCGTCCTCGTCGAGGCGGCTCGCGAGCTCGGCGGTCGAGACCGGGCCGTCGTTCATGCGAGCGCGGAGACCGTCTCGATCTCCGCAGCGATCGAGGGGCGGTCGGCACACCTCTCGAGCCACCCCGAGATGGCGGGGCACGAGTCGAGCGAGACGCCCAGCAGACCGCGCAGGCGCAGAAGCCACGGGATGTACGAGACGTCCGCGAGCCCGAAGCGGGCGCCAGTGAGGAAGGGCGTGGCACCGAGCATGGCCTCGAGCTGACCGAGCCCGAGCGCGAGCCACTCCGCCGCGCCGGCGCCCTCGCGGCGATAGGCGTAGTACGGGTCACCGAGCGTCTCGTCAAAGCGGAAGACGAGGAGCCGTGCGGCCGCACGCTCACCCGGGTCCTCCGGCAGGAGCGGCGGGTCCGGGTAGCGCTCCTCGAGGTACTCGTCGATCACGGAGGACTCGGGGAGGGTCCAGCCGTCCTCCTCGAGCACCGGCACGCGCCCGTCGGGCGGGTTGTGCTCGACGAGCCAGGCCGGGCGGTCGGCGAGGTCGATCGTCACCGTGTCGTACGGCACGCCCTTCTCCGCCAGCACGATCCGCGTGCGGGCACAGAACGGGCAACGCGGCGCGTCGTAGAGCGTGATCGCCGTCACCTAGCCGGCCTCGCCCGCGACGAGCTGCGCATAGCCGTGATCCCCGCCCTCGAGCCCGAGGGCACTCGCGAGCGCCGCGATCAGCTCGGGCGCGGGGGGCAGCTCGCCCGGCGACGGCGCCGTGACGGCCAGGCTCTTGATCTTCTGCGGGTCGGCGCCCGTCAACCGCGCCAGCACCGTCGGGTTCGCGGCGAGCCCGATCACGTCCCCCGGAGCGAGCCGCCCGTAGAACTCGGGCACGGAGAGGTACTCGTCCACGATCCCCCCGCGCTCGAGCGCGACGAGGCGGACGACCTGGTCGACCTCGAGAGAGAGCGCGACGACGACGGCGCCGAGCCGGGAGGACAGCTCGCGCGCGAACCGGACGAGCGCCGTGGGATCGACGTCGATCACCTCGTCGTAGACCGCGATCCAGCCGTTGCGCGGGCCGACCACGCGGAAGCCGCGCGAGCCGATGCGCAGCGTGAAGTCCTTCACCGCGCGCTCGACGTCCGCGACCGCGTCGGTCTGGACGTGGAGCGACGCGAACGACCCTGCCTCGCGCTCCGGGGCGAGACGCTCGCGCAGCGTGGCGAGCGGCACACCGAGCACATGGAGCTGCTCGGTGAAGCCCCAGCGGCTGTAGACGGTGCGCGCATCGGAGTTCCCCGCGCGCACCTCGAGGTCGAGGTGGTCGACACCCTCCGCCTCGAGCGCCTCGGCGACCGCCGCGACGAGCTCGGCTGCGACGCCGTCGCGGCGGGCTGCCGGCACGACGTAGAGGTCGGTGAGCCGGGCGAGCCGCGGCCCGGTGCGCCGCGCGAGCGCGAAGCCGACCGGCTCGTCGGTCTCGGCGAGGAACGCGAGGCCGCTCGCGACGATCTCACGGATCTCCGCGAGCTCCCGCTCGTGGTCGACCTCGACATAGGACGGCGGCGGCACCTCCCGCTCGAACGCGCGCCACAGCTCCTCGAGCACACCGGCATCGGCGTCCGTGGCGCGGCGAACGTTCACGATCCGATGCTAAATGATCGATTCGGCCCCTCGCGCGGCGGCCGAGTCCTCCCTATGCTGTGGTCGTCGGCGGCGGTCATCCCCCTCGACCGTCGCCGGCTCCTTCCTTTCGCACGGGCTCGGCCGCGATCGCCGACGCGACGTCCCGCAGGTCGTCGAACGGCTCGTACTCGACCCCCTGCTCGTCGAGCCAGACCGCGAGCGTGCGACGGGCGAAGCGCCGCTCGGCGGCAAGCGAGACGCAGCGGTCCGAGATCCCGTCCCCGACGTACACGAAGGCGCCGAGGCCGGCGATCGCGCCACGCTTGCACCGCTCGCCGCAGACCGCGCAGAGCGGACGGTCCCGGAACGTCGCCCGCCAGCCGGCGGGGTCGGCGACGACGTTGTTCGCCTCGACCCGCGCCTCGACGCGCTCGCGTGCGAGGATCGGGTCGATCAGCTCGTGGAAGCCCGCCGAGACGATCAGCGGGTCGCGCTCCGCGACGAGCTCCTCGAAGCCGCGGCGCACGCGAACGTGCTCGAGGAGGTAGCTCACGACCTCGGCGAGCGGGGCGGTAACCGTCGCGATCTCCCGCGCGATCATCTCGTCGAGCGTCAGCCGCCGTCCGAGCTCGTCCTCGAGCATCCCGAACACCTCGGGATTGCCGAAGCGGGCGTTGACCATGTGCAGCGTGTCGATCTCCGTGACGGTGCCGTCCCAGTCGAGGACGAGCGGCAGCGGCGTTCCCTCGGCCGGCACGAAAACGCGTCAGCCCGCCGGGAGCGACCAGCCGCCGTCGATCACGACGACCTGGCCGCGGATCATCTCGGCGTCTACCGAGGCGAGAAAAGAGACGACGCCGGCGATGTCCTCCGGCGTGACGAGCTGCCCAGCCGGATTCGCG
>Ga0207706_10003184_pt1 | contig 15769 bp, 12 predicted proteins | sample KBSC53metaG_FD_184318 | JGI IMG/M metagenome (GOLD analysis project Ga0207706, IMG submission 184318) | Corn rhizosphere microbial communities from Kellogg Biological Station, Michigan, USA - KBS C5-3 metaG (SPAdes) (version 2) | ecosystem: Host-associated > Plants > Roots > Rhizosphere > Soil ... | reverse complement strand
GATCCGCAGGATTTTTGCGTGCGCACGATCGGCGCGCAGGAAATGACCCGAAACCTGGCCGCTGATGTCGTAATCGGCTGTGTATCGACCCCGGCCTGTTACCAATCGGACGTCTTCCCGACGGCCCTTGAACTGATGCTCTGACAAGTTCGATTCCCAAGACGTTCCAGGATGTGGAATTTCGCGCAGGTCCACCCGGGGGCCGACACATCCCACGACCGATCGCAAGATTTTCGCTTCGCGCTCGTAAGGTCGCCTAGCTTAGGATCGCGCGCGTACGTACGGAAGGGGACGCAGCCGCGAAGCAGTGACCGTCCGCAACCCAGGGACTCGCGGCGCTCGGACGCGCGAGCGCCCGCGCGCGAAATGATCGCTCCGAACGCCCAGGCCTCATACCGCACGTTCAAACGTATCCGCGGCGTGAACGTGGAGAACCGGATTGTTCGAGAACGCCGCACGGACGGTCAGAGGACCATGTCACCAACAATTCGGCTGACACGTCCGTTGCGGGAGCGATGGTGTTGGCGTTGTGGTTCGCACGCGCCCCCCGCATCGCATACCCCTTCGTTCAAGTCGGGAATGGTTGCGAGGGGAAGACGTATCAACGATCCGGCCCTTGCGAAGTTGGGCCGGCGGAAGACGGCCAAAGGCCACCGTCGCGCATCAAGGCCGACGGGTCAGTCTTGCGCACACGGATCGCGGCGAAGCGCCGGTCTCGCTGTAGCAATAATCCAGGGTATTCTGATCGACGAGATCAAAGATATACGTTCCTTCCTCGTCCGATCCGATCATCAACCTGGCACCGGGTGTGAAAGCGCCCCACAGTGCCTCATCCTCGTCGCCGGTTGGATTGGAACGCTTCAGGCGACCAACAAAGGTGTTGCCCTGTTGCTCGGTGATGACCAGCGTCGCAAGGCCGCCGCGCCGTCCCTCGACCTTGGCAATTCGATCCCGCTGGCCGGTCCACGTGCCGACCAGGGACACTGAATCAGCGGCGAGCACCGGCGTTGCAACGAGGATGGCAAAGGTCGCTGCACACAATAGAGCCTTCAAGTTGAGCCTCCATGGTTCGAAGTCTCGATGGGCTCCAAGAGCGAAATGCTTCGTACTCTCGTCGCCGCATCAAGCACAGAAATGTCAGGTTTTTGGCGTTCCCAGTGTTCCAGCGAAGTGGCGCGCCCGAAGAGATTCGAACTCCTGACCCCCAGATTCGTAGTCTGGTGCTCTATCCAGCTGAGCTACGGGCGCTTGTTGCGCATCGCGCGGGAAATGCTCCCGGATCAGCCAGGGCCGGCGGGAACGGGCCTTTCCCTATAGGCTTCCCTCCCCATTGGCAAGTTTTGCCGCCCCTCACCGTTCCTTAGGGGCCCTCTCGCTGAGGAGCGGCCGAAGGCCGCGTCTCGAAGCAACGCAGGTCGGCGAAGGCGCCCTGCGCACTCAATGTGCCGATCTCGGGTAAACCCGAGATCGGTGCCGCCCCATCCTTCGAGACGCTCGCTGTGCTCGCTCCTCAGGATGAGCTCGGAGGTCATTCGGCGACGCCCGACCACTGTCCGCGATGAGGCCCGCATCGCTCGAACTGGCTCGCGCGCGCTCGCTACACCCGGTCCGTCGCGGTCACGCGCGGGCGCTCGCCGCGGCGCGCGTTGATGTCGACGGCGCGGTCGGGGATGGAGACGCGGAAGGTGGCGCCGATGGTGCCTTCCACCAGGCGGATGTCGCCGCCATGGGCGCGCACCAGCTCGGCCACGATGGCGAGGCCCAGCCCCACGCTGCCAGTGCGGGTCGAGCCCTGGAAGGCCTCGAACAGATGCGCGCGGGCGCGCTCGGAGAGTCCCGGGCCGGTGTCAGAGACCTCGATCATCGCCACCGCGCCCTCGCGCCGGCCGGTGATGCGAATCTGGTCGCGGCCGGGATCGCGGGCGTCCCGGCTCTCGAGCGCCTGCAGCGCATTGCGCACGAGGTTGAGCATGATGCGGAAGAGCTGTTCGGGATCGGCATCCACCACCAGCCCGCGCTCGACCGCGCTGATCCAGCGCACCGGCGCGCCGCCGGGATCGAGACCCAGCGTCTCCCGCACGTCCTCGACCAGGGGCTCGAGCGCGATCGGGCGGCGGTCGGGCGGCGGCTCCTGCACGCGGCCGTAGGACAGTGTCGACTGGCAGAACGCGATGGCGCGCTCGAGCGAGCGCATGAGCTTGGGTGCGAAGCGCTGCACATGCGGATCGGAGATCTTCGCCAGCCGCTCGGAGAACAGCTGCGCCGAGGACAGCAGGTTGCGCAGGTCGTGGTTGATCTTCGACACCGCCAGCCCGAGCGCGGCGAGATGGTTCTTCTGCTGCAGCATCGTGGCGATGTTGAGCTGCATGGCGGCCAGCTCACGCTCGGCGGTGCCGATCTCGTCGAGGCGGTCAGACGCCGCGATAATGCGCGCTGGATTCTCCGGGTCGGCGCGGAACGCCACCATATTGGCGGTCATGCGCCGCATCGGCCGCACCAGCAGCACGTGCAGCGCCAGGTAGACGAGCGCGGCGGTGATCGCGGAAATGAGCAGCGACAGCAGCAGGATCCGGATCGAGAATTCCACCATCGCCTTGCGTAAGGGCGCCTCGTCGAGCACGATCTCGACGAACTCGCCCATGGGCGCCGGTCCGACCACCCGCATGACGTCGCTGTCGACGCAGATCAGCGTCTCGAACGCATCGATGATGGCGCGATGCCACGGCATGTCGCGCATGTCGACGACGTGGCTGATGGCCGGCGGCACCTCCGAGGCCGCCAGCAGGCGGCGCTGCTGGCCCATCTTCACCGCCACGGCGCGGGCGCGGATGCTCTCCAGGATCTGACGCGCGACCGTGTCCGTGACCATGCCGTTCGGCGCGGTCTCGAACACCAGCGCCGCGGTGTAGGCGGCGGAGAGGCGGTCGTTGAGCCAGTTCAGGCGGAAGTTGGCGACCGAGGGGACATAGATCAGCACTTCCGCGATCATCACGAACAGCAACGTGAGGACGAGGAGCTTGCCGGATAGTCCGAGATGCGGGCGCGTGCGGCTCGGTTTGCCCGCCGCCGCGGGTCCCTCAGTCATGTGTCCATTGATCCTTGCGCCCCGGCTCAGCCGAAGCGGCGCAGCAAGGCGATGATGCGCCGCACCCATAAGCTGGTCAAACCGGGTGAGAAATATGTCATGGCAGCGCGTTTTCCAATCTCGGCCAGCGTCGGATAAGGTATAATTATACCAAGAAATGTACTCATATTGCTGCGTTTGGCGATCGCCAGCGCCCAGGTTGTGATCAACTCCCCCGCCCCGGCCCCCACGATGGTGGCGCCCAGGACCTTTCCCCGCCGGTCCGTGACCACCTTGATGTGCCCGATGGTTGTGCCTTCGACCTGGGCACGGTCGTTCTCGTGATAGGGCCACCGCAGCACCCGGAGGGCGGACCCGCGCGCCCTCGCCTGCGCCTCGGTCAGGCCGACCTGAGCGAGTTCGGGATCGGTGAAGGTCACCCGCGGGACGGTGTCCGCGTTCATCGCCGCCGGCAGGCGGAACAGCGCGTTGCGGATGACGAGCCCGGCCTGGTGGTTGGCGAGGTGGGTGAACTGCCCATGGCCGGCGACGTCGCCGATGGCATAAACGCGCCGGTTCGTGGTCTTGAGCCCCTTGTCGACCACAATCCCACGGGCGTCGCAGGCGATGCCGGCCTGCTCGAGCCCGAGCCCCTCGGTGTTGGCGGTGCGGCCGGCCGCGACCAGCAGATGGCTGCCCCCGATGGTGCGCTCGCCATCGCCGTCGCGAATGACGACGCTCAGCTTCGCGCCCTCACGCTCCACGCGCACGATCGCGACATGGCTGCGGATGTCGACGCCGTCGCGCGTGAGCGCGTCGAGCACGACGTCGGCGCATTCCGGATCTTCGCTCGCGAGCGGCTCCGCTGCTTCCAGCACCGTGACCGCGGCCCCGAGACGGCGAAACGCCTGCGCCAACTCGAGACCGATCGGCCCACCGCCGATGATGATGAGGTGCTCCGGCAAGGCGGCGAGATCGAATATCGTCTCGTTTGTCAGGTACGGCACCGCGTGAAGTCCGGGGATGGGCGGCAGCGACGGCGACGATCCAGTCGCAATCACGAAGCGGCGCGCTTTGATCTCGGTGCCGTCGCCGGCCACGACGGTCGCGCGGTCCTTGAAGCGCGCGGCCGCTTCGATCACCCGCACCCCGAGGCCGGTGAAGCGCTCCTTGGAATCGTTCGGCGCAATGGCCGCGATGACGTCGTGCACACGCCGGCGAACCTTGGCGAAATCGACGGTTGCCGGCCCCGCCGACACGCCGAACGCTTCAGCTTCGGCGATGCCGTGCGCGCGCTTGGCGGCGGCGATCAGCGCCTTCGAGGGCACGCAGCCGGTGTAGAGACATTCACCGCCCAACCTCCCTTTTTCGATCAGCACCACCGGCACGCCGAACACCGCCGCGGCGGCGGCGACCGACAGCCCGCCGGCGCCAGCGCCGATGACGCAGATATCGGGGGTCAGGATTTCCATGGAGTCACACGCCCGTGCCCGCGCAGCCGTTTCACCACCACGGGCACCAGCGCGAGCACACCGAGGGCCCCGAGCGCGGCGATGAGTTCCGGCGTGATCGCGGCATGCAGATGGAATTGCAGCCGGCAGTCGGGACGCCCGGCGGCGACACAGGCGCTGTAGGCGGCTTGCTGCGCGGTGATGACGCTGTCGAGACCGGCACCGAAGAAAGCGAAGATGAACGTCGGCGGGGTCATGCCGAGCACAGTCGCCGCCGCAAAAGTCGTCAGCCGCGCGCCAGCCAGCGCCGCCATCAGGTTGACCACCCAGAACGGAAAGATCGGCACCAGCCGCAGAAACAGCAGATAGCTGAACGCGTCGGCGCGAAACCCCTGCGCCAGCTTCTCCGCCAGCGGACCTGCCCGGCGCACGAAGTATTCGCCGACCGCGCTGCGGGCGATCAGGAAGATGCAGATCGCGCCCGTGGTCGCGCCCACCAGGGCCGCCGCCCCGCCGAGAACGGCGCCGAACAGGATGCCGCCGATGACCGTGAGGTAGAATCCGGCCGGGATCGAGAGCGCGGCCGCGACGATATACAGCGCGATGTAGGCCGCTACCGCCTGGAGCTCGTGCATCGCGATGAACGCGCTCAGTGCCTCATGATGGCGGGCCACCTGCTCGAACGAGATCTGCCGATGCCAGCCGAACGCAATCACGCCGACTGACACCACAATCACCACGACCAACGGAGCCAGCCGCCGCAGCGAGAGTCGCGGGCAAGCGGCGCCGGCGGCCGGAGATGGCGGGCCGTTCGGTGCGGTCATGGCTGATTTGACGGCATAATCCGGGCTGGTCCACGTGCGGTGGCAACCGGAATAAAGGCCGGTCGCGGGAACAGGGTGATCCTAGCGGGCCATTGCCGGCAAAAGCGCGGTTTCACCGTCTTGTGACGCCCCCTCACGCGCTTGTGCCACCGGGCCGGCCTCGCATTGACGACCCCGGCCGCCCTCCCGTATAAGCCGCGAGATTTTGTGCGCGGCGATCCCGGAAGTCGAGGGCCGAGAAACCGGCCCCTTGCATCGTCCGAGCGAGCCAATCATCGACATCTGGTGCGGTGGATTTGACGTTCCTATCGGCCTTGCGGCGACTTCGTGTAGGAACTTCCAATCCAAAACCGCACTAGAACCTTAAATTTGCTAGCGTCCTTTGATTCCGAAGTTCGCATCTGGGCGTGCCGGAATACTGGCGAACTTCGGAATCGGGACACTGGCGGTCAGCGGAGAACGACCCGTGAAGCGGACCTATCAACCTAGCAAGCTGGTGCGCAAACGCCGTCACGGTTTTCGCGCACGCATGGCGACAACGGGCGGGCGCAAGGTCGTGGCCGCGCGCCGCGCGCGAGGACGCAAGCGGCTCAGCGCCTGACGTCCGCCACCGCGGGGCTGGCGTCATCCATGGAGCGGCTGAGGAAACGATCCGATTTCCTGGCCGCCGCGACCGGAGGCAAGGTGCCAACCGCGGGTTTCGTTTTGCAGGCGCGGGCACGCGCCGAAAGTGGCCCGGTCCGGATCGGCTTTACGGTATCGCGCAAGGTCGGAAACGCCGTTGAGCGCAACCGGGTGCGTCGTCGCCTCAAGGAAATCGTGAGGCTATCGGCCGCAACTGGCCTTTCCTCCGGGCATGACTATGTGCTGATCGGACGGCGCGCCGCCTTGTCGCTGCCATTTGACCAGATCACCGAGGATTTCAAGCGCGCGCTGCGGCGGCTGCGGGTTCCAAAATGACCGATCAGAAGAACACAATCCTGGCCATCGTGCTGTCCGCGCTCGTGCTGATCGGGTGGCAGATCTACTTCGGCATCCCGCAGATGGAGAAGCAGAAGCAGATCCAGCAGCAACAGCAGCAAGCGCAGGAACGCGCGCAACCGTCCGGTGCTCCAGCGCAGCAGCCCGGCGCGACGCAGCAGCCCGGCGCGCCCCCGCAGGCAGTACCGGGAGCGACGCCGCAGGCGCCGGGCCTGCCGGGCAGCTTGCCCGGCCAGATCCTGACCCGGGAAGCCGCGCTGGCGGCATCGCCGCGGGTGCAAATCGAGACGCCGAGCGTCGCCGGCTCGATCGCGCTCAAGGGCGCCAGGATCGACGACCTCGCGCTCATCAAGTACCGCGAGACCGTCGACCCCAAGTCGCCCCCAATCGTGCTGCTGGCACCGTCTGGCAGCCCGCACCCGTTCTATTCCGAATTCGGCTGGGTAGTGGCGGCCGGAACGGCCGCAAAGGTGCCGACCGCCGATACGCTGTGGCGGCGGGAGGGCTCGGGTACGCTCACTGTCGAACGCCCCGTGACGCTGGTTTACGACAACGGCGACGGCCTCGAGTTTCGCCGCACCATCTCGGTCGACAACAAATATCTCTTCACGCTCAAGGACGAGGTCGTGAACAAGAGCGCCGCTCCGGTGACGCTCTACCCCTACGCGCTGATCTCGCGCCACGGCATACCGCCGACGCTGGGCTACTACATCATGCACGAGGGCCTGATCGGGGTTTTCGGCGAAAAGGGTCTGCAGGAAGAGACCTACTCCAAGATGGAGGAGGCGAAGGCGCTGAACTTCGATGTCGTGAATGCGTGGCTCGGCTTCACCGACAAGTATTGGGCCGCCACGCTTCTCCCCGATATCGCAGCCAAGGTCCGTGCCCGCTTCTCCTTCGAGCTTTCCAACAACATCAAGAAATTCCAGACTGACTATCTGCTCGACCCGCAGACGATCGCACCCGGCGCCACCGGCACCGCCAGCGCCCGGCTGTTCGCCGGCGCCAAGGAGGTGGAGGTCGTCGACACCTACGACACCGACCTCAAGCTCAATCGCTTCGAATTGCTGATCGACTGGGGCTATTTCCGCTTCATCACCAAGCCGATGTTCCTGGCGCTCGACTGGATCTATCGCCAGGTCGGAAATTTCGGCGTTGCCATCCTGATCATCACCGTCCTGATCAAGTTCATCTTCTTCCCGCTCGCCAACAAGTCCTACGCCTCGATGGCGAAGATGAAGGCGGTGCAGCCGGAGATGGTCGCCATCCGCGAACGCTACGGCGACGACAAGATGAAGCAGCAGCAGGCGATGATGGAGCTGTACAAGAAGGAGAAGATCAACCCGATTGCCGGCTGTCTGCCGATCCTAATCCAGATTCCGGTCTTCTTTGCGCTCTACAAGGTCCTGTTCATCACCATCGAGATGCGGCATGCGCCGTTCTTCGGCTGGATCAGGGATCTCTCGGCGCCAGACCCGCTCACGGTGTTCAACCTGTTCGGGCTCATCCCCTGGGATCCGACGGTGGTTCCGGTCATCGGCCCGTTCCTCCACCTCGGCCCGTGGCCGCTCATCATGGGCGTGACCATGTGGTTCCAGATGAAGCTCAATCCGCCGCCGCCGGATCCGACCCAGAAGATGATCTTCGATTACATGCCGATCATCTTTACCTTCATGCTGGCGAGTTTCTCCGCCGGCCTGGTGATCTACTGGGCCTGGAACAACACGCTCTCGGTGCTGCAGCAGAGTGCGATCATGCACAAGCACGGCGCCAAGATCGAGCTGTGGGGCAATCTCAAGGGGGTTTGGGAGGCCTTGAAGAATCTTTTCAAAAAAAAAAAGTGACCCCGGCGTGAGCAGTGCTTCGCCATGAGCGTCACGTCGTCATGAACGACGAGACGCCGGCCGCTGGCTCCTCCTTCACGCGCGCGGAAACCGAAGCAGGCCGCAAGCTGTTCGCGGGCGACTGGCAGTTTGCCTGGGCCGCAGGATCGATCGAGGTGCTGCCCCCGATGCGCGGCGTGGAGATCGCCTTTGCCGGGCGCTCCAATGTCGGCAAGTCGAGCCTCATCAACGCGCTCACCGGACGGCGCGCGCTCGCGCGCACCTCGAACACGCCCGGCCGCACCCAGGAGCTGATCTTCTTCACCGGGCCCTCGAAGCTCACCCTGGTCGACATGCCGGGCTATGGCTATGCCGCCGCCGCCAAGACCAAGATCAAGGCCTGGACCACGTTGATCCATGCCTTTCTCCTGGGGCGTGCCAATCTCGCGCGGGTCTATCTTCTCATCGACGCCCGCCACGGCCTCAAGCCCGTCGACGACACCGTGCTCGAGACCCTCGACAAGGCGGCGGTCAACTACCAGGTCGTGTTGACCAAGACCGACGAGGTGAAGAATGCCGACCTCGCGGGCCTGGTCGCCGCGACCAAGGCGGCGCTCGCCAAGCATCCAGCCGCCTATCCCGAGGTGGTGCTGACCTCCTCGCGCACCGACGCCGGCATCGGCGAGCTGCGCGCGGCGATCGGACGGTTGCTCCGGGAGCGCGGCGCCGCATAGGGCTCCGTACCCGGGAGCTGCGCAACATGGAGCGCGCAAGCGCGGAATGCGCTGCCGACACCCCCACGCTCCAGGTTCTCTGATCTTGCGCGTGTTGAATTCGCAAAACCGGTTCCCACTTTTCCGGAACATGCGCTAAAAGGCGCAGCGACCCTGGTGCCGCGGCGCTCTGCCGACTGTTCGAAAGATCCCCTCGATGAACGTTTCGCCCCACGACATCGCGCGCGTCCTGTCGGAGGCGCTCCCGCACATGCAGCGCTACGACGAGGAGATCGTCGTGGTGAAATACGGCGGCCACGCCATGGGCGAAGAGGACCTCGCGCGGAGCTTCGCACGCGACATCGTGTTGATGGAGCAGACCGCCATCAACCCGGTGGTGGTGCACGGCGGCGGCCCGCAGATCGGCGAAATGCTCAAGCGGCTCGGCATCGAGTCGCAGTTCGCGGCCGGCCTGCGCGTCACCGACGCGGCGACCATCGAGATCGTCGAAATGGTACTGGGCGGCTCGATCAACAAGCAGATCGTCGGCTTTATCAACGCGGCCGGCGGCAAGGCCGTCGGGCTGTGCGGCAAGGACGGCAACATGGTGGTCGCCCGCAAGGCCACCCGCCGCGTGGTCGACGCCGATTCGAATATCGAGAAGATCGTCGATCTCGGTTTCGTGGGCGAGCCCGACAAGGTCGACGTCACCGTGCTCAACCAGATCCTCGGCCGCGACCTGATCCCGGTGCTGGCGCCGCTCGCGACCTCCACCGAGGGCCTCACCTACAACGTCAATGCCGACACCTTCGCCGGCGCGATCGCCGGCGCGCTCAAAGCCAAGCGGCTCCTGCTCCTCACCGACGTGCCGGGCGTGCTCGACAAATCCAAGAGCCTGATCAAGGAGCTCTCCACCGACGACGCGCGCCGGCTGATCGCCGACGGCACCATCTCGGGCGGCATGATCCCCAAGGTCGAGACCTGCATCTACGCGCTCGAAGCGGGCGTCGAGGGAGTGGTGATCCTCGACGGCAAGGTGCCGCACGCGGTGCTGCTTGAGCTCCTTACCGACCATGGCGCCGGCACGCTGATGATGCGGTAAAAATTCTCGCCGCCCTCGTTCCGAGAAGGTGCGCAGCACCCGTCGCGAAGGGTGGGGCAGCCAGCGTAGCTGTTTAGTCACATACAGGAATCAGATCGGAGCCGGCTCGCTGTCCATATGCGCGAGCCGCCTGGAATAAACGCATATCGATCTGTTCGTTCTCACACGCCGCAATTCTGAACGTCTGGTCATCGCATTGCCCGCTCGCAATCAGCCCGCGGCAGCGGCGCACGCGCAACCACCAGCCGGTTCCGACGTTGACTCGGAAAGTTGACTCGGAAAGACGACGCAGGAGCCGGTATCATGTTGCAATCAAGCATACGCAGCGCAGCGCTTTTTGTCCTTGCCGCCGGCATGGCGGCCACTTCAGCGACAGCAAAGCCGCCCGGCGCGCCGCCCGCCGCACATCCGGCACCAGCGCCGCACCCGGCGGCTGCACCGCGGGCGGCTCCTGCGCCGCACGCGGCACCTGCCGCTCGCGCCGCCGCCCCGCACATCGCCGCGCCGCGTGTGGCGCCGCAGGCACCGCGCGCAGCAGCGCCCCGGGTCACCACCGCGCCGCGGGCGGCGCCACCGGCACACCGCGTCGCGCCGCAGCAACTCGCGCGTCCTTCCGGCGCGCCCGCACCGGCCGCCGCCGCAGGACATGGGCCGGCAGGACATGGGCCAAAGGAGCGGACGGTCGTCGCTCCGACGCCAGAGAAACGGGTGGGAGGTCGAGGCGGGCCAGGTCTTGCCCAGCCCGCGTTGCGCGAACGTCCGGGACGACAGCCCCAAGAGTCCGCGCAACAGTCCGCGCAACCGCCGGCCGCGCAGCCGCCGGCGGCATCCGCTCGTATCGCGCCGGGCCAGGGCAGATCGGGCCAGCCGGCCCAGGCAATGCAACCGGCAACCTCTAACCGAACCGCTGCAGGCCGCATCTTGCGCAATGAGGCTTTAGCCACTCGAGCCGGCGGCCCAGGGCGTAACGCCTCCGCGGTCGCAGGTTCGACGTTCCAAGGGCGCTTCTTCGATCCTGGATGGCGACGGCATCGGCCGCAACCGGTCGTCATCGGCTGGGTCGGACCGGTGTTCTGGCCGTATGCTTATGATGACTTCGTCGATTACACCTTCTACCCCCATGCGTACGACACGTTCTGGCCGTACGCCTACGACGACCTCTACGAGGGCGCGTTCGGCCGCTATGCACAGGGTTATGGCGGCACCTATGCCACGGTCGGGCGATCGTCGAAGTCCGGGGGCGCACGCGCCATCGGCACCGACCTCTGCAGTGGGCAGACGGCGGGATTGACGGACTGGCCGATCGAGCGGATCGCGCAAGTGGTCGAGCCCGACGATGCGCAACGCGCCGCGCTCGACGATCTCAAAGGGGCGACGGCGAAGGCACTTGAAGTCCTCGAGGCGGAATGTCCGGCCGCGCTGTCCAGCACGCCGACAGGGCGGATCGAGGCCATGGGCGTGCGGCTGGACGCCATGCTGCAGGCGGTGAAACTACTCCGACCCGCGATCGAGAAGGTCTACCTCTCACTCAATGACGAGCAGAAGGCGCGCTTCAATGCGCTCGGTCCCGACGACGATCAGGATCAAAAGCAATCCCGGCGTGACCTGACGCAAGCATGCGGCGAGCGCGCGTCGGGCATCGCCAACGTGCCGCTCGACCAAATCGAACGTGCGGTACGGCCCAACGAGGCGCAACGCGGCGCGCTCAAAGAGCTCCAGGATGCCACCGCCGAAGCGACCAATCTCTTGAAGGCGGACTGCCCGAGCTATCGGGCGCTGACCCCGGTTGTCCGCCTGGAGGCGATGGAGCAGCGGCTCGATGCGATGTCGCGCGCGGTGCATACGGTGCAGCCCGCGCTCGCGAGGTTCTATGGTTCTTTGGGCGACGAGCAGAAGGAACGATTCAACAGGTTGAGTCCTGCGCGCGGCTGATGCCGCAAGCTCGGGCGCACAAAAACCAAGGGCGACCGTGAGGTCGCCCTTCGGAGTACCCGCGCGCGTGCTGCCTACTCCGCCGCGATGCGCACCTCGGGGGCGGCCGAGCGCACGTCGGCATCGACGTGCTTTTCGTACTTGACGAAGTTCTCCTGGAACATGCGCACCAGCTTGCGCGCGGTCTTATCGAACTCTGCTTTGTCCTTCCAGGTCTTCATCGGGTAGAGCAGGTGCGGCTCGATCCCCGGCACCGAGGTCGGAACCGAGAAGCCGAAATAGGGATCGGTGCGGAAGCTCACGTTCTTAAGCGAGCCGTCGAGGGCGCCGGTGACGAGCGCGCGCGTGGCCTTGATCGGCATGCGCCGGCCGACGCCGTAGATGCCCCCGGTCCAGCCCGAGTTCACCAGCCAGCAGTCGACCTTGTGCCTGGAAATGTAGTCGCGCAGCATGTTGCCGTATTCCGCCGGCGGCCGCGGTAGGAACGGCGCCGCGAAGCAGGTGGAGAATTCGGGCTCGACCCCGACCAGGCCCTTCTCGGTGCCGGCGACCTTGGCGGTATAGCCGGAGAGGAAGTGGTACATCGCCTGCGCCGGCGTGAGCTTGGCGATCGGCGGCATCACCCCATAGGCGTCGGCGGTCAGGAAGATGATGTTCTTCGGATGCCCGGCACGCCCGGTGCGCGACGCGCCCGGCATGAAATCGAGCGGATAGGCCGAGCGGGTATTCTCAGTCTTGGAGTCGTCGTCGTAATTTGGAATCCGCGTTTCCGGATCGAACGCGACATTTTCGAGCACCGCCCCAAACCGGTTGGTGGCAGCATAGATCTCGGGCTCGGCCTCCGCGGAGAGCTTGATGCACTTGGCGTAGCAGCCGCCCTCGAAATTGAACACGCCGTCCGGACCCCAGCCATGCTCGTCGTCACCGATGAGGATGCGGTTCGGATCGGCCGACAGCGTGGTCTTGCCGGTGCCGGAGAGGCCGAAGAACAGCGCGACGTCGCCGTCGTGGCCGACATTTGCCGAGCAGTGCATCGGCATCACGCCCTGCGCCGGCAGATAGAAGTTCAGCGTGGTGAAGACCGACTTCTTCATTTCGCCGGCATAGGACGAGTTGCCGATCAGGACGATCTTCTTCGTGAAGTCGATCGCGATGATGGTGTCGGTGCGCACGCCATGACGCTTCGGATCGGCCTTGAACGTGGGCAGATCAACGATGGTGAGATCGGGGATGAAGCTCGCAAGCTCGGAGCGCTCGGGGCGGATCAGCAATTGACGGATGAAAAGCGAATGCCAGGCAAGCTCGGTGAAGATGCGGGTTTTTATCCGGTAGTTCGGATCGGCGCCGCCATACAAATCCTGCGCGAACAGTTTCCGGCCGCGCGCATGCGCGATGAAATCGTCATAGAGCAACTGGAAGTTGGCTTGGGTGATCTTGCGATTGCCGTCCCACCAGACGGTGTTCTCGGTCAACGCGTCGACGACGGTGTGCTTATCCTTGGGAGAGCGACCGGTATGCACGCCGGTCTCCGCGCAGATCGGGCCGCCCTCGACCAGCGACGCCTCCCCGGCTGCGATGGCGTGCTCGTAGAGCGTCGGCGCGGTCAGATTCCAATGCACCGCGCTCAGCCCCTGGAAGCCGAATTTATCGGCGCCGTAGGCGCTGTTCCTCAAACCCGTTTCCTGCACGAAAGTCCCTCCACGACCCATCCGGCCGGCATCGGAGCTACACCACTGTACGGCTGTGCCGATGATAGCGCCCGTTCCCCGATCCTGCGACCTATAATTGGCATCGGGCGCTCTGCCAAGATGGGTATGCAGCAGGCACAGTGATCCAATCGTGTGCGGCGCAGCACCCGGTGCGGCGAGTACTTTATTATTATGATACGTATGGGAGAACTGTCACCTGAGCGCGCCGCGGCGTGTTGCGCCGCAACGCAATCTCATTCCGCGAGACCCTTGCCGACCAGCCACTTCTGGATCAGGTCGGCCACCTGGTCGCTGTTCCTGTCCATCATGACCATGTGGGAATTTCCCCGGATACCGGCGTCGGGCAGATCGACGATATCGATGCTGCCACCGGCGGCCTTGAGCGCCGCCGCGTAATCGACACCGCCCTGGCGGATCTTCGACCAGCGCGGATGGTCCTTGGCGTTGTCGCCGTAGACGACGAGGATCGGCGTGTTCTTGATCGAGTCCACCTTGTTGCGGTCGCCGCCCAGCGTCGGCTCCACCGCGACCAGCGCCTTGACCTTGTCGGGCCGCGCTTCCAGCACCTTGTAGCCGAACGAGCCGGACTGGCTGTGCACCATGACCACGCAGGGGCAGACCTTGTCGACCAGCGCGATATAGGCGGCCACGATCTGATCGTCGGTGGAGAGCCAGCGCGGGACGCCCTGCTTCATGAACTGGTCGTAGGCATCGACCGGAAATTGTGTGCCTGGATAGGTCGCGCGCTTGCTCTTGTCGTCGTTCCACGAGCCGGCCGGGCCAATGCGAAAGCGCTCCCATGGATCGCCCTGCGGCAGCGCCACGGCCTCGCCCTTGAAAGTGCTGGTCCAGCCGGAGCGGCCGCGCTCCACGGCGTCGGAGATGTAGCTGTCCCAACCCTTGCGGATGAAATAGGTGAGCCAGCCGTCGCCGCCGTCGGGCTTGGTCTCGTAGGTGACTCCCGTGAGGCCGCCGCCGTGCCACAGCAGCAGCGGCAGCCTGCCCTTGCGGTTCTGCGGCAGGAAGTACTGCACGTACATCTGCTCGACCTGGTACTTGCCGTTCGGGTCGACTTTCGCGGGCACGCCGCCTGGCGTGAACACGACCTCCTTGATCGGCTGGCCGGTGATTTCGATGACACGGCCTCCGACATGGAACGAACCCATGTCACGCAGGCCGATGGGCTCCTTGCTCTGGGCATACGCCGAAGCCGCCGCCAAGCTGAGTGCCGACACGATCATTAGACGGCGCATCGCGCCCTCCCCTTGTGCTGTTGAAAATCGCTGTTGCGTGCGCGGCGGGCCGCGCTCACTCCACCAGACCCTTTCCGGCCAGCCATTTCTGGATGACATCGGCGATCTCGTCATTGTTCTTGTCCTGCATCAGCATGTGCGAGTTGCCCTTGATGCCGAGGTCGGGAAGATTGATCACGTCGACGGTGCCGCCGCCGGCGCGCACCGCATCGGCATAGGCGAGATCGATCTTTTTGAAGTTCGCCCAGCGCGGATGCTGGTCGACGTAGTCGCCGAACAGCATCAGGACCGGCGTGTCCTTGAGTGCGGCGGCCTTGTCGAGGTTACCCGCCGTCGCCGACTCGACCGCTACGATCGCCTTGACCTTGTCCGGCCGCTGCTCCGCGACCTTGAAGCCGAACGCGCCGCCTTGGCTGTGCAGCAGCAGCACGCACGGGCAGACCTTGTCCACCAGCGCCACATAGGCGGCGATGATGGCGTCGTCGGTCGAGAGCCAGCGCGGCACCGACTGCTTCATGTAATTGTCGTACGCCTCCACCGGGAACTGGCTTCCGGCGAGAACCTTGCGTTTGGCCGGATCGGGATTCCAGGAGCCCTCGCCGTCGCCGATGCGAAAGCGCTCGAACGGGTCGGCGTAGGTCAGGAAGGTCGGCTCCGAGGTCCAGACGTCGGGGGGCGCGAAGCCCGCGCGGCCGCGCTCGACCGCGTCGGAGACGTAGACGTCCCAGCCCTTCCGGACGAACAGGTTGAGCCAGCCTTCGCGTCCATCGGGCGTGCTCTCGTAAGTGACGCCGGTCAGCCCGCCGCCATGCCACATCAACAGCGGCAACTTGCCCTTGCGTTGCCGCGGCAGAAAATATTGCACGTACATCTGCTCGACCATGTACTGACCGTTCGGATCGAGCTTGGTTTGCGGG
>Ga0207706_10003171_pt1 | contig 15795 bp, 4 predicted proteins | sample KBSC53metaG_FD_184318 | JGI IMG/M metagenome (GOLD analysis project Ga0207706, IMG submission 184318) | Corn rhizosphere microbial communities from Kellogg Biological Station, Michigan, USA - KBS C5-3 metaG (SPAdes) (version 2) | ecosystem: Host-associated > Plants > Roots > Rhizosphere > Soil ... | reverse complement strand
GCACTCGCACGAGTACACGCACACGCCGATTCTGGAGAACCAGGGGCATGGCGAGCACTACTGGCACCTTGCGCGCCACCTGGAGCGCCTGCGTACCTCCGAAGACGGCGAGCACGGGCACACCATCACCGGCGGCGACCGCGAGACCCGGCCCACCAACGTCGCCGTGTACTGGATCATCTGCACGCGCGGCGGCGACGCAAGTGCCCCGTGAGGGCAATGGCGCGGTTCATCCCGGCGCTGGCGGGTGCCGGCTTCGGCGCGGCCCGTCACCGGCACGTGGTGGACCGCGGCGGCGATGTGGAGACACGGCCGAAGAACGCAGCCGTGTACTGGATCATCTGCAAGGAGTGAGCGCCATGAGCCAGCCCCGGAGGATTGCAGCGTTCGCCGCGGCCGCGCTGCTGGCGTGGCACGGTGCGGCGGCCGCGCAGGATCTGGCGTCCACCATCCGCGTGGCGCCCACCCGCACCCTCACCACCCTAATGCGCGGCGGACCGGGATCGTTCATGTACAACCGCGGCGGCGGAAACCTCCACGCGGGCGTCGACATCGTGGCGAACCAGTCCACGATGGACAGGGACGCGTACCGGGTGATGGCGGCGGGGAACGGGAGGGTGGCCTACGCCCGCCTGAACGGCGGCGAGGAGAGCGGCTACGGCTACACGGTGGTGGTCGACCACGGGAACGGCGTGTATACGCAGTACTCCCACCTGGCGACCAACGCCAGCCGCGGCCTGGTGAAGGTGGGCGACGAGGTTCACGCGGGCGACGTGATCGGCTACCTGGCCGACCTCGCAACGGGCGAGCTCTCATCAGGCAACGTGCGAGCCGACGTGGTCGCGCAATACGACAGGATCCAATTGCACCTGGAAGTCTTCCAGGCCCCCGCGGGCCGGACCTCGGCCGGGGCGCTGGCGCCGCTGAAGGCCGGCTCCACTCTCCTCGATTCCACCGGGCGGCTGAGAGAACTGGGCTACGCCTCGTTCTGACGCCGGCGCGGGAACACGGGGTGATGCCTCCCCCGGACGCGGCGGGCCGGGGAAGGCCGCCTGGCTTGAGAACGGCGCCGATCCGTGTTAGTTTTGAGCGTTTCGGGCCGGTAGCTCAGCCGGAAGAGCAGCGGACTTTTAATCCGTTGGTCGTGGGTTCGAGTCCCACCCGGCCCATTCGGTTAAGTTAGCTCAGGGTAAGCAGTTGCGTTATGAACAATGACCAGCTCCCCGCGTCACGTGGGGGGCTGGTCATTCTTTCGGTCATTGTCCATCGCACCTTCAAGGATCTGCTCGATGAACGATAGCGCACAACCTGGTAGTCGCCGTCCCCGCGGGCGGCGAGCGCTTCATCGGCCCGCTTCCGGCCAGGTGTCGAGGCTCCGACAGCGAAGCCGCCAACCCGGAGGCGAGTTGCTCGCCGTACCGCTGCTGCCATTCTGACCGAACCCAGCGCCAACGAGTCCCACCCGGCCCATCAAGCCTCAGGCCCGCGTTTCCCGAACGCGGCCTGGGGCTTTCCTGCGTCCTGAAAGATCCACGCCGCTCCGCCCCCGCACTCCGGGAGCCGCGGGCGCCCTGCGGATCGGATTGCATCGAAGCGTTGCACCGGCTGTAACGGGCGGTGGCGCGGTGCGCGATGCGGCATCCTCTCTTTCCGCACGTATCTGCCTGCGGCGCACCCAGCTGGATCATTTGGCTGCAAACGGTCTCTCGCTTGCCCCGACTGGCACCGCCGGCGCGTGGGCCGCCCACGGACACGCACTCTCCCGCGAACGATTCGTCCTTCTTTCCATCATCCCCCATCAGCCCGGGAGCCACATCATGAGCCAGATCCACCATCGACTGCGCCACGCCGTGCGAGCCGCGCTCCTCCTGACGCTGGCCGCGGGGTGCGAACGGGGCGCCGGGCCCGCGGGCGCCAACCGGCCGCAGGATCAGGCGGCACGGCCCAGGGCGGTGCTGACCGCGCAGGACAAGCAGGACCTGGACTACGTGTCGCGGCTGCCGCGGCACAGCACGGCCGTGGAGCTCGACTTCTCGGACCCGGTGCAGTACCGGCACTTCCTGCGGATGTGGGAGCTGGGCGGCGCCACCCCCCAGAAGTATCCCGAGCTCTTCCGCTCGTTCGAGCGCACGCGGCAGCAGCACCTGGCGCGGCGCGCACGAATGAACGCCACCGCGGCCCTCAACCTGAACGCCGACGTCACTCCCACCTCCACCGACGCCCAGCCGATCGTTCCGGTGAACTACCTCACCGCCTTCGGGCGGGGGACGAGCGCGGGGACGTACGCGGTTACGGCCGTCACCTCGGTGCCCAACACCCTGCAGGTGCCCGGCACGGTCACCGCCACCACGGTGGGGCTGTACGACGCCAACTACAACTCGCTGGGGCCGCCCACCACGGTGCAGCAGTACGGCAACGGCGCGCTGATGCGCAATGCCAACACGTCGCCCGCGCCTGGGAGCGGCGACGTGATCGCGCAGGGATCGTACTACTACGTGCTGCAGGAGGGCGACTCGCTGGTGGGCCACGGCGGCGGCCTGACCCTGCGCGCGTCGCAGGTCACCGGCGGGCAGTACGCCATGAGGAACCAGGCGCCGGTGGACGTGAACGGCAACGGCACCATCAAGATCTGCATCGTGCGCACCGACTCGGACTGCGACTACAAGTCGACATCCACGGGCGGGAAGTTCATCGTGCAGTTCCCCATCCAGGACACCTTCACCATCCCCGTCACCTTCCAGCCGCTGTCGGTGCAGCAGTCGAAGGGGTTCGCCCAGGTCACCATCACGCAGCCCGACGCCGGGAGCGGCGGCGGGTGCACGCTCCCCGCCAGCTTCAACTTCTGGGCGGGGGTGCAGATCAGCGGCTCCACCATGAGCTGGAGCTTCAACCCCGGGCCGTTCAGCAACCCCAACGGCGCCTCGGTTCCCTGCTTCCCTTCCAACAGCAACGTGGTCTACGACCTCCAGGTGCTGACCCTGGGCACCACCGGCAGCGACACCAGCTTCTGGTTCGGCGAGGTGAAGACCACCACCAACCCGCCTCCGCCCCCGCCGCCGGGAACGGCCAACCTGGTGCCGATGGTGGTGGCCTACGGGTGCGTGGCCGCGGGGAGCCGGGTGACGCTGGCCGACGGGAGCACCAGGGCGATCGAGGAGGTGCGGGTGGGCGACCGGGTGCTTCCCGCCCGCGGGGCCCGGCCGCTGGCGGTGACGGCGCGCACCGACGGCGTGGAGCGCGGCGAGATGGTGCGCCTGACGCTGGAGGGCGGCGCCAGCGTGCTGCTGAGCGAGACGCACCCCGTGCTCACCGACCATGGGCCGGTGATGGCGCGCGACGTCGGCGTGGGGGCCGTGCTGCGCACCGCGGGCGGCACCGGGCGGGTGGCCCGGGTGGGCCGCGAGCGCTTCGGCGGGCGGGTGTGGAACCTGTCGCTGGAAGGCGGCGCGGAGGCGAGCTTCATCGCCAACGGCGTGGTGGTGGGCGACAGCCGCCTGCAGCGGCTGGTGGAGGTGGAGGCGCGCGAGCGGGCCGCCGCGGCCCGGCGCTACGTGGCGCCCGAGTGGCGGGTGGACGCGCGCAACTACGCCGCCGAGCAGCGGCGCCTGCGCGCCGCCCGCGCCGGCCGCTGACCCCGCCCCCGGAGACGCCGCCATGTCCGAGCCGAGCACCGCCACCGGCACGCCGGTGATCGTGCAGGTGGTCTACGACCCGGGGTCGCTCTCCCTTTCCTGGGTGGGCGCCGGGATCGAGCCCGGCACCGCCTGCCAGGTGACGCTCACCGGCGGCGCCCTGCCGGCGCAGTACCCGGCCACCGGCACCTCGGCCACCCTCCAGGTGACCATCCCCGCCACCGGCGCGTGGGCGGTGTCGGTGGCGGTGGTAGGGGGCGCCGCCAGCGCCACGGTGCCGGTGGTGGCCACCACGCCCGCGCTGGGCCGGGTGCAGAACCTGGGCGCTTCGCTGGACGTGGGGTGGACGCGCGCCACCGGCACCACCCGGAGCGCCGTGCAGCTCCTGCGGCAGGGCTCGGGGCAGTCGCAGTTCTGGTACACCGCGGCCGAGCAGCTCACCCTCGTGGGTACGGTGACCGACTCGGGGTGGGAGGTGCGGGTGCGCGGGGCCGTCACCTCGGGGGCGGCCACCAGCTACGGCCCCGCGGCCGCGGCGCCGGTGCTCACCGTGGCCACGCGGCTCACCCGGGTGACCAACTCGGGGAGCGGGGTGCAGCTGGTGTGGGCGCCGCTCTCCGGCTACACCCGCTTCCTGGCGGCGCTGGACCAGGGCGGCCCCGCGGTGCAGAGCCAGTCGGTCACCGGGATGAGCTGGACCTTCGCGGGGACGCTGGCGGGCGACGGGTGGCGGGCCACGGTGAGCGCGCAGTCGGCGGATGGGATCTCGATCGGCCCGCCGGCGCCGGAGGTGGCGGTGATCGTGGCCACGCCGCTGATGCTGCGCGTGGCGTACCTCACCCCCTCGCTCACCCTGACCTGGTCGCTGCTGACGGGGCAGGCGAGCTACGCGGCCACGCTCTTCGACCAGGAGGGGAGCACGTCGCAGACCACGTCGGGCAACCAGGCCAGCTTCACGGGTCCCTTCTCGGGGACGGGGTGGAGCTGCTCGGTGCGGGCGCAGTCGGCCGACGGCGTTTCCGTCGGCCCGCCCAGCACCACCTACCAGCCGATCTTTTCCGCGCCCACGCTGAACACTTTCGCGTGGGACGGCGCGCAGGCGGCCGTTACCTGGAGCAACGTGCCTGCCCCCGCCACCGACAACCTGCTGAGCATCGCGACCGCAGGCACCGACCAGAGCTTTCCGATCGGCACCAGCGGCAGCGCCACGGTGCCGGTGGCGCTCAGCGCCACGACGGCGTACACGGCCGTGGTCTACGCCACCAGCGGCATCGTGCTGGGGCCGCCCAGCAACGCGCTGGTCCCCATCACCGCCCCGGCGCCGACGATCGCGACGGTGGCGTACGACGCGACGAAGGTGACCGCGTCGTGGTCGGCGGTCTCGGGCGTGGCGGGCTACACGCTGACGCTCTACGACGGCACCACCGTCGTCAACAGCGCGAACACCACCGGCCCGCAGGGCTCGATCGCGGCGCAGCTCGATCTGACCAAGAGCTACACCGTCCGCGTCCGCGCGACCAACGGCACGAGCAGCGGGCCCGAGAGCGCGGCCGTCGCGGTCCTCGTCGCGGCGCCGACGATCGCGTCGGTGGCGTACGACGGGACGAACGTGACCGCGTCGTGGTCGGCGGTCACGGGCGCGGCAGGTTACACGCTGACGGTTTACGACGGCACCGCCGGCGTCGACAGCGCGAACACCACCGACCCACAGGGCTCGATCGCCGCCACTCTCGATCCCACCAAGACGTACACCGTCCGCGTACGCGCCACGAACAGCGCCGGCAGCGGACCCGAGAGCACGGCGGTCACGGTGATCATCGGCGCGCCCACGCTCACGTCGGTGAGCTACGACGGCGCCAGCGTAGGCGCGGCGTGGTCGGCGGTGGCCGAGGCGGCGGTGACGGGCTACACGCTCGCCGTCTACGACGGGACTACGGTCGTCAACAGCGCGGATACCACCGATCCGCAGGGTTCGGTCGCCGCCACCCTCGATCCCGCAAAGACGTACACCGCCCGCGCGGTGGCCACCGGCGACCACAGCAGCGGGCCCCGGAGCGCCGCCGTCACCATCCTGACCGTGGCGCCCACGGGGATGCAGCTGGACTACGACGGCGCCGCGCTGGTGGCTGGCTGGCAGGCCGTGGCCGGCGCGCCGGGCTACACCGCCCAGCTGCTGGCCGACGGCACGCCGGCCGAGACCCGGCCGGCGGCCGGCACCACCGCCACCTTCACCCAGCCCCTGGCCTCGGGCGTGGTCTACACCGCCCGGGCCCGCGTGTCGGCGCCGCCGGCGCTGGGGCCGTGGAGCGCCCCGGCCACCGGCCCCTATCTGGCCGCCGTCACCTACGGCTACGACCCGCTGGGCCGGCTCACCTCGGTGGCCATGCCCGCCGTGACGCTGGGCTACACCTACGACGACGCGGGGAACATCCTCACCGCCACCCGCACCGTGCCGACCGGGGGCGACACCCCCCAGGCCCCGACCCCCGAGGCGCCCACCCCATGAGCGACACCACGCCCGCCGCCCCGGTGCTCTCGTACGCGAGCACCCTGGGCGCACCGGCCCGCGCCTTCCGCTTCGACGGCGCCACCAGCATCACCCAGGCTGCGGTGGACGACTTTCCCACCACCGCGCTCACGCTGGCGATGTGGGTGCGCACCACGCAGACCGACGCCGGGGCCGTCCTGTTCAGCTACGACGCGCGCAACGGTGACACCACGCGCCGGCTGAAGATGGCCGGGCCCGCCGCGCTCACGGTGAGTTTCGGCGCGTCCGCCGCCACGGGCACGCAGGTGTCGGTGAACGACGGCCGCTGGCACCACCTGGCCGTACAGCTGCAGCCCTCCGACCCCACCCACTACGAGCTGTGCATCTACCTGGACGGGATGCCGGCGTACCTGAGCGTGGGCGCGCTGGCCTACACCGCCGGCCAGGGGCTGCGCGCGGGCGGGCCGCTGGTGCTGGGCGCCGGCGCCGGCACGGGCGAGAGCGGCTACGTGGGCGACATGAGCGAGTTCGAGGTGTGGAACCAGGTGCTCACCGCCCCGCAGGTGGCCACCGCCATGCAGCGCCGCGCCACCATCGGCGACCCCGCCGGCGTGGTGCTGGCCTGGCCGCTGGACGCGGCCCCCACCGGCAGCGGGATCACCGTCACCGGCGGGTCGACCTTCGATTCCACCCTGCGCTTCCGGACCGGGAGCGCCGCGGCCGCGTGGACGGTCCAGCCCAGCACCAGCTACGACCTGCGCGTCCTGGCCACGGGCGGCGGGTGCTGGTCGTACGCGCGGACGGGGATCACCACCAGCCCGCAGGCGATCCCCGGCATCCCCGTCAACCAACCGTACGAGGGACGCATCCGCGCCACCACCGGGGGGAGCACCGGGCCGTGGAGCGCCGCAGGCACCCTGGTTCCGCTGGACCTGCAGGGGGTGGCGATGCGGATGAACGCCGCCGACACCCCGGCCGTCTCCCTGATCGCCCAGTGGGACGCGGTGGACCAGGCGCAGGCGTACCGGCTGGCGCTGTACCAGGGGAGCGCCACCACCCCCACCGTCACGCCCCCGGACCAGACCGGGCAGAGCTACGACCTGACCAGCCGGCTGGACGGCACCGACAGCTGGAAGCTCACCGCGCAGGGGGTGGCCGGCGGCACGCTGGGGCCCCCCAACGACGTGGCCGACCTGGGCGTTCCCAACGTCCATGCCTGGTACGTGGCGCCCGCGGGCGGCGTGGCGGGGCACTTGGAGCTGTCGTGGACGGCCATGCCGGGGGCCACCACCTACTTCCTCCAGGTCTACCGCCAGGGCATCGAGGCCCCCGCGTACCAGAAGATGGTGCCCGCGCCGGCCACCACCTTCTCCATCCCCGCCAGCGCGCTCCCGGTGCAGGAGGGCGACCAGCTCACGGTCGTCTTCCGCGCCATCGGCACGGGGCGGATCGGCCAGGCGGCCACGCAGCAGATCACCGCCGTCAACCTGGGCGTACCCGTGCTCGCGTGGCAGTACACCGCGGCCGACGACACGCTGCTTTCGAAGTGGGGCGCTGTCCCCCAGGCCACCGCCTACTGGGTGGAGCTCTTCCAGGGCGATTCCACCACCCCGATCGACCAGAAGAGCCAGACCGGGCTCACCTATCCGTTCACCGACCGGCTGGGCGCCGCCGACGCCTTCAAGCTCGAGGTGCAGGCCACCCGCAGCGACGCCATGGGGCCGCCCAGCGTCCCCGTCCCCCCGGGTGCGCTGAACCCCGTCTTCCAGTACACGCAGGACACGGGGGTGCTGCAGCTCGCCTGGACGGCGCAGCCCAACGCCTACCTCCGCCTGTACCAGGGGTCCCCGGGTACGCTGTCGGCCACGCAGTGGTTCGACTCGTCGGTTTCGAGCTACACCGTCGCCCCGCCCACCGGCGGCTTCGCGGCCAACTCCGTATACCGCGCCGACCTGCGCGGGCTGGGCACCGCCGTGCTGGGCGCGCTGAGCACGCCGAGCGTCACCATCCGCCAGCTGGCCAAGCCGGTGCCGCGGATGGTGTACGCCGCGGGCCCGCCGCGTTCGCTGACCGTGCAGTGGGACCCGATCACCGTGCCCGACCCCACCAACGGGGTGCAGTACCAGGTGCGGCTCACCCTGGCGGGGGTGGTGCAGGACCCCTCCGCCCCGCAGTCCGCCACCAGCTACGACCTGACCGGGCACATCGAGGACGCCGGCGTGGTCCGGGCCGAGGTCCGTGCCCTGGCCGACGGCACCGTGGGCCCGTGGAGCGAGGTGGTGGCCGCCCCGGTCCCCGCGCTCGCCTTCACCTATGACCGCGAGCGCGCGGCCGCGCAGCAGCTGCTGGCGACGTGGACCGCCGCGCCGCAGGTGTACGTGGAGGCGCTGCAGGGCTCCACCGTGCTGATGCAGAACGTCTACGGCGCGAGCACGGCACGGTACGCGGTGGCCTCGCCACAGACCGACGCGCAGTACACGGCCAGGTCGAAGGGGATCGCCGCCGGCGAGCTGGGCGCGATGGAGGGCGCCGACGTCACCGTGCACCTGATCGACGCGCCAACCGTGACCCTGTCCGGCACGGCGGGGTCGCAGGACCTGCAGGCGAGCTGGCAGCCGGTGACGGGCGCCGCAAGCTACTACGTGGCGAAGGCACAGGGCGGCGGCACGCCGGTGGTGACCCCGCAGCCCGCCAGCCCGGCCAGCTTCCAGGGGCTGCTGGCGCAGTCGGGGGCGTGGACCATCCGCGCCCGCGGCTTCGCCGACAACTCGTACGGCTACTGGAGCGATGCGGGGAGCGCGGCCGCGCCCAGCGCCGCGACCCTGGCGTGGGACCAGGACACGGGGATCATGACCGTCGGCTGGACCCTTCCCTCCGCCGCGGCCAACGTCTATGCCGAAGTGCGCAAGGTCTCGGACGGCTCGCTGGTGGGGAGCACCTGGGTGGCCGGCTCGCAGACCAGCTGGAGCTTCTCCTTCGCCGCCGCGGCCGACACCCAGTACCAGGCCAACGTGCGCACGGTGAACGGCGGCTCGCTGAGCGCCTTCGCCAGCGCCACCCTCACGGCGCGCAACCTGGTGGCGCCCACGCTGAACCCGCTCACGCAGGACGTGAGCGCGAAGTCGATCACCGCCAGCTGGAGCTTCGACGGGACGGCCACCGACTACCAGGCCGAGCTCCACGCCGGCGGCACCCTGTCGGCCACGCAGTATCCCACGGCAAAGACGGCCACCTTCGCCTCGCTCACCTCGGGCACCACCTACCAGGTGCGGGTGCGCGCCCGCGCCGGTGGCAGCAGCGGGCTGTGGAGCGCGTACCAGTCGCTGGTGATGGGGAGCCCGCTCACCGCCCCCGAGGGGCTGGTGCTGGTCTCCAACACCAACGGCGACCTGACCGCGTGCTGGAACGCGGTGACGGCCGAGGGGGTGGGGACCGTCACCTACCAGCTGCGGCTCACGGGCGAGGGGGTGTCGGGGTACACCACCAGCACCACCGGCACCCGCGCCGACCTGATGCGCAGCGACACCGGCGTGACCGTGGGGAAGACCTACACCGTCAGCGTCTACGCCACGGCCGCCGGCGTCCCCGACGGCCCCGCCAGCACCGCCAGCAGGCAGGCCGGGCTGACCACCCCGACCTGCGACACCTGCACCCCGCACGACACCCCCACCTCGGGCGACCCGATCGCGCTGGTGACCGGGTGGTACACTTACAACAACCTCGACATCGCGGTGGCGGACGCGGTGGTGCCGCTGGCGTTCATCACCACCTACAACAGCGCCACCCCGCTCCCCACCGACTCGCCCCCGGCGCCCGACAAGCCGATGGGGGCGCGCTGGAACCACGGCTACAACACCTACATCCGCAAGAGCGGCGACGGGAAGAAGGCGTACGTCTTCTACGGCGAGGGGACCTCGGAGACCTGGCTGGTGCCCAGCTCGGTGACCGGGTGGTACACGCTGGACGGCCGCCCCAACGGCGACACGCTCTGGGTGGGGAGCAACCTGTGGTACACGCTGACCCGCCGCGACGGGACGGTGCTCTCCTTCGACCCCTCGGGCACGCTCAAGACCATCACCGCGGCCAGCGGGAACCAGTGCACCCTGCAGTACGACGGGAGCAACCGTCTGCACCAGGTGGTGGACGCCGCCTCGGGGCGCGCGCTCACGCTGGGCTACAACGGCGACGGGCGCGTCACCTCGGTGGCCGACGGCACCGGGCGGCAGGCGGTGTACACCTACGACGGCGCCGACCTGAAGAGCGTGACCGTGCCCGGCGCGCCGCGGGCGCGGGTGTTCACCTACGCCTCGCCCTCGCTGGTCGAGAGCTACGTGGACGAGTCGGGGAACGAGTGGGTCTACAACCGCTACGACGGACAGCGCCGCGTCACCTTCCAGAAGGACGCCGCCGCGCTGGCCGCGGGCGCGGACTACGGGCTCACGCTGGCCTACGACACCGCCACCGAGAACGGCGTGCAGGTGACCCGCACCACCCTCACCGACCGGATGGGGAACGTCTCCGTCTATACCGCCGACGCCAGCTCGCGCGACCTGCTGAAGGAAGAGGCGCAGCTGGGCGGCGGAAAGGTGCGCCGCGTGACCCGCGCCTACGACCCCGCCGGCAACGTGGCTACCGAGACCGTCTACGAGGGGCCGCAGGACGGGAGCGTGGCGGGGAACACCACCACCTACACGCACGACGGCGCGGGGAGCGTCACCTCCGTCACCGACCCGCTGGGGAACGCGCGCACCACCCAGTACGACACGCGCAACCGCCCCGTGCGGGTAACCGACATCCTCGGCAATGCCACCACCCTCACGTACGACGGGAACGTCCTGAAGAGCATCACCGACCCCCTGGGGCGGCAGCGGGTGTTCACCTACAAGAGCGGGCCGATCCAGGGGCTGGTGGAGACCGAGACCGACTGGGAGGGGAACCTCACCCGGCACGAGTACGACACCACCGGCCGGCGCACCAAGACCACGCACCCCGGCGGCACGCAGACCGTCTACGGCTACGACGCGCACGGCTTCGCCAGCTCCGAGGAGACGCTGGACGCCGCCGCCGCGCGGGTGCGGCTGGTGACGCTCACGCTGGACGCCGCCGGGCGCACGCTCACCCGCTCCACCCAGTACGCGGGGCAGCCCGGCGGCCAGGCGTTCGTGGAGACCTTCACCTACGACGGCGTGGGGCAGGTGAAGACCGCGCAGGACGCGCTCCTGCGCACCACCACCTACGGCTACACCGCCGGCGAGCTGCTCCGGCAGGTGACCTATCCCGCGGACCGCGACGCCACCCCCGACACGCGGGTCACCTCGTACGACCGCGAAGAGAACGTGAGCGGGGTGCAGACCGGCCCGGTGAGCGTGGGCTACACCTGGGACGCGCTGCGGCGGATGAAGACCGCGGTGGATGGGAACGGGAAGACCACCGAGTACGCCTACGCGATGGAGCTGTCGGGTGCGGCGCCGCACCTCTCCACGGCCACCGCCACCCTCCCGGCGCTGGACGACGGCACCCGCTACGCCCTGTCGGAGACGTACGACGCCATCGGCCGGCTGGTGGCGAAGTCGAATCCCCTCCCCAACGGGGTGACCACGATCGCCTACGCGCCGGTGTCCGGCGGGCCGAACGGGAGCACGCTGCTGCGCGTCACCACCACCCTGCCGAAGACCGACGAGGCGCAGGAGCAGCCCTTCACCCGCTCCGAGACCTACGACGCGGCGGGGCGGCGGGTGGCGCGCACCGACGAGCGCGGGAAGACGTGGAGCACCGCCTATACCACCGCCACGCAGTCGGGGATCGTCCTTTCCGTGGCGACCACGACCGACCCGGTGGGGAACCAGGTGGTCGAGTCGACGTCGCCGGGCGGCCTGCTGGTGGAGCGCAGGGTGGGGAAGGCCGACCGCTGGCGCCGCACCCGCTTCCACCACGACGCGCTGGGGCGCGTCACCAGCACCGTGGAGGGGACCGACGACGCCCCGCTCACCACCACCTACGCCTACGCCTGGGATTCCGCGACGGGCGGGCTGACCATCACCGTCACCCCGTACGGCGGCGCCGCGTCGGTCTACCTGTACGACGCGACGGGCGAGTGGGTGCGCTACACCGACGCGGCCGGCGTGCAGGTGGACCTGGCCTACACCCCGCGCGGGCAGCTGCAGAGCTACACCAACGGCCGCCGGCAGGCGCTCAGCTACGGCTACGACACCGCCGGCCGCTACCTCTCCACCACCCTTCCCGGCGACACGCCGCAGGTGGTGTCGCTCCTGCTGGACGGGAACGGGAACCGGAAGGAGACGCGCGTCGACGGGACGGCGGTGATCACCCGCGCCTTCGACGTGCTGAACCGGATGACCGCGCGCACCGACCCCAACGGCCAGGCGGTGGGCTACGCCTGGACGCCGCTGGACCGGGTCGGCACCCTCACCTACCCCGGCGCCAAGACGGTGCAGTACGCCTACGACGGGCTGGGGCGGATGACCGGGCTCACCGACTGGGCCGCGCGCCAGGCGTCGTACACCTGGTACCCGACCGGGCAGCTCTCCTCGGCCACCCTTCCCAACGGCGCCTCGCAGGAGTGGGCGATCGACGACGCGGGGAGCCTCACCGGCTTCCGGGCGAAGGCGGGGAACCGGGTGGTGGGGAGCGCGGCGTTCGTGCTGGGGCCGTTCGGCGAGCCAGACTCGGCTTCCATCCTGTACCCGCTGCAGCCGGAGCTTCCCGCCGGCGCCGACGCCTTCACCAGCACGGGCGACCGGCTGACAGCGATCAACGGCGAGACCGTGGCCTACGACGGCGACGGGAACGCCACGACGATCCCCGGGATCACCGGCACACTGGGCTACGACATCTACAGCTCCCTCGTGTCGGCCGGCGACGCCACCTGGGCGTACGACCCCGACGGCATCCGTCTCACCACCACCGCCGGCGGCGTGACGACGCGCTTCGTGACCGACGCGGCGGCGTATTCCAGCCCGCTGCGGCAGCAGGCCGACCCACGCTGGGCGGTGGGCGGCGGCGTGCGCATGCCCCTTCCCGGCGGCGCGGGGGGGGTGCTTCCCATGGGCGTCGATCCGCCGGGGGTGAAGGAATGGTTCGCCGCGCTCGACCGGCTGCTGGCCGAGACCGACCCGGACGGCGCCACCCTCGCCCGCTACCTGTACGGCGTGGGCCTGGTGGGCCGCGAGGCCGCGGACGGCGCCTTCGCCACCAGCGTCTTCGACCACGCAGGCAACGCGGTGGCGCTGGTGGGCGCGGGCGGCGCCGTGGGCGGCCGCTTCGCCTGGGACCCCTTCGGGCGCCCGGCGGGGCAGTCGGGCGCACAGACGCCCTTCGGCTTCGGCGGGATGCTCGGCGCGGCCGGCCTGGGGAACGGGCTCGTCTCGATGCGCGCCCGCGCCTATGCCCCCGGCGCGCTCCGCTTCACTGGCAAGGACTACCTCTTCGGCTCGCAGTTCCAGCCGCAGACGCTCAACCGCTACACCTACGTGCAGGGGAACCCGGTCCAGTACGTGGACGCGCTGGGGCTCAGCTCCTGGTGGATCTGGGGGCTGGTGGGCGGCGCCGTGGGGGGCGCCGTGCTCGGCGGGTTGATCGGGGCGTTCGGCGGCGCCGGCGCGGGCGGGGCGGGGGCGGCCGGCGGGGCGCTCGGCGGGGCGCTCGGCGGCGCGCTCGGCGGCTTGATCGGCGGGCCGGTGGGAGCCGGGATCGGCGGGAGCCTGGGGAGCTCGGTCGGCGGGGGGGTCGGCCGGACGATCGGCACCCGCCTGGCATCCAGGGCCGCCCAGCTGGCACGCGACGGCCGGGGTGTCTACACCGAGGTCGAAATGAACGAGATGCACCCGCACTGGAGCTAGGCTCCCGCGGGCCATACCGGGAGGCGCCGCCGGCGGGCGCCTCCCCGCGCAACCTCCACCACCCCCCGATCATGCTGACAGTCGATTCGCTCCGTGCGAGCGTGAACCAGTACACTGGCGAGGCCAGCTTCCCGCTCGAGCTGGCCACGCTCCCCGGGCGCAACGGGCTGGACGTGCGCGTGGCCGCCGTCTACGGCGCCAACGTGCGGACGCAGGCCGGCGCCTGGAACCTGGACGCGCCCACCGGCGTGCTGGGGCTGGGGTGGACGCTGCCGCTGGAGCGCGTCACCGCCGTGCTGAACGACACCGGCAGCCGCGACGAAGACGCCTTCTTCCTGGACGGCAACCGGCTCCTGCGCACGGGCACGGCCGACGACGGCGCCTGGATCTACCAGGCCGAGGCGTTCGTCTTCTGGAAGATCCTGTACTACCCGGCCGCCGAGCGCTGGGAGGTGACCCGCGAGGACGGCAACACCTCGACCTATGGTGACGCGGGGAGCGGCCGCGGCACCGTGGAGTGGTCGGTGCGCTGGGAAGCGTGGATCGGGAGCAGCGCGCGGCTGGCCGGGCAGGGCCGCATCGCCCGCGGCTGGCTGCTGGGCCGGGTGCGCAACCGCTTCGGCGACACGCTGACCTACGCGTACGACCAGGTGGAGGCCGCGGTGGGTGCGGCCGGCGGCGCGCGCTTCACCCGCGCCAGCTACCTGGCCTCCATCACCGGGCCTGGCGGCGAGCGCGCGGTCCTCGCCTACGACGAGAAGGACCCGGCGGAGTACGCGGACCCGCACACCGACCCGAGTCCCCCCAACGCCTGGCAGGACCCGCTGGAGACCCGCTTCCTGCAATCCGTCACCACGCGGGCGCCGGACGGCACCCCGCTGCTCACCGTGAGCCCGGGCTACGCCACATCGTTCCTGGGCTCGGGGAGCTTCTCCAAGCGCCTGCTGGCCTCGGTCACCGCCGTGTACCCCAACGGCCGCTCGCTCCCCTCCACCCGCTTCACCTACTGGGGGCAGGGCTCCGGCGACGGAGTCACGCGGCAGGCGCCGTTCGTGGCCAGTACCGGCGCGCTCTACGGCTCGCTGCACACAGTGACCCTGCCCGAGGGCGGTGCCGTCACCTTCACCTACCAGCAGGCGACGCCCGCGCTCTCGGCGCGCGACACCGCCGTGCCCGCGCCGGTGGTGGGCGGCACCACGTACGCCAGCCCGCGCTTCACCTTCACCGACTACGGCTTCGTGGTCTCCACCTGGTTCGCCGGCGGCAACGTGGCGGCGGTGCCCTACACCTGGGACGGCCGCTGGCTGGCGGGTGACGCGGCCATCATCCCCGCCGCCACGCAGGACGCGGCGCAGGTGGCCACCGGGCCGGACGTGTTCGCCGTGTTCAACGGCACGCAGCTGCACCTGTTCCGCGCCGACCCTGCGCAGGCCGGGCGGTGGATCCAGCCCTCCGTCTCATCCGGCGGGGGGAGCGTCTCCTACTTCACGCCCGCGCTGGACACGGGCGAGGGGGCGGTGCTGGCCGCGGGCGACGGCTTCGCGGCGGTGCTGGGCACCACCAGCGGCAAGCTCTTCCGCTACCGCTGGACCGGGCAGGCGTGGACGGCTGACGACGTGGTGGTGGTCGCCGGCGGCTCGGCCGCGGCGTTCGCGCTGGCGGCGCACGACGGGTGGCTGCTGGCGCTTTCCGCGCCCAAGTCGAGCCCCAGCGCCGCACTGTCGGGGACCCTCTCGCACCGCGACACGCTCGGCGTGTGGCAGGACGCGGCCTTCGCCGCGCCGGCCGGCCTCCCGCCGCTCGACACCCTCTCCAT
>Ga0207706_10003166_pt1 | contig 15803 bp, 11 predicted proteins | sample KBSC53metaG_FD_184318 | JGI IMG/M metagenome (GOLD analysis project Ga0207706, IMG submission 184318) | Corn rhizosphere microbial communities from Kellogg Biological Station, Michigan, USA - KBS C5-3 metaG (SPAdes) (version 2) | ecosystem: Host-associated > Plants > Roots > Rhizosphere > Soil ... | reverse complement strand
TTGGTACGGCAATGATGGTTTTTTCGGCGAGAGCTTCGGCGGCATCCGGTCTTCCGGCAAAAAGGAGTTGTCTAATCTCTGCGAGGTTTTTCGGCCCTTCCGGATTTGCCCGGTTGCGTTTTTCGCCCGCCCAAACCGTGTCTTCGTTAAGCTGTATTTTCTCGTTCTCAATGCCGCCAAAGATCATCGCAGCAAGGCGTCCGTTACCGATCGGCAACGCCCCGTTCCAATTCTCAGCGGGGTGTCGATACCAAAGACGTAAGGCATTGCCGGCTTGAAGTTTCATCGCTCTGCCGAGCGCGGTTTTACCCAGACCCATTTTTGCAAACAGGCCGACAAACGGCAGAAATAAAAAGTGCCTCCGCTTCATATCAAAAATCGTCTATATTTTGGTTCCGAGTTCGAGAAAGGCTGTTGGAAGGCCTTTTGAAGAAACGCTAATGATGGCATTGCCCGAAAGCTGCGCGCTAATCATCGCGCGGCCATTATAGAGTTCGACAACACGTGCGCCGGTCGATGTTCCGAGATTGTCGATCAACCGCCCGTCGCCCGCCGTTTCAAACCTCACGACAATTCGTGAATCGAGACAACTGACGCCTCTTGTGTCCAGTGCCCTGGCCATGACAGTCATCCTGTCGCCGACTTTCTTTATTTGTTCAAGTACAAGCTTAGCGGGCTTGTCCCATTTCTGAGTTTGATAACCTTGCGTGATCTCGTCCGTAACTTCGGCGCTGTCTTTGCGCCCGACCGCTTTTATCTGGTTTGCACCTTCCTTAAACTGCACCGCCCAACGCAGTCCCGCCGCCGGAAAATCCTTACTGTTCCGCTTTCTAACACCAAGTGATTTTCCGTTCACAAACAGTTCGACAGTTGGGCAATTCGAATACACCTTGACCATTTTTTGCTCGTTCGCTCCGCCCCAGCGCGTCGGCCACGAATGCCCGTAGATATGCACCATCGGCTTTTCTGTCCAGTACGATTGAAAAACGTAATATCCTTCCTTGATCGTATGGTCGCGCTCGATGACGCCTTTTTGATTGACCCGCGGCACGGGGTTGCCGGGCCGGAGCGGTGTCGAAAAATCTTTAAAAACCCACTGCGCCGCGCCGGTGAGCCAATCCATCGTTTCCTGTTCTTTCAGGTGCCAGTCAAACAAATTGCAGATATAGGTTTCGGACCAATCGCCGTCGCTCGAAGCTCGCGTCACGCCCCCGGTCAAAAGGTAATCCGTGCCGCGTTCGTCCGTGCCTTGTCCCATTGCGATCCTGGAAATTACCGAATCCGGATTCTCCGAGTGCCTTCGCGCGTGGCTGTCGCCGCCGTATTCCACATGGAGAAAATGATCGACCTTTTTCATCTCGTCTTCGGATGACGCTTTGTATTCTGTATAGCGGCCGCGATACCAGCCCGCCCATATCGACGGCGAATATACATCGACGATGTCCTTGCAAAAATCGCACCGGCGAATCGCAGTTTTTCGCGAAGAGTCTAGTTTGTGGGCGAGATCATTCAGCTCGCTCATGAACGCGCGGATCTTGTCTTTGTCAAACTCTTCAAAATCGCCCGGCCAGTCGTTTTCGTTACCCAATCCCCAGATGATGACCGCAGGGTGATTGCGATGCTGGTCGATCATATTCGTCAGCATACGACGCGCTTGCTCCTTGTATTTATCACCGCCGAGACCGCCGCGGCACCACGGGATTTCTTCCCAAACCAGAATGCCAAGTTCGTCGCATAGATCAAGCACGATCCGGGACTGCTGATAGTGCGCGAGCCTGATAAAATTCGCACCCATCTCCTTTATCAGCGTCATCTCCCTGCGGATCAGATCCTCGGTCATCGCGGCTGCGAGTCCTGCGTGATCTTCGTGTCGGTGAGTCCCACGCAGCAGCAGACGCTCACCGTTCAGCTTGAACGGGCCGTGTTTTGTAAATTCGAAAAATCGCAGCCCGAATCGTTCCGTCACTACGTGCTTTCCGCTCGAACCATCAAGCGTCACTATGCATTCATAAAGTGACGGCGTTTTCGGTGACCAAAGCGATGGCTTATCGATCGTCAGCGAATCAAGAGATTGTTGACCCGTCCACGGCATCAGATTTTTGGTTGTCGTATGCAGGACTTTCCCCTGCGGATCCAAGATCTGAACATTGACCTCAACCGCCTCTCCGATGCTTGCGGGATTGTAGAGACTTCCCTTAATGGTTACGCTCGCCTGTCCGTCGGGCTTAACATCGCTCTCGATATGAACGCGTTCGATGGACACCGCCGGCGCATAGACCACATTTACATATCGGTATAAACCTCCGTAGAGATTAAAATCGCTGAGATTTGACGGGATCATTTCAAGGTCGCGCGAGTTGTCGCACAAAACAGCGAGAGGGACAGTTCCCTTGTTTTCTGGCTCTTTGACTGCCGCAGCCACTTCGTCTGTGATATCCATTACGAACTCGTCATAGCCGCCGATGTGAGAGCCGACCTTTTTTTGTTCGACGTACACTTCGGTCTTTTGACCCGCACCTTCGAAATGCAGCAGCGTTCTTCCGTTCGAAAACGGATTTTCAACGATGAGCCTTGTGCGATACCAGCCGGGTCCCTGATAGAAAGTCGTGTCCGGATCGACTGAATCGTAAGCGTTGAAACAGTGCGGCAGTTCAACCGGCTGCCATGTTATCGTGTCATCCGTTGCCTTTCGCCAAATCTCCCAAGGACCGCCCAGATTCCCTCGCCGATAGTCCCAACCTGTAAGCAAGCGTCGATTCGAAGAAACTGATCCATCAATTACAGGAGACCATTCATCTGTGGTCGCGATCGCGTCGTAAGCCAAGCTATCGATCAACGCTCCTGCCGAGATCGCGGCGGCTGTGGCTTTTAAAAATTCACGCCGGGTCAACCGTTCCGGAGGCTGTTGAGAGTTCGGTATTGTCATACGTATAGTGAGACCGACGCAGAACTATCAACTATACACTTTCAACTATTAACCACTTTTCAGGATAACTCTTTAAATAGTCGATAGTTTATAGGTAATAGTTCAGAATTTGTCTTCAAGATTTCGGTTACGCAGCACTGATTGGATCAACCACTCAAAGCGTGCTTGGCGAAATACTTTTCCTGCCGTCGCCGTTTGTTTTCGCGATCTGGATCTGAACGTTTTTCTCAAGCTGAACGATCTGGCCGATCTGCTCGCGCATGTTTCTAAGAGCTTCATCAATCGCAAGTTCGCCGATGATAGCACGCTGCACCGTACGCCACAAAATTTCCTCAACCTCGGGATACCGCGCAAATTTTGGCGGGATCAAGATATGCTCGGCGATGACTGTTTCAAGCATGGCAAGCCGCTCGCGGTTGGCGTCATCCGCCTCGGACTGCATCTGCTGCATCACCGATTGTCGAACCGGAACGCATCCGTTACGCGCCTCCAACAGTTGCTGTTCATAATTCGTCAGGAACAGCAATAACTGTAATACCTCCGGTTTTCCCGCTCCGACTTTGGTTAGTGCAAAAGTGTGGCCGCCGCCATACGAAAGCGATTTTCCGCTTGGTCCCTTCGGATACGGACGAAGCCCCAGACGGTCGTAAACCTTTGATATTTGGGGATCACGATAAAGACTGTAATATCCAGGCCAGTCGCAGACCATAGCCGCGTGTCCCGACCTGAAGCACTCGTGCACTTCCTCATAATGCCAGCCGGTCAATTCCTGTGGAACAATATGCTCCTTATAAAGATCGCGAAGAAATGTAAGCGCCCAGCGCCCGGCATTGTTCTCGATGTCGGGGACAAGATCGGCCGGGAAAAACTCGGCGCCGGCCATTTCGACAAGCTCGTAAAACGTCCCGAAAAGCCCCGACTCACGTCCAGGAAAAGCAAAACCGTAAAGATCGGCAGAACGCAGTTTTCGTGCTTGCTCAAGCAGTTCGTCCCACGTTTCCGGCGGCGATTCTATCAGGTCGGAGCGATAATGCAGCAAGCGCACATCGATATTTCGCGGCAAACCGTATAGTTTTCCGTCAACGGTTGCAAGGGTTAGAAGCAGCGGAACAAAATCATTCAAGATCGCGGGATCGACAATTTCATCGAGTGGCTCCAGAAAATCAAGCTGCGACGGAGCATATTTCGAATGCGTCGAAACAAGGTCGTAAGAAACCCGCGGCAAAGTGGCCAGATGATGATTGAGAGCCGGGTGATCGCCGCTGAACGCTACTTTCACTCTTATACCGGTCGATTCTGTAAATTTCGGCAGCGATTTATAGAGCGAATCGTACGCCGGGCCGCTGACCAAGGCGATCTGTAATTCATTGTTCATTCTGTCCACGCGCCTCCATTCGGAAATTCGTAGTATTTGAGGGATTCGGGTTTTATCTCAATGCTGTAACCCGGTGCTGTTGGGGGCATGTAATGTCCGTTTCGTATTACCACCGGATCGATAAAATGCTCGTGCAGATGATCGACATATTCTATTCGGCGTCGGTCGAGCGAGGCGCCGACGGCTATATAATCGAAGATCGACAGATGCTGAACATATTCGCAAAGGCCGACGCCGCCGGCGTGCGGGCAAACTGGTACGCCGAATTTGGCGGCCATCAAAAGCACTGCCAACACCTCATTGACGCCTCCGAGACGGCAGCTGTCGATCTGGCAAAAATCTATTGATCCGGCTTGCAGCAACTGTTTAAACATCACGCGATTGTGGCAATGTTCGCCGGTTGCTACGCCGATGGGGGCGATGGCATTCCGGATGGCGGCGTGGCCGAGAATGTCATCCGGACTGGTCGGTTCCTCGATCCACAGGGGGTTGAAACGTGCAAGTTCTTTCGTCCATCTGATAGCCTCCGGCACGTCCCAAACCTGGTTTGCGTCCATCATCAGGGTTCGGTCCCAACCGATCTCGTTTCTTATCAATTCGGCGCGCCGAACATCGTCATTCAAGTCGCGCCCGACCTTCATCTTGAAATGGGTCCAGCCGTCAGCAAGCGCTTCACGAACCAGCGTCTTTATTTTTTCGTCCGAGTATCCGAGCCAGCCTGCTGATGTTGTGTATGCCGGATATCCGTCTTCGACAATTTCGGCCTCGCGAAGGTCCCGCGAATTGAAACGGCTTTGCAATATCTCAAGAGCTTCGCCGGGCGTCAAAGCGTCGGTGATATAACGAAACGGCACGGCGGCAACTATTTGTTCCGGCGCCATGCAGGAAAGCAGTTTCCACAACGGCTTCTCTTCCGTTTTTGCGTACAGGTCCCAAACGGCATTGACAACCGCCGCAGCCGCCAAATGGACGATTCCCTTTTCCGGCCCGAGCCAGCGTATTTGACTGTCGCCCATAATCTGATACCAGAAACCCGACAAATCGGACGTAATTGATCCGAGCGTTTTTCCGACAAGGTTTGAGGCGAGCATTTCGACGGCGGCACAGCAAAGTTCATTACCGCGCCCGATCGTAAAAGTAAGACCGTGTCCCTGTATTTCGTCTGTCGAATCGGTTTGCAGGGTCAGATATGCGGCCGAGTAATCCGGGTCAACGTTCATCGCGTCGGAGCCGTCCAGTGTTCGCGATGTCGGAAAGCGAATGTCCAGCACCTGCATGCCTGTTACCGTTACCATTTTCTGTTCCGCGTGTGCTCCGTGTAGAGCCGTTCCCTCGTTCAATGCATTCTCCTTTTAAACAATGTCCCGCAGACGTTGGGCCGCAAGCTCGGCCGTTATATCACGTTGCGGTGAAGCCAGCATTTCGTATCCAACCATAAACTTTCGGACAGTAGCCGAACGAAGGAGCGGCGGATAAAAATGCGCATGAAAATGAAATTCGAAATGTTCTTTGCCGTCGGTCGGCCGCTGATGAAATCCCATCGTGTAGGGAAATGGCGTATCGAAAAGCTTGTCATATCTGGACGTAACTGCTTTCAGAATATCTGCGAGGCTGTTTTTTTCGTTATCGCTTAATCCGTCAAGAGCAGTTATATGTCTCTTGGCGACGATCAAGATCTCGAACGGCCAAACGGCCCAAAACGGGACAATTGCCGCAAAATCTATGTTCTCCACAACGACACGCTCGTTTTCGCCCACCTCAAGCGCGACATAATTGCATAGCAGGCATGCCTCGTGTTTTTGCAGATATTCGTCAAACGACGCGAGTTCCCTGACCACCTCGTTCGGCACGGTCGAATTTGCCCAGATCTGGCAGTGCGGGTGCGGATTGCTCGCGCCCATCATCGCACCGCGGTTCTCGAAGATCTGCACATGATCGATAAGTGTCATCGAACCGAGGTCGTTATACTGTTCGGTCCAAACATCGATCACCGTGCGGATATCTGATAATTCCATATCGGCGATCGTTAGATCATGTCGCGGCGAAAAGCAGGCCACACGGCAAATTCCCGGCTCGCCCTCGGCCATAAGTAGACCATCTTTTGCAAATCCATCAGACGGCGTGTCGGGCAGCATGGCAGGAAAATCATTATCGAAAACGAACGTGCTTTCGTATTTCGGGTTTCGGACGCCGCCGGCTCGTTCGTTGCCGGGGCATAGATAACATGTCGGATCATACTGCGGCAATTCGATCCTGTCGGTTTTCTCAACCTGTCCCTGCCATGGCCGGTCAGTCCGATGCGGCGAAACCAATATCCACTCGCGAGTCAGCAAGTTATACCGTCTGTGAGTGTGTTTTTTCAGGTCAAGCATTATGCCTTCGTCGTGGTGTATCCGTTCGTTACCTTTTCCGCTCCGGGCGCCGGGGTGAACCTGTAAATATCCGGTTTAATGCCCGTTTTCTTTTCGTAACCCGTCGCGATACCCCTTCGGAAAATATCTGCTCCGCCCAATTCGACGAGATTCACGGTGCAGCCGCCAAAGCCGCCGCCGGTCATTCGCGCACCGTAAACACCAGGTAATTTACTGGCCAGATCGACCATGATATCGAGCTCCTCGCAACTAACTTCAAAATCGTCACGAAGGCTCCGGTGTGAGGCGTACATCAGCTCGCCAAAACGGTTGAGATCATCATTTTCGAGTGCCGATGCCGCGTCGAGAACCCGTGTATTTTCAGTAATTACGTGTCGGCAGCGTTTGAAAATATTTTTCGGCATTTCGGCACGCGCATTTTCAAGTTCATCGATCGTCGCGTCGCGCAGCGCTTTTATTTCCGGCCTTTTTCTCACCAGGATCTTTACGCCTTCTTCACATTCGGCGCGGCGTGTGTTGTATTCGCTTTTCCCTAACTCGTGCTTTACCATCGTGTTGCAGACGATCAAGGCCGTATTTTCGGGAATCGGCAGCAGTTCAAAATCGAGTGAACGGCAGTCGAGCATCATTGCTCGTTCAGCTTCGCCAAAGCACGATATAAACTGGTCCATAAGGCCGCTGCGCATTCCGACGAATTCGTTTTCAGCGCGCTGGCAGATCTTTGCAAGCTCTTCGCGGTCGATGGAAATGCCCGCTTGATCGGTTAACGCAAGTCCTGTAGATACTTCAATTGCGGCCGACGAGCTAAGTCCGGCGCCTATGGGAACCTCGCCGTGGATCAAAATATCTGCGCCGCATAAACGGTGTCCGGCGCGTTCCAGCATAACGGCGACGCCGTGCGGATAATCGCTCCATTTTCCCTCACGTTGAGGGTCGGGAGCGTCGAGATCGAATTCGGCAGTGTCAGGAAAATGTGTCGATTGGAGCTGCATTTTACGGTCTTCGCGCGATGCGATCGCAACCCAGGTGTACCGATCGATAGCGGCCGGCATGACGAAACCGTCGTTGTAATCGGTATGTTCGCCGATTAGATTGACGCGGCCCGGGGCGCGATAGATCTCGCAATTCCGCTCGTATTTCTCGCGAAATGCTGTTCCGACCTCGTCGATTTTTGCCCTGATCTCCATTCTTGCTTACTCGTTCTCGTTTTTCGTGTTCACCTCGGCTCCGGTTCGATGTTCTTCGGCTTCGATCTTTAACCCCTCTAAACTTTCGGCGGTCGGTTTAACAGTTGACCCGTCACGTTTACCAAAGAAAAACATTGTTAAGCCAAAAACTAGCATTACAATTCCCCACCAAAAGTTTACGTTTATACCGAGAGAGCGGTGGTAGATCTCGCCGTTCAAGAAGAAGCTTGCAACGGTGAGCAGCGCGCCGACGATCGCAAACATAAGCCCAATCGGAGTTCGGATATCGAGTCCCATAATTCCACCTCTCTACCAAAAAATAATATTGAGCAGCAGCGTCAAAAACAGCACCACCGCAGCAAGAGTGACCGGCCGTTTGTACCAAGCGAGATGTTCCTCGCTCGGCTTTTCGGTCAGCGAATATACCAGACCGCGAAGTTCTTCCTGCTCACGCGGTTTTGTCAAAAGGCTTATTACTATCGTAACAACAAAACACGTGGTCCATGCAAAGATCGCGGTCCAAAAATTTTGAGCCATCTCGCTCGGATACGTGTGCAGGTGCCCGAACCACCCGCCTTTTATGCCGACGACGGCTCCCTTCGGCAGCGTCAATCCGTGATGTACCGCAGCGGCGAATGTGCCCGACAGCAGGCCGAGAAAAGCGCCGTGGCCCGTCGAGCGTTTCCAGAACATGCCGAGCAAAAATGTTGCGAACAGCGGCGCGTTGACGAACGCGAACACAAGCTGCAGCATATCCATGATGTTGTTGAATCGCGTCGCGACATACGCAGCCGCAACCGACGCCAGGATGCCAAAAACGGTCGCCATTCTACCCATCCACAGATAATGCTGGTCGGACGCTCCGCGTTTTATGTACGACTGATAGATATCGTATGTCCACACCGTGTTGAACGCCGTCACATTACCGGCCATGCCGGACATAAAGCTTGCGATCAGCGCGGTCAGTCCGACGCCCAGCATCCCTGTCGGGAAATAATGACCGAGCATCAGCGGTATCGCCATATCGTAGTTAAGCGAGCCATCGGGTTTCGCGGGCAGTGCGAATCCGCTTTGGCCGACTTGGTGCGTCAGCGCGATCGCGATCATTCCCGGCAAAATCACCAGAAACGGAAAGAACATTTTCGGAATAGCTGCGATCAGCGGAGTGCGGCGCGCGGCCGACATCGAATCGGCAGCCATCGCGCGTTGAACGACGAGAAAATCAGTGCACCAGTAACCGAACGAAAGCACGAACCCGAGCCCCATCGCAAGGCCGAACCATTCGACGCCCATCGGGTTTGACGACGGGTCGCCCATGAACCGCCACGATTCGCTCCACGCGCCCGGAGCAAATCCGTTCGACGTTGCAACCGTTGCGAGCCGCGTCTGCAGACCGGACCATCCGCCTGCATCGCGCAAACCCAAAAAAACTAGCGGCAAAAAGCCAAAAACAATAAGGAAAAATTGCAGAACCTCGTTATAAATTGCAGAGGTCAATCCGCCCAAAAACACATAAACGAGAACGATGACCGCGGCAACGAGAATGCTGAAATTAAAATCCCACCCAAGTAGCGAACCCAGCAGCAGCCCGACCGCATAAAGCGAAACGCCCGACGAAAAAACGGTCATCGCAGCAAATGAGATGGCGTTGAAGCCGCGCGTCTTTTCGTCGAAACGAAGCTTTAGATATTCCGGCACCGACCGAGCTTTTGAGCCGTAATAGAACGGCATCATAAAAATGCCGACAAAGACCATGGCCGGTATCGCGCCGATCCAGTAAAAATGGCTTGTAGCAATGCCGTATTTTGCGCCTGACGCACCCATGCCGATAACTTCCTGCGCGCCGAGGTTTGCCGATATAAAGGCGAGGCCCGTGATCCACGCCGGAATGGAACGGCCCGAAAGAAAAAAGTCGGTACTCGTCTTCATGTACCGCTTGAGCGCAAAACCAATGCCCAGAACGAACACAAAGTAAATGAGCATTATTACCCAGTCGAGGATTGTCAGATTCATGGTTTTAAATGTTCGGCATCAAAGTTTGAACCGGTACTTCCTGCGATCGCGGCTGGTTTTTTTAGCTTTCGATCGCTTACCAACAATTTCGTTTTTAGCGCCTCATAATCTATCAAAATAACCGCTTACTTTCCAGAATATGATACGCGCCAGATAGTGTTCGATCCGTCATCGGTAACATAGAGCGAACCGTCGTTACCGACCGTCACACCGACCGGTCGTCCCCAAACGTCACCGTCGGCGGTCACAAATCCGGTCATAAAATCCTCGTATTCGCCCGTCGGAACTCCGTCCTTTATTGGAATGCGAATTACTTTGTAACCTGTTCGTTTTTTACGGTTCCATGAACCGTGCTCGGCGGCAAAGGCGTCAAGCATGTACTCCTTCGGAAACATTTTTCCAGTATAAAAAACCATTTCGAGCGATGCAGAGTGCGATTGGATCAAAACATCCGGAACGATCACCTTATCGCGCAGCTCAGGGTGAGCTCCCTTGTGACGCGGATCCTGGTTCGGGCCGATGTAGTACCAAGGCCAGCCGTAAAAACCGCCTTCCTTTATCCGCGTAACGTAATCGGGCACAAGATCGTCGCCAAGGCCGTCACGCTCGTTGACCGAGCCCCAAAGCTCACCGGTTTGCGGATGGATCGCGATACCGACCGCGTTACGAATGCCCGACGCATAAACCCGCCGGCCCGATCCGTCAGGGTTGAATTCAAGCACGGTTGCCCGGTCGGTTTCATTTTCCTTCGGATTTTCGTAAACGTTCGAATGCGAGCCGACAGAAACAAAAAGCTTTTTCCCGTCGCGCGAAAACGCAAGATCGCGCGTCCAATGTCCGCCTCCGCGAAGCTCACCCCAACCGGGAATGTTCGGAATGATCGTTTCCGCATTGCCGTGTGCGACAGTGTCACCGTTCTTATAGGGAAACCTGACGACCGCGTCCGTGTTGCCGATGTAAACCCACTGCGGATCTGGCCCGAGCGGATAAAATGCGATACCGAAAGGACGTCTCAGTCCCGACGCATAAACCTCGTTGACCTCGGGTTTTGACGGGTCTTTTCCCGGACGCAATACGCGAATGATTCCGGCGCGGCTCTCGGCGACAAATAGATCGCCATTAGGCGCGGTGCGAATTAGACGAGGATTTTTAAGACCGGATACAACCTCTTCGACCTTGAAACCGGCGGGAACTTTTGGCACCGCTCCTTCGGGCCGCTTTGCCAGCTGCGGGCCGTTATCGACTGAGTCGGTAGCGTACGGTGACGGCATATCGGCCGCCGTTATGAGCCGCCGCACGCCCGGAGCGTCCGTCGTCCAATCGCCCATTGCTCCTTGACCGGTGAGCACCTTGTCGGCGTGTCTCGTGTCGTTCTTTTTCTGACAATTCGCAGTACACGCCAGAACCAAAATGGCGACGAGCGAAATTGCGCTTTTATTAACCCTCATGTTCACCCACATTTTAGCTGCCGTTTAATTATCTAATAATTAATTTGCAGATCTGCCCGCCCATAGAACGGGTTGACGAATAAAAAAATTGCGGATCACCTCTTCGACCTTTGAATCGGCCGGCAAAGTCTTCCAGAGCTCGATATACTCGGGCTTATTCAAAGCCAGGCCGCCGAAGAGCAGACTCGTTTGCCGCATCGGCCATTCGTTGTAATACATCACATCCGCGGGTTCTGGAAAGCTCTTTTTATCGCGGATATACGGAAACATAAATTTCATCGCCAGTGCCAGCCCGCGGCCGTCCGGCGTTTCGAACGTCCATAAATTGTCCTGCGGCGTCGAGAGTATCTGTGCGATCGCGGACAATGCCTCGAGATTAAAAAGCGAATAGGTGTATGGTTTTGTCCGCCGCAGCTCCTGCGGAAAACTGCCGTCTTTGGAGATCTGGTTTGGTACGAGAACTGTCTTGAATCGCTCGCGGCTGTAATCGAGCAGCTTCTTATCTCCGACAAGATGTGCGTAAGCTGCGACCTGCATGACCCAGCAGGTTCCGTGATTGTTTTTTGCCTCGCGTTCGTCGATGCCGTTTTTGCTTGTCGTCATCCAGGTCAAATAATCGGTGAACCATTTCTTGATCGCAGTCGTATCCGATGCCGAAAGCGCCCCTGACCTTTCAAGCACTTCGATCGCCCTAGCGACCTCGACAAGATGGATCGTGTCGATGATGCCGATGCCTCGGCCGGTAAAACGTCCTTTTATGGCCTGTGCATATTCCAGATTCGGGTTCATCCGCGTTGCGTCGTTGATGAACCAAGCCCTAAGATGCAGCGCCGCGTGGTCGGCGTATGTCCTTTTACCCGTTACAAGCCAGGCGGCGGTCAACGCCGGAACCTGAACGCTGAGACGCATCATTGCCTCGCGGTGGGCAGTAAAATTATCAGGGTTGGTCATGCCGTCGCGCTGAATGTACGGCGCGTTCGCATCTTTTGGGTCGGGCCACCAATAGTCACCTTCGGAAAAGAAATCGTGCAAGCCGCCCGCGCTTCGGGGCGAATGAGACGCAGTTATCGTGACCGGCTTTTCCTTCAGGTATTGATCGGCCGCTTTTAGAATGCGGGCGCGGTCGAACGTTGCAACATTCAATGTGGGTTGACCGTCAGCCGCGAGCAAACCCAATAGAGCTATTATGAATAAAAGAAAAAACCGTTTCATTCGGATTAGATTGTCAACTATGAACGGAAAACAGTTAATAGTTGAGCGTGTACAGTTAAAACCCACTCGCCAGTTACTGCAACCACAAAAATCACACGAAATTACATTAAAGTTTCGTGTTGCTTTGTGTTATTTCGTGGTCAGTATCGAAAAATATTCCACAAACAACATAGTCGGAACGCTTACGAAAATCTAGCTATAAAACCACCGCCAACCCGCATCTCGACCTTTAGCACGTCCCGATTTTTGACTGTCGAATTCTCAATCGCGACCGCGGCTGGATCGTCCATCTTGTCGCGGACTAGCATTGCCTTGTGTTCGCCGGGAGCCAAAAACGATAGCCGAATATTTACCGTCTTTGCTATGGGACCATTTAGAATTGCCAGAAACCAGGTCTTGCCGTGACGACGTGCAAATGCGGCAATTTCACCGATCTCGCTTACGGGCAAAACTATGGTCTCGTCCCAGACACTCGGGATACTTTTTATAAGATCGGCCGCCGGATTTTCCAGAATATTTTTCGGATGAGCGCCATAGATCATCAGAGGCGATGTGAACACGGCAGCGGTCGCGATCTGGTGCGTCCACGAGGTTTCGCGGCGGCGCTCGCCAAATATCACCGGCGTATAATCGGCCGGACCGGCGAGAAAGCGTGTGAACGGCAACGTCGTGTTGTGGACGGAGCGCTCGGTCATGCTGCGATACTCCATTCCGCGAATGGCCTCGCGCGTCAGCTCGTTCGGCCACGAGCGCGTCTGCCCTGTCGGCTTGTTTGCCCCGTGAAATTCGAGCATTATCTTGTGCTCGGCAGCTTCTTTCAATAGCGCATTATAGAGGTCGATGATCTCTTTTGCTTCGTGATCGAAAAAATCTATCTTGGAACCGACGACGCCGACACGCGCAAGCTGCGAAAAAAGTTTCTGGCGCGATTCGGGCATATGCAGGTCCTTGCTGTGCGCCCAAAACCAGATACCGACGTTGAATTTTTTTGAGTAGTCAACAAGCTCGCGCATCTGGTCCTCGGTCCAGCGTCGCCAAAATCCCTCGACGATGTTGTGCTCGAAACCGAGCTCGCCCGCAAGCCGCGAAAATTCCTTCATACCGTCCAACGTGCTTTCTCCGCCATCGAGATATTTCCACACGGCGCGGCCCGGACGCAGCCATGGAGTTTCGAAACCCTGCGGAAAATACTTTTTGTCGGGCGGCGGTGAAACGTTGTTTATCACGTCGGAATTAACAAGCGTGTTCAGATCACCGCCGATGAGCACAACGCGCCACGGCGTTGTGATCGCGCCGGCAAACGGCGCCGGAATCGACAGACGTTTCGCTTCCTCTTTCGGATAGCGAAGATCGTACGGGTGGCTGACAGGCAGCGCGTTTCCTAGAACGCCCTTGAATCCGCGTTTGCCGTCCGCCTGCAAACCCATTCCGGCGTAATCGAAAAGCGCAGCCTCAGAGACGGCTGCGTAACCACTATTGCCTGGCAGCTTGATCGTCAGCGGCGGAGCGGCCCATTCGCCGTCTTTTATATCGTCGATCGCCTTTTTGACATGCGTGCCTTCGTAATGCCCGTAAAAATCGTGAAACCACGCGGTGCTTCCACCTGGAAACACGAACGTCGAACCTTCTTCAGGCACACGCGTTTTCCCAACATCAGGCAGCAAATAACGAAACGCAATTCCATCGTCGAAAACGCGGATCTCGATTGTGTGATCGGTTTTTGTTTGGGGATGGCGAACGGCGATCTTCGCGCCGTTGCAGCGATCTATCGCCTTTGCGTGAACTCCGCGCCATTGGTACTGGTCGTTTGTCCGGTAAGTTGTAACCTTTCCGACGGTGGCATCGCGACAAATATCGACGCCGTCGATAACAATGCCTAGTTTGGCGTTTTCGATAACGGGTCTGTTTCTTAACGATACCGAATAGCGCAGATCAGGCTGGAAGCTAAACCGTACGCTGCGGTTCGGACTTATGATATTGACCGGCGTTTTTGCGAACGCCACGCTGGTTATGACGAACGGAGCGACGCCGGCTGCCGCGAGAAAATCGCGTCGGGTGTAGGAAGTTTTGGTTTCGTCTCGCATTTGTTTTTTTTGCCGCCTTGCGGCTTTGTGGGAAACGATATCTCCCGCAAACTCACAACGGAGTTTAAGGATTTGACTTTGCCGTCCAATCGAGATTGGGCGCCTTGCCGCCTTCGCTTGTGCGAAGCTGTTCGTTCATTATCAGAAAGGCTCCGATGCCATGAAAATCATTTGTGTTGCGCTTGCGGGCTAAGTAGTACGCGATGTCGGAAACGTTTGTGCCTTCGCTAATGTCAACGATGTCGGTAAGGCCCTCTTTATCAATGGAAACGTTTCGCAGCACGCCCTTGTATCCCTTTAGCGCAACGTCCTTAAAATGCTTGTCGAGATAACCGCGCCTTAGGCCCATCCAGAGCGCGTAGGTGTACATGCTCGAGGCGGACGTCTCGAGCCAGTTGCCCGGGACGCTTCCCTTATCAACGACCTGGTACCAAAGACCTGTATTTTTGTCCTGATATTTCTCGAAGGCGCCGGCAAGCTGCTGCAATATCTTTATCAGTTCGTCCCGGTGCGGCTGGTTTTTTGGGATAATGTCAAGAACGTTTATCAGCGTCATAGCGTACCAGCCGATAGCTCGTGCCCAATGTTCCGCGGAGTGATGCGTCTTGGGGTCGGCCCATTTTTGCTCGCCGCTTTCGTCGTAAGCATGCCAGAGAAGTCCGGTCGCTGGATCGTTCAAATGCTGGTAATAAAGCAAGAGCTGTTTGACGGCCTCGGCGTCGGTGTATTTACTGTCGCCGAACATTTTTCCATAACGCACAAGAAACGGCAGAGACATAAACACGCCGTCGGCCCAGTTTTGCCATGCCCGGCTTTTTGTATCGGCATGCCAGAACGCCCCGTCTTTTGTACGCGGATAAGTGTCGAAAACTTTTCGAATATTGTCGGCGCAGCCCTTGTACTTTGGCTGTTTTGTTTCCTTGTACAGAACGAGGCAAAGGTTGCCCGGCAGCATATAATCAAGCGCGTTTATCGGGCGGTTGATCGTGCCTTTATCGTCGATGTGCAGATCGACCCAGTCGCGAACGTGCCGGAGATATCGCGGATCTTTCGTGCGAAGATAAACCAGATATTCGCCGTACAAATAGAGCGATTTTGCATAGCCCCAACCCTTAAGCGATTCGGCGGTCGGGTAGCGCTTCATTGTCGAATCGACAACGGCTCTGGACCAGTCGGTCTGCGCGGC
>Ga0207706_10003165_pt1 | contig 15811 bp, 15 predicted proteins | sample KBSC53metaG_FD_184318 | JGI IMG/M metagenome (GOLD analysis project Ga0207706, IMG submission 184318) | Corn rhizosphere microbial communities from Kellogg Biological Station, Michigan, USA - KBS C5-3 metaG (SPAdes) (version 2) | ecosystem: Host-associated > Plants > Roots > Rhizosphere > Soil ... | reverse complement strand
TCCGCGGTGCAGCCGACGACAAGCACATCGCCTTTCTGACACTGTTCGACCGCAACGTGGATCATCCAGTTGTCGCCCGGTTGCGCGAGCACCGTGACCGCGGGTCCGGCGATCTGCGCGCCGGCCCAGATCGGGCGCATGTAAGGCTTCATGAGCCCGGAACGGCCGAGCGCCTCATGCGCAGTGGAAACGCCGACTCCGGCAAGCGTGCCAATGGCGTTGTTGTCGGCGCGTTTGATATTGCGAACGACGACGGGTTTCATTTCAGAATCTCCTCCACGGTCGGGAACAGCCGCTGATAGGCCTCACCATAAGTCATCGGCACGCCGGTGTTGCGGCTGCCCTGAATACCTCGATTGAGCGCAACGCGCTCGTAATAGCCCCACAAGTGCTTTTGTGCAGCGAGGATCTGAAAGGCCTTGTATTTCTGTTCCCAGACTTCGTCGATTTTCAGAATGAGATTGGGCTTGTAGTTGCACATCTCCGGCTGGTGCGGCTCGAACAGGAATACCGGCGGCGCGGAATATTTGTATTTGGCATCGGGCTTGTGACCCATTGCCTGCGCCACGATGCGTGTCTCCTGCGCGAAATGGGCGGCATTGGGGTGGTCGAAATTATATGGGTCTTCGAGCGCATGGGTCAGTACGAAGGCAGGATTGAGTTCGCGGTAGATGTCGACCATGCGGTCGAAGTGAGTGTCGTTGAGCTTCAGCGGATAGTCGCCACAGTCGAAGAATTCGATTTCGGCACCAAGAAGCTTCGCCGCGCGCTCGGCCTCGTCCCTGCGGCCGGCCTTCACTTTCTCCAGCGTTGCACCCGCTTCTCTCCAGGCGAATTGGCTTTCGCCACGCTCGCCATAAGATAGGCAGACGATCTTCACCCGGTAGCCGCGTTTGGCATGCAGAGCGATAGCGCCTCCGGCGCGCCAAACGAAATCACCGGGATGAGCGGTGACGACAAGCCCGGTCTTTTGATCTGCCATTGCGCGGCTCCCTTCCATAGCGGAGTGTTAAACTAGGTTGAGGGGCGGGCGGTCAAGCCGCGGGAAAGACGGCGGGCGCGCCGACGCCGGCAAAGTCGACACGGCTCCCTTCGGCAAGCCAACCGGCGTGCCTCGAATTGCTGATTTCATATTGTCGGCAGCGAAAACCTGATTTCAAATCGGCTGAATTTGACTAACTTTGGGGGCACGAGGCCACCCAAAAAAGGAGCAGACGTACAATGAAAAAGACCTACACCGGGGGCTGCCAGTGCGGAAAAGTCCGCTACGAAGTCCAGGCCGATATCGGCGAAGTCATTACCTGCAATTGTTCGCGTTGCCGCAAACTTGGTCCGTTGCTATCCGGCGTCGCGAAGTCCGATTTTAAGTTGCTCTCCGACGAAAATGACATGACGGACTACCAATTCAACAACCGCACCGTCCATCACCCGTTTTGCAAGACTTGCGGCATTCAGTCCTACGCCTATGGCAAAGGGCCCGGCGGCAAGGAGATGGTGATGCTCAACGTGCGCTGCCTCGATGGGGTCGACGCGGAACAGTTCAAGGTGCAAAAATTCGACGGCGCCAGTCTCTAGCGCAATGAAGGCTGCCCAAAAGCCATAACGGGCAGACCGTCGTCCACCCGTCACAAGCTCTCGGATCCATTCCCGACGCGCGAACCGAAGCCCTCGCGGGGGTACCAGCTACTGAGAGCCAGGGCCGGCAGATATGAGCCACGAATACTGCAAGCAGCACCCACGTCCCATGCCCAGGCCGGTCATGGCGGCCATCCGTGTCCGGCAGAGCCGAAGATGGGTGACCTGACGGCAAGCGTACTGCTGCCACCCGCCAAGGCAAGCCCCGTGAATCGCTGTTGATAATTCTGAGGATGAAATAAGGCGGATATGGCGCCCCTCCGCTAGCCCAAAATCGTACCTTTGCCGCGGCCATCCTTGCTCTGTTCAATCATCACTGTGTCATGCTTGAGCGCGAGTTGCCTCGTGAGTTCGGCATTCATCAGTTGCTCCTGCGTAAGAGCATGCATGGCGGCGAACATGCCCTCGGTGCCTGCCGGGCTATAGATCATCAGCATGCGAACGCCTTCCTTTGAAGTCACCTGATGTGGCACGCCAGGCGGAATGTGAACGCAGGAACCTTTCCTGGCGTGGAATAATTCTTCACCGACTTGAAAATCCGCACTGCCGTCGAAAACGTAAAATGTTTCGTAGGCCCTAACGTGATAATGCGCTCGCGATTGAAAGCCCGGTTTGCAGTTCTCTTCTACAACCTCAAATGTTTGGCCTGTATCATCACCGGTGATCTTGACGATCACTTCATTGGCCTTGGCGTAAATGTTGCCCGCGCCGGGCGGTGAATGCTTGCCTTTGCCATCGGATTTTGTCGGCATGACCGGCTCCTTTCGTTTCTCACAAGCCCCTGCTGAACCGAGGGATGGACGCCGGACAAAAATAGCACGACATTCGGCGAAACAGCGTTCCAAGCGAGGAATTTTCTTATGAAGCCAACGTCTGCCCGTGAGCGGCTCGAATCCGCGCTTGACCGCATCGACGATCCGAAAGGGGAGGGCGCGCGGGCGTGTCTCACAGTTTATCGAGAGCAGGCAAAAGCTGCTGCCGAGGCCGCCGACGCGCGCGTCAGGGACAGCGTTTCGCTTGGTCCGCTCGATGGCACTATCGTCAGCATCAAGGACTTGTTTGACGTTGCGGGCGAGGTGACACGCGCGGGCTCGAAGGCACTCGCTGAGGAAGCAAAACCGGCTGCCGTTGATGCGCCGGTAGTGCACCGGTTGCGTGCGGCTGGCGCGATCATTGTCGCCAAGACCAACATGACGGAATTTGCCTATTCGGGTATCGGTGCGAATCCGCATTTCGGCACGCCCGGCAATCCGGCCGATCGCAAGCGCGTCCCCGGGGGCTCATCAGCGGGTGCGGCTGTCGCCGCGGCAGACGGCATGTGCGAGATCGCCATCGGCACAGACACTGGCGGCTCTTGCCGGATCCCCGGCGCGCTTTGCGGAATCGTTGGCTACAAACCAAGCCGCCAACGCATTCCTACGGAAGGTGCCTTTCCTTTGTCGTACAGCATCGATTCAATTGGGCCACTCGCTCGCTCGGTGGAGGCCTGTGCCAGGGCCGATGCTGTGATGGCGGGCGAGAGGTTTATGTCGTCAGATCCTGCATCCCTTGCGGGCCTTCGCATCGGTTTACCGCAGGGGTTCCCACTTGAGAATCTGGACGAGACCGTCGCGAAGCGTTTTTCCCAGGCACTCGACATGCTCAAGCGCGCCGGCGCACGTCTCTCCGACGAGACGCTTTCGCAATTCGATGGCATGGCGCAAGTCAACAGCAAAGGCGGCGTGCAGCCTGCGGAAGCCTTTGCAGTCCACCGCGATTTGTTGTCGCGCCGTGCCGATGCCATTGATCCGAATGTGCGAGTGCGGCTTGAACGCGCACGCAACGCCAGCGCAGCCGATTACATCGACATGGTGCGGGATCGCGCCCGCTTGATCCGCTCGATGGACGCACGGCTTGCCGATCTCGATGTGCTGGCCTCGCCAACCACTCCGATCGTCGCACCAACCATGGCAGAAGTTACGCCGGCGGATGAGTTTGCCCGCAAGAACGCCATGTTGCTGCGCAACACGGTTGTCGCGAATTTTTTCGACCTCTGCGCCATCTCTCTCCCGATTCCACGCGAAGGCGCCCTGCCGACCGGTTTGATGCTTGTCGCGCGAAACGGCAATGATCATCGGCTGTTCCGTATCGCCGCGGCGGTTGAGCGATTATTTGCTGCATAGATCCCGGTAACTTTGGCTTGTAGACCGGAAGGAAAATCCGGCATCATCTCCCTAACGGTCGATAAAGTCGGGAGGAGCATCTTCTATGAGCCGCAAATCTTATTCGGGCATCAAAAGCGTGACGCGCCGCACTGTGTCGGCCGGCCTGGGCGCGACAGCCCTCGGCGGGCTCGCTCCCTTCAATATTGTGCGTGCCCAGACGGCCACCCTGAAAGTCGGCGTGCTGCTGCCCCGCTCGGGTGTGCAGGCCGGTATCGGCCAGGATTGCCAGCGTGGTGTAGATATTGCGCCGGGCATACTCAAGGAATTGGGTTTGCCCGTACTCGAAATTATGAACGGCGACACCGAAACCAAAGTAGAAATAGCGCGCTCCCGCGCGGAGAAACTAATCAGCGACGGGGCGCAGGTTCTGGTAGGTGCCTTCGATTCCGGGCAAAGCGCCGCAATCGCCCAGGTCGCAGAGCAAAAGGGGATTCCCTACATCGTCAATATTGCCGCCGCTCCGCAGATTACGGAACAGGGGTACAAATTCGTATTCCGCAACTTTCCGACGGCCGGGATGATTCTCGGCGACGCCTTCGCGAATCAAAAGGAATTGTTCGAGGCCGCGGGGGCATCACCGAAGACCGCAGTGTTCATGCACATCAACGATACCTTCGGAACGGCGATGAAAGGCGGCATCGGAGCGGTGATGCCGAAATTCAACCTACCGTACACACTCGTCGACACCATCGCTTATGATCCGGCCGCAAGGGATTTGTCGGTGGAAGTTGCCAAGGCCAAGGCCACAGGAGCCGACGCGCTATTGATGGTGAGCCGGCTCAATGACGCAATCCTGCTTACGCGCGAGCTAGTCAAGCAGCGCTGGTCACCGATGGCGATTCTGAGCATGGGGCCGGGCTGGTATGAGGATCAGTACCTGAAAACGCTCGGCAAGCTTTCCGACGGACCACTGAGCTTCGTGCCCTGGTACGATCCGAACAAGCCTCTGAGCAAAAAGCTTGAGGATGCGCTCGCCAGGGCTCACCCCGGCGTCAATCTCAATACGAATCATGTCTATACGTTCGAGGCGTTGCTCGCCGCTGCCGATGCGTACAAGCGAGCTGGCTCGAGCGATCCGAAGGCGCTCGCGGATGCCATCCGCCAGGTAAATATCACTAACAATGTAAGTCCGGGTCCCGGCATTCAATTCAATGAAAAAGGCCAGAACGACAAGTTGAAGGGGTCGGCAATTCAGAATCGCGGCGGCAAGCTTGTGACCGTGGCACCGAAAACAGCCGCAAACGCAAAAGTAGAATGGCCGCTGAAGCCGTATGATAAACGCGGGTGATGCTTCTCCTTGACCGCCATGTCTGTCATGGCCGGACAAAAGGCGCGGAGCGCCGTCTTCGCGCCGGCGATGACAAATGAGGGCGTGAACGACCGTGCCGGCAGAAGTCTATCTCAACGTCGCCGTTGGCGGTGTATTGACCGGCCTTGTCTATGGGCTGATGGCCCTTGGTCTATCGGTGATTTTCGGGGTGGTCCGTGTGGTTAATTTCGCTCATGGCGAGATGATGACCATCGCGATGTATATCGCGCTGACTCTGTTTTCCGCCCTTCACCTTGATCCGCTGGTGATGCTGGTGCCGATTGCAGCGGTGTTGTTCGTTCTCGGATACGCATTGCAGGCAGGCTTGATCAATAGCTTCATTTCCCGACCCGAGCACAACCAGTTCCTCCTGCTCATCGCCATCGCCATTATTATCGTCAACGGGCTGCTCATTCTCTTTGGCCCCGACTCGCAGAACGTGCAAACGGCCTACGGCTACCAGAGCTTTCAGTATGGACCACTGATCGTCGACGCCACCAAGGTCTATGCAGCATTCACCGCAATTGTGGTTGCTGCCGTCTTGTTTGGCTTTTTTCGTTACACACTGCTTGGCACCGCGATCCGCGCCTGCGCCGACAATCAGACCGGCGCGGTGGTGGTCGGCCTCAACGTAAAGCAACTCTATGCGCTGACCTTCGGTATTGGGGCCGCCTGTGTTGGCGCTGCAGGCTGCATGCTGTTGCTGATCTTCGACGTCACGCCGTCCGTCGGCCCGGCTTACACGTTGCTTGCCTTCGTTATCGTTATCACCGGCGGCCTGGGCTCCATGCCCGGTGCCATCGTCGGCGGCGTGCTGATCGGCCTGACTGAAGCAATTGCCGGTTTGTTGTTCACGCCCTCAGCGAAATCAATGTTCGCTTTCGCCATTCTTGTGATCGTGCTGCTCGTCCGTCCGCAAGGCATCATGGGCAAGAGGGCGGCATGATTGCACGTCTGGCTGAGGGCGTCCGGCTGCGCACCTTGATCGCCTTGAGCGTTTTGCTTGTGTTGTTCGTCACCGCGCCACTTGCCGCGAGCGACTATCTGCTGACTGTGCTCACCTTAATTCTTTATTTCGCCTATACCGGGCAGGCTTGGAACATCATGATGGGCTTTGCCGGCCAACTTTCGCTCGGCCATGCGCTCTATGTCGGCCTCGGCGCCTACACGGCAGCGGCGCTATTTGTGCATTTCGGCATCGGGCCATGGCTTGGGCTGCTGGTTGCCGTGCCGATGGCGGCGGGCGCCGGCGCATTCATCGGCTTCCTCGCCTTCCGGTTTCGTGTCGCCGGCGTCTATTTCGCCATCCTTACAATTGCTGTTGCCGAATTTGCCCGTGTCGGCTTCGAACACCTCACTTGGACCGGCGCAACGGCCGGTCTTTTCCTGCCGGTCGCGCAATACACCCACAACGACGTGTGGAATCTGCGCGGTCATCCGGTGATGTTCTACTACATTCTGCTTGGCGCCACGGTGTTCGCTTTCATTGGTTGTCGGGCGCTGCTGCAAAGCCGCATGGGCTATTTCTGGTTGGCCATTCGGGAGGATGAGGAGGCGGCCCGTGCCGTCGGCATCGACACTTTCCGTTACAAGATGATGGCAGCGGCGATATCGGCGGGGATGACGGCATTTGCCGGCGTGATCTATGCGTTCTACTACAACAATCTTTTTCCGGAACAAGTCTTCAACATCTCGCAGTCGATCCTGATCGTTCTCGCGCCGTTCGTCGGCGGCCTGGGCACGCTGTTCGGACCAATCCTCGGCGCCTTTGTGCTCGAAACGATCGCGGAGAGCATGCGCGTCCTGCTGGGATGGCTCGGCGTAGACCTGCCGGGTACGAACCAGCTGTTGTTTGGCGTGGTGTTGTTGACGGTCGTGATTGCGCTGCCGGATGGTGTGTGGCCGTGGATTTGCAGGCAGATGGGTCTGACAGAGCAAAAGCCATGAACGCGCTCCTCAGCGTCTCAGCCGTCAGCAAACGGTTTCGCGGTCTGGTCGCGGTCGATCGGGTCAGTTTTGACGTGCCGGAACGCGGCATTTTCGCAATTATCGGCCCGAACGGCGCCGGCAAGACAACGCTTTTCAACACTATTGCCGGGGTGCTTTCGCCCGACGGCGGTACCGTTACTTTCGCGGGCGAGCGGATCGACGGCCTTTCATCCGACCGGATATGCCGCCTCGGCGTGGCGCGTACCTTCCAGATTGTGCGGCCGTTTCCAATGCTTACCGTTGAAGAGAACGTCATGGTCGGTGCACTGCTTCACCGGCATCCTCCGGCTGCTCGCGCACATTCGCATGAAGTTCTGCGGCGGCTCGATCTTTACGCCAAGCGTGCGCAGCGCGCCTCTGCGCTCACACTTCCCGATCGAAAGCGTCTGGAACTTGCCCGTGCGTTTGCCACCGATCCGAAATTACTTTTGCTCGACGAGGTCATGGCAGGGTTGCGGCCAACCGAAACCGATCGACTGGTCGAAACTCTGAAAGAGCTCAACGGCGACAGTGGACTCACTATCCTGTTGATAGAGCATGTGATGCGCGCGGTCATGGCGCTTGCGACGCATGTTCTGGTGATGCACCACGGCGCAGCTATTGCCGAAGGCCCGCCAGGGGATGTCGTGCGCGACCGCGCGGTGATCGATAGCTACCTCGGCGCAGAGGCGGTCATTTGATGCTCACCATAGAGAACCTCGACGTATTCTATGGCGACGCTCAAGCGCTCGATCGGGTTTCGCTTACCGTTGATGAGGGCGCCATCGTCGCGATTGTCGGCGCAAACGGAGCCGGAAAAACCTCACTCATTCGAACAATTGCGGGAATGCAGGGGCCTGCGCATGGCCGCATCCTGTATCGTGGCGTCGAAATTACCGGTTGGCCCAGTCATAAAATCTGTGATCTCGGCATCGGTCAGGTAGCTGAGGGCCGCCAGGTGTTTCCCTCATTGTCTGTTGCCGAAAATCTTGCGATGGGCGCCATGCTTGCGCGTGCCCGCGACTTGCGCGAACAAAATTTTGCGAAAGTCTATGCGATGTTTCCAGTATTGGCAGAGCGCCGCCATCAACCCGCAGGCACACTCTCGGGTGGCGAGCAACAGATGCTTGCCATCGGCCGATGCCTGATGGGCGAACCCGAGTTGATCTTGTTCGACGAGCCGTCGCTTGGTCTTGCGCCGACCGTCGTGCAGAACGTCCTGCGATGTGTACGCGATCTCAATCGTGGCGGGCTTACTTGCGTGCTCGTCGAACAGAATGTCGCAGTATCGCTTAAACTCGCGAGTCACGCCTACGTGCTCGAGAATGGCCGGATCACGATCACAGGCTCGGGGGAGGAGCTCCTCGGCGACGATCGCGTCCGGCGCGCCTATCTGGGACTCTAGTGCTATTTCAGAGGCGGACCGATGGTCACGGTCAGCTTGCCGACGCCTTCCACTTCACATTCGATCTTGTCACCGGCGACCGTGGCGGCGACGCCCGAAGGCGTTCCGGTCATGATGACGTCGCCCGCTTCGAGCGCCACCATTTCCGATAGCTTGGCGATCGTTTCGGGGACGTTCCAGATCATCTGGCTGAGGTCGCCGTCCTGGCGTACCTGCCCGTTGACCTTGAGGACGATCTTGCCTTTGGTTGGATGTCCGATCTTGCTCGCCGGCATCAAAGGTCCACACGGTGCGGACGCATCAAACGCCTTGCCGACTTCCCAAGGGCGTTTCACGTCGCGTGAGGCAATCTGCAAATCACGACGAGTGAGATCGATCCCGACTGCGTACCCGTAGATGCAGTCGTTTGCCCTGGCGACTGGAATATTGCGGCCACCGCTCTTCAGCGCGACCACCAATTCCACCTCGTGGTGCATATCCTTGGTCAGCGATGGATAGGGGACAGTGCCGCCATTTGGCACGATTGCGTCGGCAGGTTTGGCAAAGAAGAAAGGCGGTGCGCGCTCGTCCTGCCCCATCTCGCGGATATGCTCAATATAATTGCGGCCAACGCACCAGATCCGGCGGACCGGGAACACCTGGTCGCTACCTGCAACCGCGATTGCGGCTTGTGGCGCGGGCGGAATGACGTAGCGGTTGTCGGTCATGATGAATTGGCCGTTCGATAGAGTTGTGGTTGGAGGATGGCCCGGTTGCGAAGTACGCGCCCCGAAAAGATGGCTGTGGGTATCAGGTGTGATGCGCCGCCGTCAACCGCACGCGGCTCATGAGGATGCCACCGCGGCAACGGGGTCACGGCCTTCCTGTTCCTTGAGTTGCAGGCGGTAGAACGACGCATAACGGCCGCCCGCGTGCAGCAGTTCATCGTGCCGTCCGGATTCGACCACGCGACCATCCTCGACCACATAAATGCAATCCGCATGCGATACGGTGTGCAGCCGGTGTGCGATGGCAAGAGTAGTGCGGCCTTTGCAAAGATGTTCCATAGCCTCGCGGACCTGCAATTCCGACTCGGAATCGAGTGCGGCGGTCGCTTCATCAAGCAGTATGACCGGTGCATTTCTGATGAGGGCGCGAGCGATAGCCACCCGCTGGCGTTGGCCGCCCGAAAGCTGCAATCCGTGTTCGCCGACCGGGGTGTCGTAGCCGCGTGGAAATGACGTGATGAAATCATGCGCATACGCGGCTTTGGCGGCCGCCACGATCTCATCTTCGCTGGCGCCCGGTTTGCCGAATTCGATGTTCTCGCGGACGGTCCCGCGGAACAGAAATACGTCCTGTCCGACATACGCAATGTGCTGGCGCAGCGACCGGCGCGACACCTGGGTGACGTCCTGTTCGTCGATAGTCACCCTGCCGAGTTTGGCGTCATAGAAGCGCAGGATCAGATTAAATACAGTTGACTTGCCGCCGCCGGAAGGGCCGACCAGAGCGGTCAGCTTGCCGGGTTCGGCGGTGAACGAGATTCCACGCAGCACCGGTTCGTCGCTGCGATATACAAAATACACATCATCGAACGTGAGACGCGCTGTTTTGACTTGCAGATCAGGTTTGTTCGTATCGAGTGGCTCGCTCGGTGGGCTGTCGATCACTTCGAACAATATCCTCACACCGACCAGCGCGCTGTTGAGTTCAATATTGAGGCGGGCGAGGCGCTTGGCCGGCTCATATGCCAGCAAAAAGGCGGTGATAAATGAGAAGAATTGACCGGGGGTCGCGCCGGTTTCGATCACGCGGTAACCGCCATAGGTGACTGCCATTGCGATGGCGCAGCCGCCGAGGGTCTCCATTAAAGGACTTGCGCGATTGGATACGCGCGCCATCTTGTTGGCCTCGTACTCGACGGCAGAAACATTGCGGTCGAAACGCTCGCGCATGATATCTTCGAGGGTGAAGGCTTTGACAATGCGGATACCCTGGAGAGTTTCCTGCAATGTTTCGATGATGCGGGTGCCGCCGTGGAATTGGGTGCGCGCGATCGAGTAAATGCGTCGGACCAGCTTGCGCAGGATCAAGAATGCCGGGGGAGCAACCACGAAGCTGAAGAAGGACATCAACGGGTCTTGCACCACCATTACGATGATCAAGCCGATCAGCGACAGCAGGTCGCGGCCAACAGAAGTGATCAACAGATTGATGACCTGTGTCGCCGCCGCAGCACCGGTCGACAGGCGAGCAACAAATTCTGTGGAATGCCGATCGGAGAAAAAGCTCAAGCCTTCACTGAGCAGCTTGCTGAAAACCGCACGCTGATTGTCGGCAACGATGCGGTTGCCGATACGCGAGAGCATCACGCTGTGGCCATATGTAGCCAAACCCTTGAAAGCGAACAACACGACGGTGATGATGCCGATCGTGATGATCCCCGGCAAACTACGATTCACATAGGCCTGATTGATGACGTCGCCGATCAAATAGGCGCTAAAGGCGGTGCAACCAGCCGCCACCGCCATAAGCACAAATGCGACAGCGTACTTACGCCAATGCACCAGACCCTGTTCGGTGAGCAGGCGCCGGATCAGGGCGAAGGCGCGGTAACGCTCGTCGTCTGTGGTTGGCAAACTGTGTTCGTTCATCCGCCCTCTGTGGGCTGTGAGTAGGGCACTTTGGGGCAGGAATGACCGTCTCCTTGCCTGTGGGCAAAGGATTTTTCAAGCCAAAAACTGCGACAACGGAATGCGGCGGAAAGCGTCGATTTTGCGCCTCAAGCCACGCCGCTCTTGCGCCGGGCCGCCAATTGCTTCTCCCACGCAAGGGCGTGAGCGACGATGGTATCAAGATTCTGAAATCGCGGGCGCCACGGCAACGTCGCACGAATCCGGTCGACATTCGCCACCAGTGCCGGAGGGTCGCCTGGACGACGACCGGAAACCTCGACTGAGAAATCACGTCCGCTTACACGCCGCACTGCGTCGATCACCTCGAACACGGAAGCGCCCCGCCCATACCCGCAGTTGAAAGTCGAGCTGGCTCCGCCGCTGCGCAAATAGCCAAGGGCCGCAGAATGGGCCTGCACCAGATCGCTGACATGAATGTAGTCGCGAATGCAGGTGCCGTCCGGCGTCGGATAGTCGGTTCCAAAGACGTTCATCTTTGGACGCTTCCCGATCGCAGTTTCGCAAGCGACCTTGATCAGGTGAGTCGCGGCCGGTGTTGCCTGCCCGGCGCGCATCTTGGGATCGGCGCCAGCGACGTTGAAATAGCGCAGAATTACGAAGCGCAGGTCATGCGCCTTGCCGGCGTCGTGCAGCATGATTTCGGACATCAGTTTTGATGTCCCGTAAGGTGAAATCGGCACCGTCGGCGCGTTCTCGTGCACAGACGTCGCGTCGGTCATCCCGTAGACAGCGGCGGTCGAGGAAAAAAGGAACTGCCGGACGCCCGCCTTGATCGCGGTGTCAAGCAAGGCGCATGTGTTCATGGTGTTGTTGCTGTAATATCCGAGCGGGTCGGCGATGGAATCGGGCACCACGATCGATGCGGCGAAATGGACTATGGCAGTCACGTTCTGCCGCGCGATGATTTCGCCGACCAGGGGCCGGTCGCCTGTGCTGCCAGCGACAAAGTGCACCGGGGCCGGTATCAAGAAGCGAAATCCGGTGGAAAGATTGTCGAGCACGGTCACCGACTCGCCCGCATCGACGAGGTCGTGCACCATGTGGCTCCCGATGTAGCCGGCGCCGCCAGTGACCAGAACCGTCATGTCAGATGCCCTTCTTGGCCCAGCCAATGTGCTCATTCATTGTAAAAGTCGCATTCTGATCGCGCGGAGCGATGACATGGTTATGGCTGGCATGCTTAATGACCGGTATATGAGCGCCGCAATCATGCCATGACCAACGTCCTTTTTATCAAAACTTCTTCCCTCGGCGACGTGATTCATCACATGCCGGCCTTGACCGATGCCCACAGGGAGCGGGGCAATGCGACATTCACTTGGCTGGTGGAAGAAGCGTTTGCCCCACTGGTAGGGCTGCACCCGGCCGTTGCCGAGGTCATCCCTGTCGCCTCGCGACGCTGGCGAAAGTCGCTATACAAGCCGGCGACGCTGAGCGAGATTGCCGCGAGCCTTCGCGATATTCGGACACGACGCTATGACGATATCGTGGATAGCCAAGGACTCTTGCGCACTGCCCTCATTGCGCGCGCAGCACGCGGGCGCCGGAACGGTTACGACCATTCCAGTATTCGAGAGCCCCTCGCTTCGCATTTTTACGATGTTCGCCATCATGTCGATCGCAATTTGCATGCCGTCGAACGCAATCGAATCCTGACGGGGCTGGCGCTCGGTTACAAGCCGCGGGGCGAGCCTGACTTCGGGCTCGACCGCCAGCGATTTGCCAAGGCGGCATCAGGCTACGTCATATTTTTGCATGGGACTGCACGGCCAGACAAGCAATGGCCGGAGTCGAGCTGGATCGCGCTCGGTAAGGCGCTGGGCGGCGAACTGGTATTGCCCTGGGGTAACGAAATCGAGCGTGCGCGCAGCGAACGCATTGCAGCTCAATTGCCAGGCGCGCGCGTTGCTCAGCGCGCGCCGTTAGATCAGGTCGCGCAACTGATCGCGGGGGCACAATACGTCGTTGGCGTTGACACAGGGCTGTTGCATCTTGCCGCCGCACTCGCTGTGCCGTTGGTTGCGATCTTCGCTGGCAGCAAGCCAAATCTGACTGGACCGGTTGGAAAGGGACCAATGCATATTCTTGGCGACGATCGTATGCCGCCATCGGTCGACGACGTCGCCGATTCGATCGCTAAAGTCGTTTCGAGCAAGTCGAACTAGGCTGTGCCCGCCCGCAGCAAGTCGTGCACGTGGATGACGCCGACCGGTTTGCCGGCTTCGACCGCAAATAGCGCAGTCACCTTCATCACATTGAGGATATCAAGGGTCTCGCTCAACAGTTGGTCCGGTCGCACGGTTTTCGGCGCCCGCGTCATCACATCCTCAACTCGGGCGTCGAGCAAATTGTCGCGCATATGCCGGCGCAAATCGCCGTCGGTGATAATTCCAACCAGAAGCCCGCGTGCATCGGTGACGCCGACGCAGCCGAAACCCTTGGCGGTCATCTCAAGGATCGCCTCCGACATGCGTGTACCGAGCGGCGAAAGTGGCATTGCCGCGCTGGTATGCATGAGATCGCGAACAGCCTTCAGCAGGGTTCCGAGTTTTCCGCCGGGGTGAAGCAGACCGAAATCGACCGCCGTGAACCCGTGGCTTTCGAGCAGTGCGATCGCCAACGCATCACCAAGCGCAAGCTGCATCAGCGAGGATGTTGTGGGGGCTAGATTGTGAGGGCATGCCTCGCGCGCCTGTGGCAGCGAAAGGACCACATCCGCAACCTTGGCCAAGGTACTTTCGGAAATCGCGGTCATCGCGATCAGCTTGATTGCATGGCGGCGCGAATAATCGGCTATATTTTTCAGCTCGGCCGTTTCGCCCGACCATGAGAGAGCCAGAATCACATCATTGTTTGCAATCATCCCCAGATCGCCGTGACTGGCCTCGCTCGGGTGAACGAAAAAGGCAGGGGTTCCGGTCGATGCAAGTGTCGAGGCGATTTTGCGCGCGACGTGACCGGATTTGCCCATGCCCGTCACGATTACACGGCCTTGTGCGGCGCGAATAAGGTCGACGGCAGCCGCAAAGGCGGTGCCGAGTCCGTCGCGCAATGCGGCGGCCAGCGCGTCAACGCCGCTGCCTTCCGCATCCAGAGTTCGCAAGGCGGATGCGATTGCAGCCTGCACACGGTCGCTGGTAATTTGAGCGGGCTTCGGTTTGGCCATGATGGTTTGATACCACGAAAAGGTTGTCACGTCAGGATTGGGTCGTCCATTCGTTAATACGAGGCCGGTAGGAGGCTCTCCGCCGCTCATTTCATACGATATTTTGCGTCTGCAAGGATCCGCCGCGCGGTCGCGAGTACGGTTTCGACCGAAACGTCGTTGGTGCGCCGGTGCCGGACGGCATCATTGCCGTCGGTACGTGCTTTAGCCCGCGCATCATCATGCCCTTCCGGTTCGAGGATCGCGGCGACTGGATTGAGCGGCCTCCAATGCCAGGGGCTGGTCGGGCCAAAGATCGCGACCGTCGGTGTGCCGATCGCCGCCGATATGTGCATCAACCCGGAATCGTTGGTGACTGCAAGATCGGCTGCCGCCAGCGCGAGTATCGCGTTGCGTACATCGTTGCTCGTCAGATCGCGCACACGGCTGTCAGAACCCTGTACGATTTGTTTCGCCAAGGGTGTTTCGTTCGGCCCACCAAGCACCCATACGGCGGCACCATCTTTCGTAAGAGCCGCCGCCAATGCAGCATAGTGGCCCACAGGCCATGCTTTGCCGGCGCCAACCGCGCCTGGCGACAGCGTGATAATGGGACGAGCCTCAATCGCGAGCCCTCGTTGTCCACGCCACGAATCCAATTCCTGGGCTGTCACTTTTAATTCGGGCAGCGGCCACTCGGCCGGAGGCACGGCTCCTTGCGGAAGCGCCAGTACACCCATCTGGTCGATCATACGCGGCAGTTTGCGTTCGCCGAAACGCATGTCGTTGAGCAAGCCAAAACGAAATTCACCAGCAAAGCCCGTTCGTATCGGTATGCCAGCGAGCCATGGTGCGAGAGCCGCCTTCCACTTGCGTGACATCACGAGTGCCTGTCCGTAGTGGCCCTCGCGCAGCCGGTCGGCAAGTTCTCGCTGCAAAGCCACGCCAAGTCGCCGGCGCGGCAAATCGGTGATGATCGCCTGCCGGACGCCAGGCATGTAGTCGGCGAGGGGTGCGCACAGCGTATTGCTGACGATGTCGACCGGCCGTTCGGGAACATGCGCGCGCAGCAGTTTGACGACCGAATGGCATCGGACGAAGTCGCCGATCCACACAAAAGGGACGATCAGTACTGGCGCGGCATGATTGAAGTCGTGCCTCATGGATCTAGTGCCGCGTTCCCCGTTCGCCCCGGTAAGAGGGCATAGGGCAGGCGTTAGCGTGCACCGCCACTGCCTGTCCAGTCGCGATTTTTACCCTGTTTCCGGCCATTTACGTGCTTAAAGGACGTAAGATTGCGCTGAGCGTCCGACTGGGGCAAAGGTTTGCCGCAGCGCGGCGGCAAGGGGTCAAGATGTTTTTGGTTACCGGCGGAGCCGGCTTTATCGGATCGAACGTGGTCGCCAGCCTCAATGAGGCGGGCGCGTCCGACGTCGCGGTCAGTGACAAGCTGGACCACGATGACAA
>Ga0207706_10003164_pt1 | contig 15811 bp, 12 predicted proteins | sample KBSC53metaG_FD_184318 | JGI IMG/M metagenome (GOLD analysis project Ga0207706, IMG submission 184318) | Corn rhizosphere microbial communities from Kellogg Biological Station, Michigan, USA - KBS C5-3 metaG (SPAdes) (version 2) | ecosystem: Host-associated > Plants > Roots > Rhizosphere > Soil ... | reverse complement strand
CCGAACCTTTCAAGCCGAAGCGCGAAGACTCGTAATTGTTGTCGACTGCATAGGTGTTCGATTCAACGTGGTCGTCCCAGAAGAGAACCGCGCGATTTATCTGCCCGTAAAGTGTAACCGAGACCTTCTTGTTGCCCTTCCGCACAGTTGTGGCCTCGAGTTCGGCCACGCGCTCTTCTAGGTCTGAGCAACAATCGTCACCGAGGTCGGCCGCTTTTACTGGGGCTTGGACGACGAGCCCCGCCCCTGTGGCACCCAAAATGGCAGCAAGCGCATAGCGGCCAGCGACCTCAGCTAATCCCCCAAGCATAACTCTCTCCACTGTTTTTTGCGTGCACATAAACCCTATCGAAACAGTCGTGTTAAGCAACCCTCTCCTGTTTCTTTTTATGTGCAACTCTTAAAATGACTTTCTCCTGTGACAAATCTGCAATTCGAAAAGGCTGTGAGCCCAAGCTCACCGTAATGGGTGGGAGCGACACTCCATGAGCAGCTTTTTTCCACCGAACGCTCTCCCAAGCCACGTTGATGAGATAAGAACAGAACTCAGGCGGCGCAGCGCCTATATCCCCCATAAGGGCGCTCGTTGCGAAGCATCTGGTGATGCTTGAAAAAGAAGAAGCCGCCCCGCAGGGCGGCTTCCGCGTTTGTGAAATTCAAGTCTGGTTGGCTAGAAGAAGATCACGCCACCAGCCATGAACATATCCAGATCCTCGAAGCTCTGGTTGACCCTGTGGAAGTTAGTTTCAACGGCCAGGTCCCGGCCGACGAAGTCGCCATCGAGCTCAAGGTGCTGCCAATTGAACCAGACATGCATCGCCGCCGAGTCGATTTCCTGGACGACGCCCGCGCCCCAGCGGTTGACCGTGGAATCGGTGAAGAACACCTGGGCAAATCCCGCGCCTCCCTCTTGCGCACATACGCCGCCCTCGGAGAAGGAATTGAAAGAGCCCGAACCCAAGGAAGCGTTGCCAACCGCACCGCTGCAGACATTGCCCAAAGTGCCAGAGAATTGATGCTCGTATTGCCCACCTTCGCCAAAGAGTACGGTTGCGCCGAGCGGAGTCCAAGTCCTCCTGATACCAGCCTTCACGTACCAAACATCGGAGCTGTTCGCGTCGGAATTATCGAACACGTGGCCATTAGCGCCTTGGAAACCAGTGGTGAATGTAGTTCCGTCGTTGTCCTCGTGTTGATATAGGCCATAGGCAAACAAGCCGGTTGGCACGTGCAAGATTGAGGCGCCGACCTGGTTGACAGTCGCGTCCCTGCGGAAGCCCTGGTTGGGCGTGCCACCACCACCAGTGAGAGCGAGGGCACAATTTGCGCCGCCGAAGTTGAAGCAGCCTTCGTCCGTGCTCTCAGTAAAACCGTAGGCCGCAGAGAATTTAAATCCGCCCCACCAATTGAAATCCGTCGCGTATTTGACGGCGGCATCCCAAATATCGTCCTCGTAATAGCCACCCGAAAAGCTGAACCCATACCAGGTTGGCGTGTCGTAACGGACGCCATTATCCGGATAGCCGTTGCAGTCTGCGCCGAGGCCGCCGCCGCCTTCCAGGCAGTTCGTCACGTTACCCCACGTGACCGTGGACAAACCCTCGGCGTTCTTCGGAAAGCCCTTTGGCCGCAAGAAGAAGAACGATCCATCGAACAGCACGGCGTTCGATTCGATGATCGTCCCGGAGAGGTCGGGCAGAAGAGCCACGTTGTCGGTCGCCTGGCTGAGCTGGCCCCAGTTCAGCGTGCCCCATCTGTCGCTCTTGATCCACATGTAGGACAGCAGGACGCTCTGGTTGTCAAAGATGTTAATTCCAAGAAAGCCCAGACCTTGGGTAGAGTTGTCGTTGAACTGGTTGTCGTCGCCGACCGCGTTCCCGCCTCTCATTTCGAGAGACAGCGTATAACCACCTGACCAGCCAGGAGCGATCGTTGCCGACCCTGAGATTTGCATATGGCTGGATAGCGTCGTGTGCTTGTCACCGACGTAGAAGTTGGTTTCCACGCCGTCATCCCACCAGTCCCCATATTTGACCACCCAGCCGGACAGTGTCACCGACACCTTCTTGTTGCCCTTGCGGACAGTCGTCGCCTCGAGCTCGGCCACCCGCTCCTCGAGATCCGCGCAGCAGTCGCCTCCCAAATCCGCAGCTTTGGCGGGATGCGAGCTCATAACGAAACCCCCGAGCGTCATGCCAAGTGCGGATGCGATGGCGATGCGGCTGGATGTTTTTGTCAGTCCCCCAAACATGTCCATCTCCACCTTCCCTGATAAATTGCCTAAGCCAAACTCTCGCTTCGAATTAGCCTCTCGGCACCGGTTCGGCGAAACCCCGCCTACAATTGGACAGAAATCCCCCCGACAGAGAGTTCTGAAATCTGCTTATACGCGTTCCTGCCGGAAGGTAAATTGCTATCAAAGCGGCGGTGGACGTTTTTGGCCTTCTTGTGACATTTCCGCCACGAAGCTTTCGCCAGAACCGGTGCGCTGCTGGAGGGTAGACGTCGGTAGAAAACTAAGCTTCATCAGAATCTTGAACAGCACCACCGCCCGCGGTGGAAGTTCCTGCGTCGAAGCGCAACGTCTGTGTGCTCCGCACTGGCGAAGACTCGGGCTGTCCAATTGACTTCCAGTGAGAGCTCATTACCAAGCCAGCGATTGATTCTCTCTTCGCGTCAGGCGCTTGGCGGCGTTTCTCCGCCCACCAGGTCTCGCAAGCGCTGAAATCCTAGGCCGCGGCCAGCGACCGTACTGGCGAAGCGGTCCAGATCTAGAAACCCACTACACCCCGTGATTCGGCTGGAATTCGAGTCGCCCGCCGCATGAGTTGGTAGAAGTGCGCTTCCTCTGCTAAAGAGGCGGAGGCGGACAAGAGCAAGCCAACCCAGGCAGGAGGGATGATGGCTGACCAGACCCCTGAGGAACTTCACCTCAAGCATGTCAGGGCCCCGGACTACAAGGAAATCTCAGCCGACGGGACCTTGCACAAGATCGTCAACAATCACCTCGTCATCACCTTCTACATTGAGGATTCCCGGGTCACCGGGGAGGTCCTCAAGCGAGATGGGCAGGATACCTACCGGATTGCCGCCATCGAGGAGGAAAAGCAGCGATTGGATTTGCTCGCTGTGCGTGTGCCCACCAAGGCGATCCTCGGGCTCGCAGCCGCAGTCGCCGAGCGCCTGACCCATCAGTCCGAGAAACAGATGAGGGCCCCGGGTAAGAAATAGCTAATCTCTATTTGGCTTTTCTTGGGATCCACTCGGTCTTGCCAAGTGTTCCTTTCACGCATTCAGCTTGGAAGCGCTCCAAGGATGCGGCAAAAAACGCGACACACCACAGGCTTGCCGCGCTTGTTCGCTCGACGCTACGATGTTATTTCAAACGCTGCTGGATGAGGGCCGCGCTTGAATCGTCGAAGTGGGGACGTCGGATAGTCGCGTTTTGGCTGGCCAAGCTTCTTAGTCTCGGCCACGTTCTTAAGGACTGGGCATGAATTACGAGGATCGCTTTCGTCAGCATCTTGAGGCGCTGCACCAGGAAGGCCGCTATCGCGTTTTCGCCGACCTGAAGCGCCGCTGCGGCGCCTACCCGACCGCAGACCACTTCGCCGAGAGCGGTACGCGCGGCGTCATCGTGTGGTGCTCCAACGACTATCTCGGCATGAGCCAGAATGCCGCCGTGCGCGCCGCCATGCACGAAGCGATCGAGGAGGTGGGCGCAGGCTCCGGTGGCACGCGCAACATCTCCGGCACCACACACTACCATGTCGAGCTCGAAGCCGAGCTTGCCGATCTGCACGGGAAGGAGGCGGCGCTTCTGTTCACGAGCGCCTATATCGCTAACGACGCGACGCTTTCCACCCTGCAACGGCTGATACCGGGACTCATCATCTTCTCCGACGAGAAGAACCACGCCTCGATGATCGAAGGCATCAGGCGCGGCGGCGGCGCGAAGCATATCTTCCGCCACAACGACGTGGAGCATCTCGAAGAGCTGCTCAAGAAAGTCCCGGCCGCGACGCCGAAGATCATCGTGTTCGAGAGCGTCTACTCGATGGACGGCCACATCGCGCCGATCAAGGAGATTTGCAACCTCGCCGAAAGATATGGCGCACTCACCTATCTCGATGAGGTGCATGCTGTGGGGCTTTACGGCCCGCGCGGAGGTGGCATCGCCGAGCGTGACGGCGTCATGGACCGGCTCGACATCATCAACGGGACGTTGGCCAAGGGTTTCGGCGTGATGGGCGGCTATATCGCCGCGACCAGAGCCTGCTGCGACGCGATCCGCTCCTATGCGCCTGGCTTCATCTTCACCACTTCGCTGGCGCCTGCGATCGCCGCAGGCGCGCTCACCGCGATCCGGCATTTAAAGCGGAGCGAGATCGAGCGGGCACGGCTCAAGGAGCGGGTGGGCAAGGTGAAAGGACTGATGAGCGAGGCCCGCCTGCCGGTGATGGAAAATCCGAGCCACATCGTGCCGGTGCTGGTCGGCGACCCCGTGCACTGCAAGGCAGTCACCGACACCCTGCTCAACCACTATCGGATCTATGTGCAGCCCATCAATTATCCGACAGTGCCGCGCGGCACCGAGCGCATGCGCTTCACGCCGTCGCCGGTTCATACCGACGCGCAGATCGCCGACCTCATCGCAACGTTGAAAGAGCTGTGGGCCGCCTGCCCTGTCGGCAAGGGCCAATATGTAAGGCTCGCCGCGGAATAAACTTTGCGAGCGAACTGATTTGAGGCGCTGATTGTTGTCCTATTCATTTCAGAGCTTCAGCCTTGTTAAGGTAGATACGCGCGCTATTCGAGGCCGCTTAGGAATGTGTCCCGAATGGACTCGTCCGGCGACCCCAGCCATGTCTTTTCCTTGCCCGTGAGCAGCAGGCCCCAGGCCTTGGCGCCATTCGGCGAGAACAGCACGTAGAGCTGGTTGTCGCCACAATTATTCGGCTGGCAGGTAAATCCCAGAGTGTAAATGTTGTCGCCGGCCGTGACCGCTATTGACGGCGTGGCCGGGCCGTCCAAAGTCTTGGCGTACTCTTCGACCCATTGCGGAAGGACCGCACCGGCGAGCATGTTGACCCAGGCGCTTCGATAGGGCGGGAGCTTCAACAAGTCGCCGAGAACAGGGCCTTTGGTATCTTCGGCAACAGCCGTAACGCTGCTCAGGGCGAGCACCAGGACAAACAGCAAGCGGGCAAGCATCAGTTACTCCGTTACGACTTTGTGGAAGCAACCCAAGGCAGCCTATGATCAGGCCGACTTTATCATGCCATCGCGCAGGATGCCTTGGCCTCTTCGATGTCTAAGCTGCCAGGTCTTGTCGATCTTAGCGAGCCTTCTTGTGCTTTCTCGACAATGGCTCGACTTTTGGTATTTATTCGCACCAAAAGGCAGCCGAGCGACTACGGCACTTTCCTCAATGCGAAGAAGTAACCGAGTAGGTAATTCTGGATCGAGCACCCGACGGACAGAACCTTGAGACAAGGCCTTGGCGCTGGAGCATTGGCGGCCATAATGGTGGCGGTCGTTTCATTTGCGGTGGGAGCTTCGCCGCTAATCAAGAGCCGCTCCCCGTCTGAATCTATTTCCTCTCGAATGTCACTCTTCCGTCAGGTACTCATCTACGCCAAGGAAGGAAGTCCAAAGCTCGTCGATGGGCGCTGGAATCTCGGCCAGAGTGAGTCCAAGCTCGGCATAAAGCTTTCACCTGAGGAGACGAAACAACTGATGGCGTGCACGGGGCAGATCATGTGTGAGACGCCTGGAGTCCACGACGAGGACGAGGACAGAGTTGGAGTCAAAGTTAGCGCGACCGCGGTGAGCGTGCTCAGACCGGACTTGCTAGTGACGGCGAAGCACGTCTTCTTCGATGGCAAAAGAGCAAAGGTGTCCTTTGCAAGGTGTAGCTTCCGCAGCTATTTGCACAGAAAGGTCGCCATTCCAGTTCTTGTCGAGAAAGACCAAAGGAAGGGATACGTTTTGAACAATGAGGATTTTATCGTCGTTCGCCTCAAGCACGAATTAGAGGGCTGCAACTCGTTTGCGATAAACGATTCTGATTCATCTCTGCGTGAGGAAGAACAGATCCTTTCAGTCACCGGTCAGCAGCTTCATACCTTGAATAAAATTTCGGGCCAAGAACCGGTCCTCGCCAAGGGAAAGATAAGAAAGGTCTTCGAAGGAGTCCTCGGGGGGCCGCCGTTCTACTATGCCAAAGGAGTCCTCGGGGGGCCGCCGTTCTACTATGCCGACATTGACCTCGACGAAGGAGGTTCGGGGGGAGCGGTTTTCGCTCTAAAGGATGGACGCCCGGTTTCAGATGATGAGGGTCACCTCATCCTGAGGGGAATATCGGTGGCCTTCGGACCGCATGCGAAGGATGGAAGGCTCTACAGCGAAGAGCGAAACTACACGATCATCGTTGGCCTCCAGGCGGAATTTAGAGACCTGGTCAAGGGCAAAGCGCATAAGCCCGCGGCTGTGGAACCAGCGCCCTGTTCCCAAGGCGGGGCGGCTAAGATCAATGTGATTTCAGAATCTGTTCCGTTGACTCAGTCAGAAACGCTTGCACCTTTCCTTCAGCAATACGCGTGCAGCCGCGAAGCGACGCCCGACCGCAAAGCTCGAAAGGCGAACGCCAATTGCGCAGGGCTCGCAAAAGGATTGAAACTAGCCGCATCGCGGCGAGTAAAAGAAAAATATGAATTCACGCTGAAGAACGACACAAGCTGTGCGATCTGCTTCACCTATAATCGTTGCAATGACTACGGATGTTGGGACGCAATGGTGAGGTTAAGCGGCGAATCAACACTTTTAGCCGGAGCGACAGAGCAGGCGCCCCTGATCAAGAGCCCGCAATTCTGTAAGTAAGCAGGATGGTCTGCGCGGTGCAGAGGACTGTAAGTGTTGTCTAGCGCGGCGAAGAACGACTTAAATCGCCGCGGGCATCTGATTAAGCGTCCCTGGTCTCTCTGGGCAGGGCTTCATCCAACCGCCTGCGGCGCTAAACGGATCTCCGAGATACCCATCCTCGATCTTTGTCACCGATGGATTTTCACCGTTGTCGCCAATCCAGGAGTCAACTGCATATCGCTGACCCGTTTTTCCCCCTTACGGTCGCTGTATAGGCCAAAGCCTCCCAGTGAGAGTCCCGTAGAGCAGATTATCCTCTTCCAACGTGCCCCCCGACCGTGTGATATCGCAACAATCCGTTGGATTGCAGTACGATCAGGTAGCTGGTTGTGTTGGTTGATTCGTCCACGCAGTCCTGTTGGGTGGGATCGCCAGAGGCTGTCCACTGCATGCCGGCCTTGTCGCGGATACCAAGCACTGCTCCAACCTGCCTTTCCATCAACCCAATAGCATAAGCAATTGCTCGACGTTCCTCTGCAGGCGAGTCATTGCGCTTAATTTTCCGTATTAAGCTCGTGATCTCCGCAATGTTAGTGCTGGTGAACTCATAGGAGGTCTTCATCTGGCAGGTGTAAGCGTGGCAGACCTCCACCCTGTTCGCTTTCGGCGCATCCATGTCGAGCTTGATGAACTGCTTACCAGGATCTGGTCCGTCATCGTAAGTGCAGCCGGCAAGCTGCACACTCGACATGATCAAAACGCTCAGCAAGCGAAAGTGCATTCGTCCGGTCCTTCCGGCGAGCCCTTTCATATTCAAGGCTGAATGCCAATCAAAAGAGCGCGGCTCTGCCGCGAAGGCGCAGTGCCCCGGGAACAATTGAGCATGAAGGTGAACAGCTTTGGTGACCCACAGGCAACCGTCGTTTGCTAATCATGCGACTCAAATTGGACAATTCAAAATTTTCGGCTCCGCATGCTCAGACACCTGTTGCTTGTGGCGACTGGTTTCTGTTGCGTGGCAATTTCACTAACTTTCCTTTATGCAAGAAAGTGAGGCCGCCGATTTCTGCCTCCAACTCTTGCAGCTCCGGCGGGCTCTCTCTCATTCTTAGCTTGCTTGTCAATCTCCGCACGAAGCTTGGCGCGTCCTTTTGCCTGCATACTCAGCACAGCATTCCGCTTACAGCTCAAATATAGCGTGCGTGAGACTGCCGAGTTGCTGATTTGCCACAGATTACAGCTATTATTTTGTACCTCCGCAATTGTCATGGGCCCGTCATCTCCAAACAAGAAAAACGGTCGGCACAGCCGTCAACATGGTGCTGCGAATTCGCATTCGAAGTCGGTGGAGGGGGACATGAACGGGGGACTGAGAAAATTGAACGACTATCTGCTCGCCGGTGCGGGCGTCATCGGTCTAATGGCGACCGGGGCTCCGGAAGCCAAAGCCCAACAAAATCTCCAGCAAATTCAGGCGCAGATCGATCAAATGCAGGCCACGATCAAGGCCCTGCAGAAACAGGTGGAGGAGGCTAAGGCGCAAGCTACTGCGGCCAAATCGGCCGCCGCAAATTCCGGGGGGCCGAGCGATATCGACCTGCAGGTGAAGTGGAAAGGCGCGCCAGAATTCTCCAGCAAGGACGGGAAATTCAAGATGAAGGTCCGCGGCCGCCTCGAGGCGGATTACGAAAAGGCCGACCAGAACACGCGGATCACAGGCTTCCCGGATCTTTCGGCCACCGAGTTTAGGCGCGCCCGCCTCGGAGTCGAAGGCATCCTATGGTACGATTATAAATACGTCTTCGAAATCGATTTCGCCAACGACGTGGTGAGAGTGAAAGACGCCTATCTCCAATACCAGGGTTTCAGACTTGCCGACAATCCCGTGCTCTTCCGAATCGGCAATTTCAAGACCTTCAACACATTCCAAGATGAAACCAGCGATCGCTTCGTCGATAACATGGAGCGTGCAGCGTTTATCAATGCTTGGGACATCGACCGGCAAATCGGCTTCGGAACGATGTACTATGCCAAGCACTTTGGATTGGCAGGGGGCGTTTTCGGCGAGCGCGCTCCATCCAATCAAGACCAGCCGCTCTTTCCCGGCTTCACAGGGGATGAAGATTTGACACTCGCCGGGCGTGCTTTTGTTTCACCGATCAATCGCGAAACCAACGGCGTACCGCAGGTCCTGCATTTCGGCGCAAGCATTCGAAACCGCCAGTCCGGCGATGATCAGCCGCTCTTCCAGTATGGAAACAATGCGCACGGTGCCGATCTTCATATGACCAACACGCCCGTCCTCACCGGCCGCATCGGAGACGAGGACACCTTCTGGGGTGTCGAAGGTGCTACGCTTTGGGGGCCGTTCGCTTTCCAGGGCGAGTACGGGCAACTCGATGTCAATCTGCCTGGCGGCTCCTTCATACGCAGCAACCCGCCAGGCGCAGGACGCCTTGCGAGCGCAACGAATCCCTTCATCGGCATCCCCGATCCAACTTTTAACGGCTGGTATATCGAAGGAAGCTGGTTCTTCGGAGGTCACAAGACCTACGAGGAGGACGGCAGGTGGGGCCGTCCGGTTGTCTACCACCCGCTGTTCCACGGCAGTGGCGGCTGGGGCGCGTTGCAGGTCATCGGCAGCTTCGATGTCCTCGACCAGAGCGACAATGAATTCAACAATGCTGGAGGATGCCGGAACACGCGGCTCTTCCCCGGGAGCGTGCCAAACTCTGCCAACAATCAGCTGAATTCAAACAGCATTCCGCTCTGCGGCGAGATGCAAACTTGGAAAGTCGGCGCGAACTGGTTTATGAACGATTATGTGCGGCTCATGTTCCAGTACTCTGAGTCTGACCTTAGTGATTATCCCTTCTTCGTTCCACAAAACCCGAAGCTACCTCCCGGAAAGAACAACGGCTTCGACGACGCAACCATCAAAGGTTTCGGAATGCGGATGCAAGTTGACTGGTAGCGGAAGTCCTTCCCCTCTCCGCTTCTCTCCCGCCGCTCCGAAAGGGGCGGCGGGCTTTTCCCCTCAGGGTGAGTGACGATTCTTCCCTAGGCCGTGAACTCATAAACGCGTGCCATATGCATTCACTCATCGTCCCAATCGAGATTATCAAGTCCGGGGTATGCCGTCGGGCCTCCCCATTTTTGTGAAGACATATGCGCCGATGCGTGACGGTCCTTCGACGCTGCCGGCCAGGGCTGGTCAAATCCCCGACGGACTACAAAGTGACTGAAACCTCGGCCGCCGAAACCACCCCCGTGGGAACCGCCTCCCAAAGCATCACCGTGGAAGACACCTCCGCCAAAGTCCCCGCCGTGTCCGAGAGGCTGCCAAACGACCCGGCTCTTTCCCGGCAGCGTACCGAACGCTAACAACGATCAACTCAATCCAAACAGAATCCCGCTCTGCGGCGAGATGGAGACCTGGAGCATCGGCCTGAACTGGTGGATGACCGAATATATGCGGCTCATGTTCCAGTACTCAGAATCTGATCTAAGCGATTATCCCTTCTTCGTTGCGCAGAACCAAGACTTGCCGCCCGGAAAGAATAACGGTTTCGACAACGCAACCATCAAAGGATTCGGTATGCGAATGCACGTCGACTGGTAAGCGGAACTGTCCCCTCGGCTTCTCCTCCCGCCGCTCCGAAAGGGATGGCGGGTGGGGGCCAACCCCGAACGTTCACGTCACTTGTACACTAGCGTGGTGCCTGGACACGTGGGTGCCGGCGTTACCCTACAAAAACACCTTCGCTGACACCTGAGCCGTTTCCGCTACCTCCAGGCATGGGCTGGGTCGGCTGCGATCAAGCACAAAGCATTCCTAGCGGCCGGAGTTTTCGTTAAAGGTTTGCGCACGACACAGGCGGGCATTCTCTTTGAGGTTGGCCCGTACCACAAAATAGGGAATGGTGATCTTCAGATCACCGACCTTGGCGCAGGGCCTCTTCTTTCTGGCGCCATTCGGTTGAGCCACCATTAGTTCGAACCGGCCGGCACAACGGAGTCTTGAGTCCTCTCTCCGCAGCGGAAAACCACATCACGCCCTGGGTCCGGCACGATTACCAGTTTCTGTCCTTTGGCATGGCAGTATTGGCCCGCCTGCGACACCGCGGCATTTGTGGCTTCATTTCCGATAACCACTGAATTCGCGCCGCGCGCCACGCCAATCTTGTACGTCCCCGGCGTAACCTCCCGCACTTGTCCGACACTCGAAGTGGCACAGCCCAGCAAAATGGGTAACAGGGCAGGAAAACCAGCACAAGCGATTACCCGCATATAGTGCTGCCGCCCTCTCACCGCGACCTCAAGCAAAAACAAGGGTGGTTTAACCGCGTCGCTCTGTGGTCCTAGGCACCGGTCTTTAAAAGCCTACTCTATTCCATTCGGGTACTTGCGCCAGCAACTGCTCGTTCGAGAGCGGGAGGCTGAAGCGGTTAGGTGGCGCGCGACCCAATAGGCTGCACGACGATACTTCCCTTGTCCCCACGTACGATTTCATCGTCGCCAAGCTTGAAGTTTTCCATGCGTACCGTGAGATAACGGTCGAAATAGCCCTTTAGCGGCTTCTCGATGGATTTGTCGTAGTCGGGCCGCACCACGTGGGTCGCGCCCTGCACGACCTTCACCACTTTGCCGTTCTTGACCACCACCTCGCCGTTCTTGAACACATATTCGGGCGTCGAGAACATCGCCTCGCGGTCGGAATCGTCGCGGTAGACGGCGATATCCGCCCGCGCGCCCGCGCCTAGATGGCCGAGATTCTGAAGCCCGAGGCTCTTGGCAGGCCCGGCGCGGGTGAGGATCGCGATCTCGTCGAGCGTGTATTCGCGCGTGAGCGATTTGAGCAGCGAGCTTTGCGCCTGCGCGTCAGGGTTGATCTTCTGCAACATGTCGTCGCGGAAGCTCTTGTCCATGAGCAGCCTTATGAGATGCGGGTAGAAGAAAAACGGGGCGCCGTTCGGATGGTCGGTGGTGAGAAAGATGCGCCACGAATCGTCGAACAGCAGGAATGTCTCGAGCCCGATCACCCACTGCATGGCATTGACGAAGCTCTTGTCGCGGTAACGCATTGGGACCACGCCGCAGCCGGCATCGCATTCGATGTCCATGATCACCGGCTTCTTGGGATGCGCGCTCTTAGCAATGGCGTATTGGCGCATCGAGTCGCCCGACGCCGTACAGGTCTGCCCGAACAGCACCTGTCCTACGTCGATTGAGACGTTCGGCGTCTTGTTGACGAGCTCGGCGAGCCGTGCCGCACCTGAGGAGAACTTTTTATCGCCCTCGGTCCCGTAGCTCATGAACTGGGTATGCGTCATGTGAATGCGCAGGCCCTCCGCCGCGCGCACGGTGTCGAGCGTGGTGTCGATGTTGCCGGGAACGCCGAGATTGCAGCCGTGGATGTGCAGCGGGTGGGTGACGCCGAGCTCCTGCACAGCCCGCGCGAGCGTCAAGATGATCTGCCGCGGGGTGACTTTGTAATACACGTGTTCTTCGTCGAGATCGAGCTTGCGCTGGTTGAACTTGAAGGCGCTGATGCCGCCCGGATTGACCACCTTGATGGCGATCGCCTGCGAGGCATGCAGGATCCAGGCGACGTAGTCCTTGATCGCCTCGAAGTCCGCCTTCGCCGCGAGCTGGCGCAGGAAATAGTCGTCCGAGCCGAGCATGGCGAAAGCGCCTTTATCGACCATCGGCGTATCGCCCATCTCCATATGCGCCTGGCGCGCATTGGCCGGCAGCATGGCCGGCTCGAAGCAGGCGGTGTAGCCCATCTCGGCATAGCGATAGCCGGTGACATGGGTCGACGGAACCGAGCGGCCAGAACCTGCACGGGTCAGCTCGGTGCGGGTCACGGGATCGCCGCGATGGTCCTCCGGCAGGAGCGCGCGGGCGATGGTCATCTTGCCGCCGCCGATATGGGTGTGCGGATCGATGGCGCCAGCCATGACGATGCGGCCCTTGAGGTCATACGTCGCGTCGGGCTTGGCGTTGGGCTTGGCCGCGACGATCTTGCCGTCCTCGACATAGATGTCGCGGACCTCGCCGCTGACTTTATTTGCGGGGTCGTAGACCTTGCCGCCAGAGAGCTTGATGAGCATCGTCGTTCGCTCCGGACCTAGAGGGCGGCTTCGATGGCCGCGAGCACGTCGGCGGCAGGCGGAAGCTCCGCCCGGCCAAGATCCTTGAGCGGCAGGGACACGACATTGTCGACGCGGATCATGCGGCCGGCATGGTCCACGCCCGGCGTGCCGACGGGGATGAACACTTGCGGCGGCTTCGCGAGCTTGAGGCCTGGCGTGCCGAGCACGATGCTTGGGGCCTTGGTCCCGGGCGGCGCAACGTCCGGCGAGATCGAGGCGATCCAGACGAGAAGATCGCCCTCACCCTCCTTCAGCATTCGATCGATGGACCAGCGATAGGGATCATAGTCTGGCGCGCCGGTCGCGTAACTCACCCGGAGCGGATAGCCGCTGATCCAGGTACACACCGCTGCGGCGGTGACGGCGCCCTCGCCGCCGCCAAGCGAGAGCCCGGCGAAGCGCGTGGTCTGATTGAGATCCTTCGCGAGTCCGGCGAACTGCGCGACGGCAAGCTCGGCAAAGGAAAAATCGAGCGACGGCGGCGCCCAGACTACGACGCCGTATTTCGCCTGCTTGCACTTATCAGCGAGCACGTCGATCTCGGCGAGCGTGATGCCGTCGATCTTCACCGGCTTCAATCTGAAGCCGCGCAGCCGCGCGCGCAACACGCCGGCGACCTCGCCGGCCTGCTCCGGCTTGCAAGCGAGCGTGATGACGTCGCCGATCCGCGACCCCTTAACGACCCCGCGATCGAGCCCCTTGCCGATGAACACGAGCGTGCGCTTCGGCGCCGTCACCTCGAACATCGAGTCTGGCGGCGAGACGATCGTTTCGTAGAAGCGCGGATGGAGCTTGAACACGTCGCTGCCCGCGATGATGATGAGATCGGCGCGATTGCGCGTCTCGGTGAGCGTCGAGGTGATCCAGCCAGTGGTCTGCAGCACCTTGAAGTTGCGATATTGCGCCTCGCTGAAGGCGTGATCGACGATGCCGCCGGTGCGCTCGGCGAGCGCGAGCGCAGCGCGCATGCCTTCGACATCGGTGGCGAGCCCGCCGTAGAGCGGAAGGGCAGCCTTGCCGATCAGCTTGGCGGCTTCTGCGATGGCCTTATCGAGCGACACATCCTTGCCGGCGACGTATGGCGAGGACTCAGGCAGCTTGCGCTCGAAACCGGCCACAGATCTCGCGCTGCCGTTCTTCACGACCTTCAGTTCCTTCTCGGTGCGCTCCACGACAAGATCGTCGTTGAGCGTCCCGTCGAAGGGATCAGTAACGTTCTCGAACAACTCCGATGTTGCGCGCCCAGCCTTGGCCTGGCGCGCGATCGACTTGGTCATGCGGGATGACTCTCCAGGAAAGGCTACGAAAGAAAGCATGGGATGGAGCGCGTGACAACCCACGCCGCGTCGCTGCGATTTCTTGTCAAAAAATGGCGCCGGCCGTCAAAGCCGGCGCCAAGATCATTCGTTTGTCTCAGCCGAACGTCAGGTCGAGCGGCCGGCAATCGCGTGATAGATCACAAGCAGCACCGCGGCTCCCACGATCGCGACGAACATGCTGTAGAGATTGAAGCCGGTGACGCCGGTCGCGCCGAACGCGGTGAACAGATAGCCGCCCACCACGGCGCCGACGATGCCGAGCACAATATCCATCAGCAATCCCTGACCTGTTCCGCTGACGAGCTTGCTCGCGATGAACCCCGCGATCAGTCCCAAGACAATCCAGGCGATAATCGACATGTGAAGCCTCCTAGTTGCTGTTTTGCAACGCCGACGCTTACCGCACTAGCTCAAAAGCCGCGCCATCTCGCGTTGCGTTGGCAACCGCCCCTCCGGCGTGAGCCGATCGACCGTGCTCGGAAGCATGCGCGCGAGCTCCTCGACCACCTGATCTCGGGACAGGCCGGTGCGACGCGATAGCTCGTCGACGACGTCACGGCCAAGCGCATCGGACACCTCGCCAGACGAGATATCCTGGTTGGCGCCGGTATTGACCCAAGTATCGATCGTGTCGCCAAAGCCCTTTTGCTGGAACTGCTTGATGAGGCCGCCTAGGCCATCGAGGATGCTGCCGGGCGTGGCCTCTGATGTCGGCGCGGGCCCCGGCGATCGTGTTGACGGTTCTGGAGCCGGAGCGCTGGCCTGCTCGCTGCTCTTCCCGCCGAAATAGCGGGAGGCGAGAAGCGCAAGAAGGGCGATGATCAGCGGTTTCGCCACGCTGCCGCCGGGAACAGCGGGATGATCCGAACCGAAGATGTTGGGCGAACTCATGGATGACCTCCTCGTGAACTGACCGCCCCCTATCCCCGAGCCTCTGAATTTACCACCCAAAGCGCGGACTGACCAACGGCGCATCTGACTTGAGCCTACTCTGGTCTGGCAAGGCGCCTGAGCTCACGTGCCAAGATGCATCATGCGGGCGAAAGGGTGATCCGTGAGCGAGCTCTCGCCCAGCACCTTGCAGCCGGCCGCGGCGACCTTGTGGTCGTTCTCAACGGAGCTTCCGCTCACCCCGATGGCACCGAACAGCTCGCCATCCTGGATGATCGGCAAGCCCCCAGGAAAGGTAATGAGACCACCGTTCGAATGCTCGATGCCGTAGAGCGGTTTCCCAGGCTGCGACAACTTGCCTAGCTCGCCGGACCCCATGGTGAAGAAGCAAGCGGTCTTCGCCTTCTTGATGGCGATGTCGATTGAGCCGACCCAGGCATCATCCATGCGAATGAAAGCGCGCAAATTGGCGCCCGAATCGACGATGGCGATACACATTTTGGTCTTGAGATTAATGGCTTCCTTGCGCGCGGCAGCGATGGCCTTCTCGGCCGATTCTAAGTCTATATGCATGGATTG